>Ga0187893_10005598_pt1 | contig 22353 bp, 18 predicted proteins | sample MA1701074metaG_FD_139574 | JGI IMG/M metagenome (GOLD analysis project Ga0187893, IMG submission 139574) | White microbial mat communities from a basaltic lava cave in the Kipuka Kanohina Cave System on the Island of Hawaii, USA - MA170107-4 metaG ...
AGGTAAACGAGCACCTGTTTCGAATGGTAAAGGCTTGCGTTGAAGCGGTGGTGGGAGCTCCAGAGGATTTGCAGTCCGTGCTGAGATACTTTGAAGTGTGGATCCTGCGGTTGGAGGGATTTCTTCCGGATCTGAAGGTTTGTGCTGATTGTCGTAGCCCGTTTGACAGCGGAGAAACGGTTTTCTTGGCGATGAACCACGCGCTCAGATGCAGCGCCTGCAAGTCGGGCCAGGAGAGAGCTTTGTCCAGACAGGTTCATTCCCAACTGCTGGCCTCGATGAAACTAGGTCCGGGAGTATTTGCGAATCAGGCGCGTGAAGTTCCGATTAGAAACCAGCGTGAGCTAGCTCAGCTAACCCAACAGATGATTGCCCGTGCCCTGGAGCGGGAGCTGAAAACGGTTCCCAGCTATGTTCTCCCGGTTACCAAAAATTCTGAAGAGTATCAGCACTAGTGAACGCCCTGATGCCGATTAGCAGAAAATTGATTGCGCGCTACATTATGGCGGCCGCGCTGCCTTATGTGTTGCTATCAGCAGTTTTCTTATCGGCGGTCCTGTTCGTTCAACAGGCTGCCCGGTTTGCCGAATTAGCTCTTTTCACTGAGCTGTCGTCAGAGCTGTTGCTCGCTCTGGGAGCCGCTTTGATTCCCGGAGTGCTGGTTTTTACTTTGCCGATGGCGGCGCTGGCGGGCGTCGTTATCGGGTTTGCCCGGATGGGAAGTGACAGCGAAGTGGTCGCAATGCGGGCTGCTGGGGTCGGGACTTGGACCATGTTGTGGCCAGTTCTGGTCCTCGGGGTGTTGCTGAGCGTGGCAGCTACGTTTCTGAATTTGCAGGAGGCACCCAAGGCGGCCCGTGAGTTGCGACGAGTTGCCGTTCACGGAGCACTGGCCAAACTCAATTCGCCTGTCGAGCCAAGGACTTTCACAACCGATATCCCGGGATACGTAATCTATGTACGCGATGGAGACAAGATTCAAGGTTCCTGGAATCGTGTATTCATCTACGCCCCGCAGACGGATGACACAACCCAAATCCTTACGGCCCGGTCAGGGCGTATTGATTCATCCATCGAGCAATCGGAACTAGTTCTTTCTGACGCCTTAAAAATAAAAGTACCTTCTTTCCCGGATGATCAGAAATCGTATGTTGTTGAACGTTTCGACCAGCTGCGGGTAGCCATTAACACGGGAAGGGAAGCGCTGCTGCAACGGATGAGCGATGAAGAAATGGGACCTGACGAGATGGATTGGGGGGCTCTCCGTTCTAAGGCCAGTACTGATCCCTCGCCGGAACAGCAAGCGGCACTCCGGACAATGCACCGGCGGTTGGCGCTATCAGTTTCCCCCCTTGTTTTTTCTTTACTAGCCGGCTCAATTGGCTTGCAGGTGAGGCGGGGAGGTCGCAGCATCGGAGTTCTGATCTCCATAGGAGTCGTTGTTGTCTATTATCTATTCTCTCTATTAGGTGAATCGTTGTCCCGAGTGGGCACCGTTCCGCCGGTGGTTGGACTCTGGATGGCGACAGTAATCATGCTCTTTTTGAGCATCTTTTTCCTGTTGAACTCCAGAGGCCGCCAGTTCCTGCTAAAACCAAAATTAAAAGGGAAACCAGAGCCCACCCGGGCGCCGGAGAAAAAGTCTGTCAGTGATTACGGCGTGCGTTTGCGAGGTTGGGGGTTCCCGAGCCTGATGGATGTCAACCTATTCAGAACACTGGCAACGAGTTTTTTCCTGGGTTTTGTTTCACTGGTAAGCATCTTCATTATTTTCACGCTGTTCGAGATGTGGCGTTTCATTGCTTCCAATCAGGTGCGCGGTTCTCTGGTAGTTAAGTATGTGCTCTTTCTTTTCCCATTAATAACAGTCGAGTTGTTTCCAGCCACGATGTTGATAGCGGTTCTGGTCACTTATGCACTCTTGGCCCGCCGGAGTGAAGCCATCGCCTGGTGGGCCTCTGGGCAAAGCGTTTACAGGCTGATGTTACCAGGTCTGATTTTTGCAGTGATCGCGGGAGGCGGCGCCTGGTTGGTACAAGAGCACTTGATGCCTTACTCGAATTTGCGGCAGGACAATTTGCGGGCTCAAATCCGGGGCGGAAAGGCGCGCGTAATTACCGGCACCGGTCGCCAATGGCTGGCTTCGACGGAAACGAATCGCCTTTATTCATATGAGTTTGATGGGCAACAGGGAATTCTGCTCGAGCCGACGATGTACGAACTTGACTCCGAGGGCGTTCACCTTCGCCGGCTGGTTCATGGAAGCACAGCTACCTGGGTGAATCAGAATTTATTAATAAAGGACGCGAGGGCAATCGCGCTCGACGGTTTCGAAGTAGAGCGCGCGGTTAAACCGGAACACCTCGCTACCACGGTCGAGCCACCTCAGGTGTTTCGACCTACAGTCGACAAACCGTCACAGCTAAGCGCGGCGGGTTTAAGCGACTACTTAAAGGCGGCCAAGCGGCGTGGGACCAAAGTTTCAGCTCTAGCTGTTGCTCTGCAGAGAAAATATGCCAATCCCTTCGGGGTAATGATCATGGCGCTGGTGGGAATCCCGCTGGCACTCTCATTCGGCCGGCGCGGTGCTGTGATCGCTTTATGTGCAGCGGTGGGCGTGGCGATTGCTTACTGGGGTATGGGTGGAGGCTTTCACCGTCTGGGAGAACACGGCTTACTGCCCGCAGCCGTGGCCGGCTGGTCGCCTCTCGTGATCTTCACCGCCGCCGGAATCTACTTCCTCTCCCGCGTTAGAACCTGAGAAAGCGAATTAGGAATTAGGATTTAGGAATTAGGATTTGAAATGCGAATTTGGGATTGCGGCGTTAGAACCTGAGAAAGCGAATTAGGAATTAGGATTTAGGAATTAGGATTTGAAATGCGAATTTGGGATTGCGGATTGCGGATTTTGTGTTGCCGAGCGTTTCGTGGTGGTGGAACTCCTCAAAATGTAAGCTGGAGTCAACAGCACAAAATTCGCAATCCGCAATCCCAAATTCGCAATTCAAATCCTAAATCCTAATTCCTAAATCCTAAATCCTAAATCCTAATTCCTAATTTCGCTCTCTAAGTTCCGGTTTCCCAACTCGAAATGTATTCCAGTTGTTCCGCCGTCAAGGTGTCGATCTTCATTCCGAGAGCCTGCAGCTTTAAGCTGGCAATTTCGGTATCAACTTCTTTTGGTAACAGGTGTACGCCTGGCTCAAGCTGACCTTTATTCTTAATCAGGTACTCCACGGATAGAGCCTGGTTGGCAAAGCTCATATCCATGACACTGGCTGGATGCCCCTCGGCGGCTGCCAGGTTAATCAAGCGACCTTCACCCAGCACTACGACCGCCTTATTGTTTCGTAGCCGGTATTCCTCGACAAAGGGTCGGATGGTGACTGGGTCGCCCGTAGCCATTTCCCGCAGCGCCACGAGGTTTAATTCCAGGTCGAAGTGACCGCTGTTGCAAACTATGGCTCCATCCTTCATCTTCTCGAAATGTGGGCCGTCAATGACGTGCCTGTTACCGGTGACGGTGACAAAGATGTCTCCGATTGCTGACGCCTCGGCAATGGGCATAATCCGAAAACCATCCATCACTGCTTCGACCGCCTTGATCGGGTCAATTTCGGTTACAACTACATTTGCCCCCATCCCCCTGGCTCGCAGCGCCACACCTTTCCCGCACCATCCATAGCCCACCACCACCAGGGTCCGGCCTGCCAGCAAGATATTTGTGGCGCGAATAATGCCATCGAGCGTGGACTGGCCCGTCCCGTAGCGGTTGTCAAAGAAATGCTTCGTCTGGGCGTTATTCACCGCAATCGCCGGAAAACTCAAGACGCCACCAATTTCCATTGCCCGCAGTCTTTGGATTCCGGTGGTGGTCTCTTCCGTCGAACCGATAATTTCCTTAATCTGTTGCGCTCGTTCCTTGACGATTGTGGCCACGACGTCAGAGCCGTCGTCAATGATTATGTCTGGATGATAATCCAGGGCCGTGCGCACATGACGGTTATAGGTCTCGGTGGATTCGCCTTTGATTGCATAAACTGGTATGCCCCAATCCGCCACCAGGGACGCCGCCACATCGTCCTGAGTGGAAAGGGGATTGGAGGCGATTAGGACGGCATCGGCGCCGCCTGCCTTTAAGGCCCGGGCGAGGTTAGCCGTTTCCGTAGTGATGTGAGCGCAGGCAAGAAGCTTAATGCCACTCAAGGGTTTATCCTGGGCAAAGCGTTCACGTATCAGGCGCAGAACGGGCATCTCCCGCTCAGCCCACTCTATGCGCTGTTTGCCGGGAGCGGCCAGATTAATGTCCTTAACATCGTATTCGAGCGAACGGGCAGTACTCATAATTATTCCTTTGGTTATTGGATTCTAACGAATTCTGGACGCCGGCTGCTTACACACCAGCAGCCCCGCGCAGCGCTTCGGCTTTGTCGGTTCGTTCCCAGCTAAATCCTTCTCCGTCGCGACCAAAATGGCCATAAGCCGCGGTGGCTTTATAGATGGGTCGTCTAAGATTCAACTCTTCGATTATGCCGCGGGGGGTCAGCTGAAAATTGTCGCGCACCAGTTTGGAAATAACGCTATCGCTAACACGCCCGGTACCTTCCGTATTAACGTGAACTGAAACCGGTTCCGCAACTCCGATGGCATACGCCAGCTGTACCAGGCACCGATCAGCCAGACCGGCAGCCACAATATTCTTGGCTACGTATCGCGCCATGTAGGCAGCCGAGCGATCGACTTTAGTTGGATCCTTGCCCGAGAAAGCGCCACCTCCGTGGGGAGCGTAACCACCATAGGTGTCGACAATAATCTTTCTACCGGTAAGACCGGCGTCTCCTTGCGGTCCGCCGGTGACGAATCTGCCGGTCGGATTGATGTGATACTTCGTGCCTTTGTCAAGAAGTTCCGCTGACACTGACTGACGAATTACTTTCTCTTCAATCTCTGATCGCAATTGTTCGTTAGTCACATTCTGGTCGTGTTGAGACGAGATGACCACGGCCTCGAGGCGGAAAGGCCGGCCGTCGCGATACTCGACCGTTACTTGAGACTTGCCGTCCGGGCGCAGGTAGGGAAGCTCGCCAGACTTCCGCGCTTCGGACAGCCGCCGCGAGAGAATGTGAGCCAGCTGGATTGGTAAGGGCATCAATTCCGGAGTGTCGTTGCAGGCAAATCCAAACATCAATCCCTGATCGCCTGCGCCCCCGGTATCTACTCCCATGGCTATATCCGGGGATTGCCGGTCGACAGCACACAACACGCTGCAGGTTTCCGAGTCGAATCCGAATTTGGCTCGCGTATAGCCGATTTCTTTAATTGTGTCGCGGGCGATCCGCGAGTAATCAAGTCGAGCGGTGGTGGTAATTTCTCCGGCGATAATTACCAGGCCCGTGGTCACAAGGGTCTCACATGCGACTCGGGCGGTGGGATCCTCGGTCAGGGCCGCGTCGAGGACTGCGTCGGAAATTTGATCGGCAATTTTGTCGGGATGGCCTTCCGTTACGGACTCAGAGGTAAACAGATAACCTGATGCGATACTCAAAGTAACTCCTTTATAGGGTAGAAAACGGGGCAGAAAAAGACCGCGTACTTTAACAGTCCAGCTTTAGCAGTGTCAAGACGGGATATAGGACAGGTTGTGAGTGGGCTTTGAGAATTATCATGAATCGGGCGACCTCGACGAAGGTGCCTCAACTGAGACACTATCGCGTGGTCGCCCATACTGTTACGCGGACACCCGATTGGTTTTGCTCCTCTATGAGGGGCTACCGGTTGCGGCTCTGCAGCCTTTTTCTCACTGTCCGCCGTCTGCGCCGAATAGCCCAACCCAGGCTGGTCAGCCCCGTACCTAAAAGCAGCATGGTGGCTGGTTCGGGACTGGGAGTCGCCGGAGAAAGTGGATCCGGAACCCAAAACCCGGTCACGACCAAAGCCATCGAGTGATGCGAGCCTTTGACACTGAAGTTGGCTCTTTCAGCTCCGGTCTGCGCCGCAAAAAGGTCTTCACTCGGCCCTCGAGCGTTGAAGCTCTTGAGGCCCAGATTACCTTTTGACGCGGCAAGCTCCTGCGTCAGTTTATCCACCTGACAAAAGGAGTCTGCTTTGACTGTTTTAGCCGTTACAGCGGTAAGAAAGAGAAGGCACCCGACGAGAAGGACTCCCCTACTACAAAGCATAAAAATTCCCCTTGGTTCCATTGTTCTACACGAAGCTGAGTGGGGGTTAGAGCTTTTTTGATTTGCAAATCTCGCACCATTACTCGGAGGACCAGCTTTTAAAGAGTTTTAGCAGTCTTTTGGGATCATTTTGTCGAAAAAGTCTGAGTTCTGAACACCAATTCTAGACTTCAGACGTCTGGCCCATTGAGTCACGGAATCCCAACGATGAGTTTTTAGGCTGGCATTACAAGACTGGGTTTCGGCCTTGGCGTCGAAGCTTCGGAGTTGAGATCGGCTCGGTCCAGCTGTCAGACGGAGAACCGACCCTGGTCTTGAGGAGCTGCTTCACACGCCTGAGCGTGCGGAAGGTCTACGTCAGGCGTACACCCGATTTCGGTTAGTGTTCTGACCCGATTCCTTGGTACCGAATCTCATTTTGGCACATTAAAGACGATAAGATCGACCGCCACAATCAGGATCGTCAAGGCTGTGCTCCGACGCCTGCTGCTTTCAAGACCTGGGCTTGACAACCCGAGCGATACTTCATATTATGAGTTATCGCCTTATCGAATGATACAGAATCGGAACTAACGATTTTAGGGGAGCGCCGTGTGAGCAAATTCGAAGAGAGAGCCAAAGAGCTCCAAAAAAACATTGAGGAGTTAGTGCGTCGTTTTCAGGCTGGCTCGACGACCAATTTGGATGGTGAGTTGAGTTTGCAGGAAAACAAGCTCATCGATCTTGTGGGTCAACGACAATCCTGCATCATGCGTGAGATTTCGGATTACCTGCACGTAGCGGTAAGTACTGTAACCGCTCTTGTGGACAGATTGGAACAGAAGGAGATTGTCAGGCGGCAACGTTCAGAAGAAGACCGGCGAATCGTGAGAATTGTTCTGACGAAGAAGGGTCAGAAGGTCTATAAATCGCACGTCGACGAGCTTTTAAAGCTATGTCGTGGCGTTCTCGGAGCATTGGATGAAGAGGAACAGGTTGTTTACTTGAACCTGGTAAAGAAGATCACAGATAAGGCCGCACAACAGTTTCCTTCAAATGGTAAGCCCGCCGCAAACTAGATCCCGAAAATGCCCTGTTTAGGTGGAGGTCAAAAAAATAAGGACTTACTACGCTCATGTCGAACCGAAAAGCGATTTCAATCGGCTCAGCAGCGCCCTTGTCATTACCTCCCTGGTCGCCGCTTGTGGCGGAGGCGGAAAGGCCAGTTCCAATTCCGCCGGTGAAAGACCGGCCACCCCCACCGGCCCGGTCGAGGTCACGACCGTAGCGGCAATAGATCGCGAGGTGTCCGTTTTCATTGAAGCAACGGGGGATCTCGAAGCAGATGAGCAGTCAGAAATCGCGCCGCAGACCTCGGGTCAGGTGGCCGCGACGCCGGTGGATGTCGGTGCTTTCGTCAAAGACTTCGAGGAAGCGACCAACCGTTTGCGCGATCAGGTGGACGATAACAATCGGGCCGAAGCCCGCGACGCGGAAGAGGTACTCAGTCGCGGCCGGGTAATCGATGGCTTCATGAGGCGTCATCGCCTCGAGTCGCGCGCCGAAAACGACTGGTCACGATTGCGCGGAGAATTGAACACGCTGGCGAGGCTCTACCGGATTAAGGCGCGCTGGCGTTAAGAACTCCCGCTCGAATGAGACCCTTTAATGAAGCTGTGGAATTCAAATCATGAGTGAAAATTTCGATGGAATGAGCACCTCACGGTTACGGCAAGTTATTTTGTTCTTGCTGACACCAACACTGTTGATTATGGCGCAAGCGGCGCTTGTGCGGGGACAAACGGTGCCCGCGCCCACGGCTTCGCCGACGGCGAGTCCCATTGCGCTGCCTTCATCGACTCCGATTCCGCTGGCTGAAGTGGTCACGCAAGCCGAGACGGTCTCAGGCAATTTGCGCAACGTAGGGACTGACCTCGCCTCAGATCAAATTACCGGAACAATTGAGAACGAACTGCCGGCGTTGATGCGTGAGCTTGATGCTCGCCTCGTCGAAGATGAAAGAATACTCAGCTCTCGCCCCTCGCTGGACACCTTGAAGAGTCTGGAAGCGGAATGGCAGAGTTTAGCTAGCAAGTTACTAGGCTGGAAAGGAGACCTGACAACCCGGGCAACCGCGCTCGCCCGAGAGATCACCCGACTTACAGAACTGGAACAGACGTGGTCAATTACCCTCTCTCAGGCCGAGACCACTCAGACGCCCTCGGAGGCTCCACAGCAAGCAAGAGAATCTCAAACCGTAACGGTTCAGACAGCGACGCCGCAGGAAATCATCCAGCGGATGACGGCTATGATCGCTGCTATCAAGCAGACGCGCACTGACGTTGAAACGCGGCGAGCGCAAATACTAACGCTGCAGAACCGCGTCGCAGAACAGGATGCTCGCGTTGCGGACGCTCTTGCGTCAATTAGACAAGTGCGCGAAGAGACAATCAACCGCCTGTTCGTCAAAGACAGTCCGCCAATTTGGAGCGCCGAAGTGCGTTCGCGTGCGGGTCAAAGCCTTTTGCACGACAGCCAGAATTCGTTTGCCGCCCAATGGACCGCTCTCCGAGCCTACTCCCGCAGGCAATGGCCGAGATTCATTTTACACGGAGTCATGTTGCTTGTGCTGATCGCTACTCTTTACTGGGCGCGGCGGCGAGTGCAGCCGTGGGTCTTAGCAGAACCAAGCCTGGAAGGGGTCGCTCGCGTCTTCAGTATTCCCATTGCCACCGCCATTGTCTTGTCCATTTTATTTAGCGGGTGGCTATACCCCCAAACTCCACGTTTGCTGACGGCCATCCTCGGTGCTGCGGCGCTTGTTCCTACGATCATCATTCTTCGGCAACTGGTCGAACGTCATTTGTTCTCCATTCTCAATGCGCTCGTCGTCTTTTACTTCATAGATCTGGTGCGCAGTGTCGCGACATCTTTGCCGCTATTGTCGCGCTTATTGTTTCTAGCGGAAACCTTGGGCGGCTTGATTTTTCTGGCCTGGCTGAGTAAGTACGTAAGCGTTTCGGAAGTGCCTGATAAGGCGAGACACCAACGATTCCTGACAACGATCAAAACATGCGCTCGCCTCGCGGGTCTGATTTTTCTGGCAACTTTCATCGCGAACGCGCTTGGATATGTGAGCATCGCCGGCCTCGTCGGCAACGCCTTGCTGGGTAGTGCTTACATTGCCGTGATCCTTTATGCCGCCGTCCGAATTGCTGACGGATTAATCATGTTCGCGTCGCGGGTTCGTCCGCTGTCGCTGCTGGGAATGGTCCATCGCCATCGCTCCTTGCTGCGGCGACGATTGCGGCATGTTCTGCGGTGGGTAGCCGCTATCGGCTGGATTATCTTGACGCTCGACTTGCTCTCCCTGCGCACGCCCGTTGTCGAGACAGTTCGAGCGGCGTTGAGCGCTGACCTGGGGGTTGGCGCGCTACACATTTCGCTTGGCAATGTGCTCGCCTTCATCGTCACCGTCTGGGCGTCGTTTCTGATCTCCAGATTTTTGCGCTTCCTGCTGCAGGAGGACATCTATCCCCACATCAGTTTGGGGCGCGGCGTTCCCTACGCAGTTTCGACGATGCTGCATTATGTGATTCTGCTCGTCGGCTTTCTCCTGGCGGTTGCTGCCCTGGGAATCGACATGACCAAGTTCACGATCCTGGCCGGGGCGTTCGGCGTAGGCCTGGGCTTCGGCTTGCAGAACATCGTCAATAACTTCGTGTCCGGCCTGATTCTTCTCTTTGAGCGACCGGTAAATGTCGGTGACATGATCCAGGTGGGCGATCGAGATGGGGAGCTACGCCGCATCGGCATGCGCGCCAGCGTCATTCGCACCCTGGAGGGCTCCGAAGTTATCGTGCCAAATGGTCATCTGATCTCAGATGAAGTGCTGAACTGGACTCTCTCGGATCAACAGCGAAGATTGGAGATTCCGGTGGGCGTGGCTTACGGGACAGATCCGGAAAGAGTGATTGAACTTCTCACCGGAGTCGCTTCCAAACATCCTGACGTCATGACGAAGCCGTCGCCGGATGCCTTATTCGTCGGATTTGGCGATAGCGCTCTTAATTTTCTACTCCGGGCCTGGACGAGTCGTTTCGACCGATGGGTGAATATCAGGAGCGAGTTGACGGTAGGCGTCAATGCCGCATTGCGTGACGCTGGCATTTCGATCCCATTTCCGCAGCGTGACCTGCACATACACTCCGGCGAGTTGGAAGTCCCAAAACTTAGCTTGGGCCAGGCCCGCGCGCCCGGAGGAGGCTCCGACTCATTGGCCACGGAAGAGACTTCGGGCATAAGCACGATTGAAACCAAGAGCTAAATAAGGATCACCAGAGATGTCACAGAAGATTGATACCAAGAATGAAAGTTTGGAGAAGCACACCACCGATACGAGCTTGATGAAAATAGATGACCAGCCGGATACAGAAGCGTTGAGCCCGGAGGTCGCAGCCGTCGCGATCGACAGCCCGCGAGGGCGGAAGCCATCCCGCGTTTTGCGGAAGTGGTTGATCCGGCTTGGAATATTGTTCGTGGTCGTACTGGTCATCGCCTTCTTCGTGTGGCGCGGTCGGCGTCCCGCAGTTGTCACGGTCATACAGCCGAAGCTGACCACGATCACTGAAACCATCGCCAGCAGCGGCAGGGTCGGCGGCGCGACCGAGACGCTCGTCGGCGCGCAGGCGCAGGGCATCGTCGAGCAGCTTGACGTCAAGGAGGGCGATCGAGTGGCGGCGGGGCAGCGTCTCGCCGTCCTCAAGAACGACGTGGCGGAGGCGCAAGTGAGGCAGGCCGAGCAGGCCGTCGGGACGGCGCGGGCGCAGGTGGCGCAAACCGCTCGCGGCCCACTCGGTTCTGAGGTCGAGGCCGTCGAAGCGCAGGTCAGGGAGGCCGAGGCGCAGGTGGGGCAACAGCGCGCTGCCGTCGCGCAGGCGCAGAAGTCCGTCACGCAGGCGCGCGCGCAGATCAACCAACTGAGGGCCGAGCGTGATCTGGCGGCCAAGGAGCTGGCGCGCAGCCGCGCGCTCGTCGAGCAGGGCATCATCCCGCGCGCCGAGTACGACCAGAAGCAGACCAACCTGCGGGTCGCCGAAGAGCGCGTCGCGGCGCAGCAGCAGGCGATTGAGTTGGCTCAGTCAAACGTTCGTCAGGCGCAGGCGGGGCTGCGTGCGGCTGTGGCCAACGTGCGAGCGCAACAGGCGCGCTTGCGAACCGTGCGGAGCGGCGCGCGCTCGGAGGACGTGCGCGTGGCGCGCGAGCGGCTGCGTGAGGCCGAACAGTCCGTGCGCGTGGCGCGGCAGCAGGCCGGGAATGCGGTTGTCACCGCGCCCTTCGCCGGCGTGGTCACGGAGATAACCGCCGAGCCGGGGCAGTCGGTCGGCGCGCAGGGAGTGCTGCGGCTGGTCAGCGGCGATGCGGAAATCCGCCTCGACGTGGACGAAAGCAACCTCTCCGAGTTGAAGCTCGGGCAGACAGCCGTTGTCTCTTCGAGCACTTTCGCGGGCAGCAGTTTTGAGGGCAGTGTGACGGAGATCGGGGCCGCCGTGGATGTGTCTCGCGGGACGGTTCAGGTTACGGTCACGCCGACCAATCCGCCTGACTGGCTCAGACCCGGACAGACCGTCAACGTCAACATCGTGACGGCTAGAAACGCCGAACGCCTGCTCGTGCCGCCGACCGCGTTGACACGCTCCGGCGACCGCACGGTAGTGTTCGTCATTGAGAACGGAGTCGCTCTGGAGAAGCCCGTCGTCACGAGGCCGCCAACGCAGGAAGGTGTGCCTGTGCTCGCCGGTTTGAGTGTAGAGGATCGCGTCATCGCGGACGTGACGAACATCAAGGCGGGCGACGCCGTGCGGGTCAGAGGGAAGGGGAACGATTAAAAGCCATGAATGCTTTGCTGAGAACTTTCGTCCCGCGCCGGTTTCGCTTCGAGACGCAGCTCGCCCTGCGCCACCTCTTTTCGGGCGGCGGGCAGACGCTCCTGACCGTGAGCGCCGTGGCAGCGGGCGTCATCATCGTTATCTTCATCACCTCGCTCATCTTCGGCTTGCAGGATCAGTTGACCGAGCTTTTGACCGACGCTATCCCACACGTCACCGTCACGGTCGAGGAGCCGGAGCCGAAGCCTCTGGAGAAATTTCCGGGCGCGCCCGAAGGGGCCATCTCAAGCCGCATCGAGCAGCAGGCACCGCAGCTCAAGTTCATAGACAACTGGCCGCAGGTCGTCGAGACCGTGCGCGGCCTGCCGAACGTGCGCGCCGTCGCGCCGGTCGTCAGCGGTCAGGCGTTCGTCTCAAAGGGCGCGAATCCCATCGGCGTGGCGGTCGTTGGCGCAGACCCGGAGTTGCAGGACCAGATTGCGCCTGTGACGAAGGACTTGATCGCCGGAAGTTATTTGGGATTGGGCAGCGACGAGATCGTGATTGACGCGGAGCTTGCTAAGGACTTGGACGTTGCGACCGGCGAGCGCATCCGCGTCACGTCGGGGACGGGCGCGTCCGACTCGTTCACCATCGCCGGGATTTACAGTCGCGGGCAAGGGCGCGGCAGCGCCTACGTCACGCTCCGCACGGGGCAGAGTCTTTTCGGCTACGGCACCTCGGTCAACGTCATCTACGTGAAACTGATTGACATCTACGACGCCAACAGCGTGGCCGACCGCATGATGGCGCTCTTGCCCTACGAGGCCAAGTCGTGGACGCGCGAGTTCCCACAGTTCCTCTCCTCGCTTCAGGTGCAGACGGCCTCGGCCTATTTGATTTCCGGCTTCAGCCTCATCGCCTCGGGGTTCGCCATCGCCGCCGTGCTGATCGTGTCGGTGCTTCAGAAGTCGAAGCAAATCGGGATTCTGAAAAGCATGGGCGCGCGCCGCCGCCAGATTCTCACCGTTTTCATCTTCGAGGGTTTGGGCGTCGCCGTCGTCGGCAGCACACTCGGCGCGATTCTCGGGACAATAATAGTGTTCCTGTTGAGCCTCTTCACGCAGCCCGTGACGCGAGTCGGCCAGACGCCGGAGCAGCTTTTCCCAGTGCGCATTCTGCCCGTCTACATCGGGTTGGCGATGCTCGCCGCAGTCCTTTCAACCGTCGTCGCCGCCGTGCTTCCGGCGCGCAGCGCGGCGAAGATGAACCCGGTGGACGTGATGCGCTAAGAGAGGGGACGGATGAGAGAAACAGACACACTGGCGCCGGAAAAAATTAGGACGGCGGCGAGAAAACTTCCGCAGGTCGTCGTCGAGACGCGCGCCTTGAGGAAGACCTACTACGGCAAGGTGGACGTGCCCGTCCTCTTCGGCATAGACATTGAAATCCGCGCCGAGGAGTTCGTCGCCATCATCGGGCAGTCCGGCAGCGGCAAGTCAACTCTCTTAAACATCCTCGGCGCGCTCGACACGCCGACGGGCGGGACTGTCCTGATCAACGGCGTGGACATCTCCACGCTCGAAGAGGACGAGCTGGCCGCCCTGCGCAGCGACCAGGTCGGCTTCATCTTTCAGTTTCACTACCTGCTCGACGAGTTCACCAGTCTGGAAAACGCTTTAATGCCGATCACGATTCGCCACGGCGAGGCCAGCGAAGACGACCGGGAGCGTGTCACTAGACTGCTCAGGCGAGTCGGGCTGGGCGACCAGATCAACAAGCGCCCTGACGAGATGAGCGGTGGGCAGAACCAACGCGTCGCAATCGTGCGCGCCCTCGCCAACGCGCCGAAGATCATCCTGGCCGACGAGCCGACGGGCAACCTCGATAGCCACTCGGGCGAAGAGGTCTTCGAGCTGATGCGCGAGATGAATCGTGAGAGCGGCGTCGCTTTCGTGATGATCACGCATGACGACCGCCTTGCGCAGGCCGCCGATCGCATCCTGCTCATCGAGGATGGGCTGATTCACGAGATCAGCAAGGAGGAACACCGCCGACGGGTGGCGAGCATCGCCTGAATCGCGCCGGCTGAAAGAGGAGGTATCATACGGCGGCGGGGTCGCAGGTGACGAACGATGAAAACTCCTTGACCGGCTTTTGAGGCCACTTTACCACTCTACCACTTACCACATAATATGTATTATCAGACTCAAACACTATGGGAGATGTGGATGGGGGCTAATCCTCCCTTCTGCCTCGCAAAGTGCTTCTAGCTACCGGCTGAGAGACGTGCGACTCCTGGCAAAAGCTATAGGTGCTTTGACATATCGATGAAATGGCAAGGGAGTTTGGTCTCGACTCCCGGTGGGAAAGGTGAGGTTCGCAGCTTGATATATCCACGGCGCTGATAGAAGCCCGATAGCTCAGGTCGCAAACTGACGATCTTGATGTCCATCATCCGGCAATCCAAATTCCGACAGTAGCTCTCAGCCTCTTCCATAAGCCTGGACCCCAAACCCGCTTGTTGATTTTCGGGATGAACCGACAAAAGTCCCAAATACGCTCGTTCACCCTGAGGTTCAACGTAAACACAACCCAATAATCGCCCTTCGCTTTCGGCGATTAGAAAAGTTCCCTTGCCTAAGAGGTCCAGAAGGCTTTCAAGATCGACACGTTGCTCATCAATAAAGAATCCCTCAGCCTGACGAAAAGCTGCATTAATGACCAGCATGAGAGCGGCTGCATCATCCTTTTGAGCCCTACGCACCCGAATGGAATTTTCAGAGCTAGTCGCCATAAATGAAAGATATTAAGGACGCCTCCTTAGTGTGGGCAAGTCCTAATAGACGCACTTGAGGCGTTTGCCACGGCCTCTGTGAGTTCGCGGCTAATGCCACCCACGGGAGCAGAGAATGTGTCAAGAACCTGTAGGGGCGGCCCCTTCCAAGAAACCACCCGGTTACGCGTTAGTGTGGTTTCGTGTGATTTCGTGGATCGTACGTTTTAGTCGTAAGAAAACGATCCACGAAATCACACGAAATACATGACGAACAAAGCCCCATTTGACACAGCTTCTGGCCTTGCCTCTGTTACCGTGGATGTGATTGGATGCCTGGCACTAAATAACTAATTTCCTGGAGACCCGATATGCAGATCGATCGCCGGCTGACTCAGCCTCTGGTGCTTGCTCTCCTTTTGACTGCGGTGATTGCTGTTTGCATTGCTGTCGGAACCCCGGCGCAAAATCCCCGAAGTTACACAGTCGAACAGGTAAAGAGCTATCCGTTTCCGAATGAACTAACCGCCTCCCGGCACAGTTCGCACATTGCCTGGGCATTTAACGAAAGTGGCAAGCGAAATGTTTGGGGGGCAGCGGGTCCGGATTTCCGTCCGCGCCGGCTGACTAACTACGAGGTGGACGACGGTCAGGAGCTCACCAGTCTTTCAATCTCTGCAGACGGCAAATACGTGGTCTATGTGCGTGGCGGGGAACACGGCTCGAATTGGGACGAGTCTGTAGCCGTTAATCCCCTGTCGAGCCCATCCCAGACGAAGGTGCAGATCTGGAGTCTGCCCTTCTCCGGTGGTGAGCCGAAGCTCCTGGCCGATGGCGACGAGCCGGTTATCTCGCCGCGAAGTGACCGAGTTGCCTTTGTGAAAGACCGAAGTTTATGGAGCGTACCCATTGACGGATCGTCACCGGGCAAGCGGCTCTTCTACGGTCGGGGTGACAATTGGTCTGCTGTGTGGTCACCCAATGGGGACAAATTGGCCTTCGTATCTGCGCGCAGTGATCATGCCTTCATCGGAGTTTATGAAAACGACTCGAAGCCGATAGTCTATCTGCAACCCTCTACCTCACGCGACTCGAGCCCTCGTTGGTCACCTGACGGAAATCAGATTGCCTTTGTGCGCCGGCCAGGTGTGGGCGGGGCGCCTGAACCAGTGCTCGAGCGACGGCCACAGGCCTGGTCCATCTGGATTGCAAACGCAACTACGGGCGAAGGACGGATGCTCTGGCAGAGTCCATTTTCCCTCCGCGGATCGCCCCCGACAACTCATGGTGGAACAAATTTGCACTGGGGCGCCTCGGGACGAATTGCCTTTCTGTCATATCTGGATGGCTGGCCGCATCTTTACTCGATCAGTGAAAACGGTGGCGAGCCTTTGCTACTTACACCCGGAAACTATATGGCCGAATACATTTCCCTCAGTCCTGATGGACGTTTCCTGTTCTTTGCTGGAAACACTGGACCAGATGCTGATGACCTCGACCGCCGCCATATCGTTAGGGTTCCCATCGATAAAGCTGAACCCCAGGTCTTGACTGCTGGCGAAGGTTTGGAATGGACACCATTCGTGGTAGGTGATGGGAAACAACTTGCTTTCATCGGGGCAACTGCACAACGACCGCCACTTCCGGTGATTATGCCGTTAAATGGTGGAACTCAGCGGTTGTTGGCGGAGGATCGGATCCCAGCTGACTTCCCTTCCCGGCGGCTGCTGGTGCCCAGGAAAGTCATATTTAAGTCACCAGATGGCCTGGACATTCATGGGCAATTGTTTGAGAGCGCTTCAGGTGCGGGAAGGAGGCCGGCGATCGTTTTTGTGCATGGTGGACCACCGAGACAGATGCTTCTAGGTTGGCATTACTCGGATTATTACTCGAATGCCTATGCCCTAAACCAGTACCTGGCTAGCCGAGGCTTCATTGTGCTCTCAGTAAACTTTCGGCTGGGCATTGGCTATGGTTTTGACTTCCACCGGCCAGCTAATGCCGGTGTACAAGGAGCTGCCGAGTATCAGGACGTAAAAGCCGCTGGCGAATATTTGCGATCACTCCCCCAGGTCGACCCGAAAAGGATAGGGATCTACGGCGGCTCATATGGCGGTTATCTAACGGCGCTGGCGCTTGCCAGGGATTCCCAACTGTTTGCGGCCGGAGTGGACATCCATGGAGTTCACAACTGGACTGCTGAGCGGACCCAACCGCTACTCGAAAATCGTTATGAGAAACCACCAGATACTCAGAGAGCGCTGGATCTTGCCTGGCAGTCATCGCCGGTTTCCTCAATCGGCACGTGGAAATCACCAGTACTCTTGATCCACGGAGACGACGATCGCAACGTTCGCTTCAGCCAAACCACAGATCTCGTGAGACGCCTGGAAAAGGCCGGCGTACCCTTTGAAGAACTGGTGATTCCTGACGATACTCACCACTTCTTACTGCATGCAAACTCCATAAAGGTAAATGCCGCGACGGCGGCATTTTTTGAGAGAATTCTGGGCGTTGCCGGTCAAAGCGACGATTCGACGCGGATGCGACCTTAGGAGGCCTTGCTTGACGTTGACATCTGCTTTTCCCTAAAGTTGGACGTCCCAAACATTTTCATTAAGTTGAGTAACAAGCTTAGTGGCCATCAAAATTGAGGTTCAAACCGATCGAAAACTGCCTAAGGGTACGCTTTCAAACATTGAGGAAGCTTTTGACAGTCTGCCCCGCGAACACACCCGCGGTGTCGAACGGATAAAGCTGGTCGACTTTATCAATGAACCGCGCCTTAAAGGACCGGTTCAGCCCTCGGAGTTACCGGGTCTTTACCATCCCAGACAGGGCCAGCAGGGCGCCTGGTTTGAGCTGGCAATGGGAGTAGTGCTACCCACTAACAAGCCTTTTCACAGGCGAATTGTTCCGCGGCTCTCTTTTAAAGGCAATCTCACTGCGCTGGTTTTTTCCCTGGTGGGCCAGCACTACCACCTAACTCTGCGTCACTCGCTTAAGAAGACACAGCTGGAACCGGCTATAAGGCTCTACACGGAAAAACAGCTGCGTGCCTGGAACGAGAGCAAGCACACACTCCGGGCCCGGCTTTTCAAGCCTATTCAACCCACGTTGGAGCGCTGGGCTAGAGGTTTACAGAAGCGGGCCGCTGCGGAGAAGAAGAAGAGCGTAGCCTCGAAATCGTAACCGGACGCTAATTGTTGTGTAGTTTCGTGATGGTTCGTGCGAGTTCGTGGATCGTGTGTTTTTTTGCGACGCAAACAGACGATCCACGAACTCACACGAAACGACACGAACATTACACTAAACTGCCCCCCCAATTAGCCGTGGTGGTTTTCTTGGAAGGGCCGCCCCTACTATGTCAGTTGTTATCTTGCGGGTGGTGGTTCGTGGCGTCGACGGCGGCAGCGGCGTTGCGCAAGGCTGCGGCAACCTCTTCCGGCTCAACTTCGGACCGTCGAAAACGCAACTCTAAAGTAAAGTCCTTCTTCGGCGAGCTGTACTTGAAGGTATAAGGTTTTTGTTCCGGCGTGATCCGCGGGCCGGCTTCCTGGCGTCTCACTTCCCTGGCGTCGTCCCGAGTCAATCCTCGCGACACAATCTGTTTTGCCAGGCGGCGCATCGAGTCGTCATCAGGCTGGCGGACTAGCTGCAACAGCACAGACTTGGCAGAAACATCGTTCTGTCTGCAGATCTCCCGGACATCAGCGGGAATCGTCGCAATCGATAAGGCCTCGGTAACAGTGCTCCGGCTTTTCCCAACCTTTCGGGCAACCTCTTCGTGCGTGTAGCCGAAGCGCTCGCAAAGAGCCAGCAACCCGTCGGCCTCTTCCCAAACGGTCAGATCTTTGCGCTGCATGTTCTCGATCAGAGCGATCTCTGCAATGCCGCCCTCATCAACCTCCATCTCGATGCAGGGGACCTCGCGTAAGCCGGCTGCCCTGGCGGCCCGCCAGCGCCGCTCGCCAGCGATTATCAGCCAGCGTCCCGAGAGACGATTGGGCTTTACCAGCAGGGGTTCAAGCACGCCTTTCTCGGCAATGGAAGCCGTCAGTTCCGACAGATCGCCAAACTCCACGCGCGGTTGCTCAGGATTCGGCTCCAGTTTATCCAGAGAAATCATTCTTCCGATCTGAGCTGGTCGAGATTGCGACAGCTCCTCAACATAGTGCGCGTCGTGACGCATCTGCAGACCTGTGGGTAGTCCCCTTTTAGACACGGCTGATTACCTCTTCACAAAGTTTTGCGTATTCAGTCGCTCCCGATGAGTTAGGAGCGAAAGTAAATATTGATTCCTTGTAAGCTGGCGATTCCTCCAGCCTGACGCTTTTGGTAATTACAGTCTCAAACAACTTTGGTCCAAAAACATTTCGAATCTGCTCGTAGACCTCACGCGCCAGCGTTGTCCGCTTATCGTATAGCGTTACCAGGACCCCGAGTAATTCCAGGTTCGGATTTGGCCGCGCCTTGACCTTCTCGATAGTTTCCAAAAGGTCGTCAGTGCCCTCGAGCGCAAAATAGGAGGACTGAATCGGGATCAGCACATGGGTGGCCGCCACCAGAGCATTTACGGTTATCAGGCCCAGTGTCGGTGGTGTGTCGATGATGATGATCTGGTACTGCTGGCGATAGGGCTCCAGCCGGTCCTTGAGACGAAACGGAGCGTCAAAATCTCCCACCAGTTTTGATTCCAGCTTGGCCAGGTTGATCCGGGAAGGTACCAACTCAAGATTTTCTACCGGAGTGCGGTAAACGGTCTCGGCCAGCGGCGCCTGGCCGTCCATCATCAACTCGTAAACCGAGCGTTCGACCGAATGCGGGTCCAGAAAAGAGATGGAACTGTTGGCTTGAGGGTCGAGATCGAGAAGTAGGACACGTTGTCCCAGTCGGGCAAACGCAGCAGCCAAATTGATGGCGGTAGTGGTCTTCCCTACCCCACCTTTTTGATTTGCGATGGCAATTACCATTCGCTGCACGGCATCAAACTAGCGTTTCTGCTCCTCATATATCGGGTTGCGATGGGTCAATTCAACAATTAGGAAGCGTGCCTTAATTCACATCGGCAGATCGCCGGCCTCGCCAATCACGTCAGGCCACTCGTCCTCTGAGGCGGCAGTTTCTGCCTCGCCTTCTTCTTCAGTAGGAACGGTATTGCGCGAAGCCTTGATCACTTCGGTGTCCACATAGATCGGGCAGTCTGCGCGCAGGGCCAGAGCGATAGCGTCGGAAGGTCGCGAATCCAAAACCATTCGATTTCCATCGCTGGTTCGCATCTCAATCACGGCAAAGAACGTGTTGTCTCGCAAGCTTGTGACTACCACTCGCTCGACCTGAATCCCGAGCTCAACAATCAGATTGCGCAACAGGTCATGGGTCATCGGTCGAGGGGGAGCGATCTTTTCAATCTCCAGGGCGATCGCATTGGCCTCATAAGCGCCGACCCAGATAGGCAGCATCGTATCACTCTCGATATCCTTGAGAATGATAATCGGAGTGCCGCTGTTGGGATCCATCATCAGCGCTCTGATTTTAACCTCGATCTCCATAACTGGTAACCCCTTAATTGCTGCGTGCGGTCAATTCCTTACTTGCTCTCCAAACAAACTATTCGTTTTTGCTTTCGTAATCTGAACGGTTACTACCTGTCCCGCCAGCGATTGTTCACCGCGAAAGTTTACCACTTTATGGCACGTTGAGTGACCTACCATATCCGAATCTGAGCGTGTGCTCAATCTTTCAGCCAGCACACTCAGCTGACGACCAACATAATTTTCAAAGACAATTCTTTGGGCTTCGCGTTGCACGCTCTCAAGCCTCAAGAACCGCTCAGTCTTTTCGCTCTCCGAAACTTCGTCCTTCAGTTGCGCCGCAGGAGTGCCGGTCCGCCTGGAATATTTGAAAATGTACAAACTGTCGTATTGACATTGGTTAACCAGCTTTAAAGTTTCCTGAAAGTCAGTTTCTGTCTCTCCTGGGAAACCGACGATGATGTCGCTGGTCAAAGACAGGGGCCGGCTTGAGGATTTGATCCGGTCAACACGCCGCAGATAGTCTGCGGCGGTATAGCCACGCCGCATCGCCTTCAAAACGCGATCGCTTCCCGACTGGACTGGGAGATGAACCCAATCGCAGAGGTTTGGATACTCTTCAATAGCCGTCACTATATCAGGGTGAAAATCTCTGGGAAACGATGTGGTGAACTTGATGCGTTGCATGCCAGTCTCGGCCATGGCACGCAGCAGTCGGCTGAAAGGGGTCGCTCCGGGACGGTTTTCGAGGCCCAGTTCGCTTTTCGGCCGGTAACTATTGACGTTTTGGCCGATAAGGTGAATCTCCTTGTATCCCAGATCTTTAAGCCGCTTAACTTCATCCACAATCTCAGCTGCAATACGGCTCTTTTCACGACCTCTTGAGTACGGCACAATGCAAAACGAACAAAACTTGTTGCAGCCCTCGATAATCGGTACAAAAGCGATGTAAGGAGAATGCCTCTCAACGGGCGAGGTATCCCAAAACTCACCTTCGGCCCGCTCATCCAAATCCATGACCGCAGTCTCGCCGTCCTGCAGTCGCTGAATCATGCCTGCAATGCGATCAGTTGCTCGAGTCCCGATGACCATATCCACAGTGGGTGCAGCTTTAAATATCGAATCCCCTTCGAGTTGGGCCACACAACCCATCACCCCAAGCAGCTGTTTATGATCAGCACTTTTTCGGATTTCTCCAATCCGGGTGAAAACCTTTCTCTCGGCACGCTCTCGCACCGAACAAGTGTTCAGCAGAACCACATCCGCAGTCTCGCAGGAATCGGTGAGTTCATATCCGGCGCGCCGCAGTCCAGAGGCTGCGCGCTCGGAATCGGCGACATTCATCTGGCATCCGAAAGTCTCGATATAAACCTTTTGCTTCACTTCCCTGCTCACCACTGAAGGTTTGGTACAGTCTAACAGATGTTCAAGACTACTGCGATAGCAACGAAATTTGGGTAGTGCTCCGTTAGGCCGGCGAAAAAGTATAACAGTTCAGGTTGGCAAATTTGCCGGTTGGGAAGGGGGCAAGCGCGTCAGCGCGCGCCCCCGCTCAACTCGCAACTCACTCAATCCTCAATGTAACAGTGCAGGTTTGCAGTAACAGTGCAAATTTGCAACGTTGACCTGGACATTGAGGATTGAGTGAGTTGAGAGTTGAGCGGGGGCGCGCGCAAAGCGCTTGCCCCCTTCCCAACTGGCAAATTTGCAGACTTGTGCTATTACTGCAAACTTGCGCTGTTACATTGCGGCTTTGAGTGAGCGTGAGTACAGCATCTTGGTTGAACAACCTCCTAAATAAAATTCGGGCAGGTACCATGTCGAGCGACGGCGGCTTCGCTTACTTACGATCAAGCGAAATAAAACTCTTTCCTCAGTCCTTCGGGCTTCGCTTACTTGACCCGGTAGGGTGCCACTAGTAGGATCGGGCCGGTTTGTATCCCTAACGAAATGAGAGGTTCCTCATGTCTTTCAATAAGATCACTTTAGTCGGAAATCTGGGTCGCGATCCGGAATTG
>Ga0187893_10005600_pt1 | contig 22348 bp, 28 predicted proteins | sample MA1701074metaG_FD_139574 | JGI IMG/M metagenome (GOLD analysis project Ga0187893, IMG submission 139574) | White microbial mat communities from a basaltic lava cave in the Kipuka Kanohina Cave System on the Island of Hawaii, USA - MA170107-4 metaG ...
ATAGTTTAATTCTTGAACGATAGTGCGGCCGCCAGAGAAAGTTTTAATCCTTCCCTTGCGGTTTAATCTTGTAAGCAGTGCATTATTTCTGCTTACGTTATCTTGTAATACACCCGTTCGATTACGCAGCGTAGTAGTAACAATTTCAGAAAGATTTGGAAACGCCATCTTTTTAACTCTTAATTAGATTGTTGCTCTTGAATAGCAGCTAAAATAGAACCACGGATAGAATTACTATTTGATTTTTGATTAGAACTACCGCCATTTAAAGTAGGCGCGTTTGGACGTAGAGAAACATTCTTCGCAGCCGCCTTTCTTGCCTGTTCGGCTTTCTTTGCCGCGGCTGCTTTACGTTCCTCAACTTCTTTTTGTTTTTTCTCTTCTTGAATATCATTCCAAATATCATCATCGCTTCTTAGTGCTTTATCATATGCTTTGTCTAAAACACCGTATGTTATTTGGTTATTTTCAAGAGGAATAGCGCCACTTTGAATTAAACCAGTCATGACCCCCCGCACTTTTTCAAAATGCTGTTTATCTTTAGACCAGTTATTTATATACTCCAAGGTATTAGCTTGCCGTTGAGTAGCAGCCGCTTCTCTTGAAGCATTCTGTTCTCTAATAATAGTTTTAGCCCAAGTAGGTATTTCTTCCGTAGTCTCTTCTTGCTGCTGCGAATTAGTGCCAGATGTTTGCTGCTGGGTCTGCCGTTGAGAGGCTAACTGCGAAACATCTACATTACAATTTTGTGCAAGCGTCTTGAATGCCGCTTGTCTAAATTCATTATTAGGATTAGATAATGCCTCCATCCATAAAAACAATCTATCAATTGTTTGTGCTGGAGTAGCGCCAAACTGTTGAATAGCTTGGAGCCTAGGAGAAATAACATCATCTATTTCTTTTAACCTAGCTTTATCAACTTTAGTACCAGCGAAACCATCAGAAACTTCTTTTTCCCTTTTGAGTATCGAGCTTTGAACCTCGGCGGGAAGATCGTTCCATTTTTCTTTCGCTGCTTTCGTCCAACCGACAGGAGCTTTTGTTTCTACCTTTAGCTGGGAAGAAATTTCTACTTCATTTTCTACTTCATTTTCTATTTCATCTTCATCTTCATCTTCATTTTCAGTTGGTTCTTTCTCTTCTTCCAGAGCCCCATCATCGCCATCTGTATTTTCGGAATCAGTTTTTTTCCTTCCTGAGCTTGATTCCACAGGCTTTTTACGCTCTTCTTTTTCTTCTTTTTTATTGGAGCGAGCCTTAGATTTTCTATCTTCTTTATTGCTATCAAACTTGTCGCTATCGTTATCATCGTCGCGTTCTTGTATCTCATCGCGCGCAGCTGTAATAGCCTCGCGAATGCTCATCTTCGCAGGGGCTTTATCGTCAATCTTATCGTCAATTTCTTCGATATCCTTAGCCATGCTCCACCTTTAAATCGGTACTTGGTTTGAGGTCAATTCTTAAATGCGTTTAAACGTCTTCGACGCTTTTTTGCTCTAAACGCTGAAGTCTTAAATATTCCTTCATAAGGGGTATTCTTAAAAGTATCTACCCCATTCTGTATTTCATTTATAGCTCTTTTTATATCTTCTCTTCTTTGTTTTTTATCTACCGTTTTAGCTACTCTTGGTTTTAAATGTGATGTATCATTGCCTATTTCTATACAACCTCTAGCACGTGTTTCGTCTCTAAATTTTTTCTTAGATGTGTAATATTTATTATTACACATATGAAGTGTAGGCTCCATAGTATCACTTATAAAATTTAACTCTATAACTTTATTACCTATTATAGCTCTTTTATCTTCTTCATAAAGATATTTATATTGATAATAATTTTCTTCCGAAACCATACCGTTTTCATTGGCAAATGGGTTATCAGGCTGGTGAAAAAATCTAGCCATAACTAAGCAACCTTATTTTTCTTTTTATTTTGTAATTTTCTATCTTGGCGCTTAGCTTCATTCTCTTTAGATTTTAAAGTTAATTCTTTCATGCTCATTTCGTGTTCATCTTTACGATATTTTGCTTCACGATCCATTTGCTCCATATCCATTTGAAATTTACGCTCAGAAATTTGTTGTTGCATTTGTAATTCACGTTCTTTCATACTCATTTCCATTACAGCAATACGTTCTGCTCGCTCTTGTTTTTGTTGTTCCATAACCGCTTTACGAATATCATCTTGTTCTTGCATTTTTGCTTCACGATCATCATTTGCAGCTTGTTTTTCATAGTCTCTTTGATCGTTAACCATCATCATTTGATGCTCCACTCCTTTCATCTTTAATTCAGCTTCAACTTTTTGCATTTCTGGGTCAGGGGGCGGATTTTCTATTAATTGTTTAGATTTTACACGCATTTTAGATGCAAAATCATCAATAGCAGCTTCTAAATCTCTACCAGCTTTATATTTACGTGCAGAAAACTGTAAAAATCTACTAGCTAGAGGTATCCATTCAGGTAGTGTTGCTCCTAATTGCCCTGACTCGCCTATAAATGCTGTAATGGCTGTTATAAATTCTGTGGCATCCGCACGTTCTTGCATTTGATCACCAAATACAGTACTATCAGTTTCTATATCTATACGATAGCCGCGCTCTATGTCGTTACGTAATAAATCTAATGCTTTTTGAACTTTATCGGCTATAATAAACTCTGTTGGTATAGCTGACATAAGTTGTTGCGGCGATGGAGCCCCAGCAGCAGAGGCTCCAACACCTTGATTGCCCCCCGGAAATGGCACTACATTATTGCCTTGCTGTTCTGCGTCCATAAGAGAAGCGCCCGGTGCCACAGCCTGTTGTCCTGGAGCGGAGACGCTAGGCTGAGCACCGGGCAGCGCAGCGCCACTGCCGGCCCCCTGCATAGACACCGCGCTAACTTGTTTTCTTTGTTCTTCTTCTATAAAATCAGGTTGTAGTTCATCCTCATATAATATACCACTAGATTTAATCAATGTCTCATCTGAGAAATGTTTTGCTTGTATCTCAGCAATTAATCTAACATTATCTCTAGCAAAACGAGCAACATCACGCTGACGCTGTGATAATCTAGTCCCAGCATTATTATTTTTGAGACGAAGCCCTCCTAAAGTTTCTCTACTATCTGTAGTGCCCCTTAAAATATCACTTAAGCCAGTTATTTCATCTAAATCTTGCTTTACCTGGCGCCTAACTTCTTGCAAAGTAGATATTGTCTCTTGTACTTCTTTCAAAGGAAGAAAACTTATACTTCCTTGAACCCCGCCGCGGTCTGCGTGTATAGCCCAATTATCCACTGGTATAAGTTGGTTTTCAACGCTCTCATTTAATAATCTTCTGAGTCCTCCGTTCGCTGCATCATAAGTACCTGCTACCTTACAAGCCCGAGCAAGCATTGCTATACGTTGTGTAAGTTCATCAATCTGTATAGCTTGATCCTGCCATTCCCAAAAATCAGGAACTGGCACAACAGTATCATTAGTATATGTAGCAACCAAAGGCTTAGGGCAAGGAAAGAAACCTTTTAATTGTAAAGGATCGTTCCTAACATCGCATAAATAATCATATCCTGTACTAATCCAGTATACTCTTTTATCTGTCTTATTCCATATTTCATATACTACTATACTACGTTCATTTAAATCTTGAAATACAGCTGTATCAGACCAAGTCTGTTTAGTTTCTTTATCCATTGGAGTAGTATCTGGCCGCATCTCACGACCAATTTCTTCTCCAAATCTTTCAATTGCTTCTTCTTTAGATATATAAAGACGCTTACCAACAGCTTGAACTTCCCGCCAAGTACGCGCTTTAGCGGGGAACATAAGAAAATCTTTCCAATTCATATAATCAATTGGAGCGCTTTCTTTTAATAATTGTTGATTAGTTCCTTCTAGCTGCTCTTCTTCTGGAGTCTCATCTACTTCAATTTCTCCATTATTTTGTATCTTATTTAATTCATCTTCCATGTTTGTTTCCATAGAAGATGGTATCGACGGTCCTTGACCTATTTCCGGCTCGTATCTAGCCCAAGTTTGCCCTCTACCAACTAATAAATAATCTAATACAGATTGTGATACACTATCATGTAATGTATCATCCTCCATTTCATTTCTTACTGACCGCTCCAGCATTCTTGCTGATAATCTACCAACCGGATCGCGATCTAAAAAAGTACGATCTATATTTGCTATCGGCCTATTACTATATAAAGCCGGTATCATAATTTGAGTATTAGTCCAAAGTATATTAAACTTACGCTGCCCATCTGTTTCTAATTTGTTGCGCTCATCGCGATAACGCTTAGATATTTGTGCGCCTTTTTTATACCAATTAGCATCTCTAGTATCTACATCTTCTATCTGTTCTTTCCAAAAAGCAGCCAATTTACGAGAAATTACATTCTCGCCGGGCTGTAATTCCTTAGTTTTATCTTTTATTATTTGTTTTATTTTAGTTGGGCGCTCTTGGGTATCTGCCATTTAAAAACTTCCATCAAACAATTCAGGATGTAATTTCACATACATTTCAAAGTAGCCTAAACCTGTAGGATCTATACCTTTTTTCCTCAGTTGTTGTTCCATTAGTGTCAAGTCGTATTTACCTTTATCTGTTTTACGTATACCTTCTATAAATGGATCAGTAGAATAATTATTTATAAGCTTTGATGGTATATTTTCATTAGCTCTATTACCTATATTATCCCATCTTTCTTGCATTTTTTTAGAAGTGCCGGGAATACCTGGAGCAGTTTCTAAAGTTTGTGGGATTCTCAATTGCTCAATTGGAATATTTCCAGGAATTTCCATATTTTTAAGCATATCATCTATCATAGATGGATGATACTCTTTTGGTGCTTGTGGAGCATCTACTTGTTTTACATTTCTAAAATGTGGTGCTTTATCAGGAGAAGTCAACCAAGTTTCCCCTGAAGGTGCACTACTTGTACGAGTTTTAAGCGCTTCTTTCAAAGTATCTAGATTTCCAAAACTTTCACCAGAAACATTTCTGGTGCTCAAAGGATTACCTTTTGATGCTTTGCTTGGTATAGTGCCCATATCAAAATAGTTACCTACATCATATAGAGTAGGCTCCCGCCCTATGTGCCTATCCGCAGGTATTCTTATTGTAGGTGTACTCTGCTCCATACCTTTTCCACCAACAGGGCCATACGGGCTTTCAAATTTAATATATGTTGTGCCGCCTGGGGTATCCTTAACAGTTTTTATAGGTATCTTACTCTGTGAAAAAAAATTTAATATTTCTTGAGTGTCTTTAGCAGCTGGCCCTGTTGGATTATAATTAACAGGTTTATCTAAACTAGGTTGCATATTATTTATATTTGGCTTATTTAAATTTAATTTAGGCCCAACAACTGCTGCCGGCGGCATTCTAGCTCCAATAAAACCAAGTGCAGTAAGTGCTGCTAAACCTGTTTTTTGTGCTTGTTGTTTAAATGTATCTTCTTTTGTAACTTGAGGTAATAACGGAGCATTGCGCAAAGCTCTAAGCTGTGCTAAGATATCTTCATTAATATTATATGGATTATCTAACTCTGGCAAGGTTTATACTCTTAGGTGTATCTACGGGTAAATCATCTAATATATCATGCAATACTAAACTTGTATTATCATTCTTTTTAAATAATTTCCTTACTAAATCTACGCCTGTAGGTCTATGATAAGGTCTACTCATACAAGCATATCTTATTTCATCTGGCGCGTGATCCTCACCAGTAGTATCAACATCTTCCATTTTATCTTCATTGTGTTGTAATGCTGGCAGAGTTCTTATGGCATCAACACAATTATCCATAAAATACATCATAGGGCGCCCATCTTGACCTTTTAAGCGGGCTCTAACTTGATCCCAACCCCCCATAGCCCCATTTTTAGATACTCGTGCATTGTCAGCACGATTAAAATAAATATGTACATGGGCGCCCATACGCTCAACTACGCTGGGGCCCCCATCTTCTTTAAATGCAGCCGGATCGATTACTCTATATGTAATTCTTGGTTTGCCGTGCTCATTCTTAGGCTCATCTATTTCTCTAAGTGCTACACCTTCAGCTATTTCTTCTGCGGTTAATTTAAGTCCTTCATTGGTGCCTTCTTTTTGATTATTTTCATTAGGTTTAGACCCATACCATTCTTTATATCTTATAATAGCATTTTTAGGGAGTAATAATTTATTATCTTTAACCATATTGGGGGATTGAAACAACCTCCAATCTTTTTCTAATATATCACTGCTTATTTCGTGATCTTCTCCAACTATACACCACCAGCCAATGGAAAATGGACTAGCAGAGCCCCAATCCATTGACATAAATCTAGTCCAATTTTTAGGCGGAGTAAAAGTTTTAATTACATGTATTTTAGTATCCCACTCTTGAAAGAAAGCACCACTAATAATATTCCAATCGCCAAACAACCAAGCTTTAACTAACTCTTCGTTACCAGACATATAAAGTCTACCAATATACCCAGAATTGTTGGTATATTTATTATCTTGTACTCCAGAAGGTATAAAAACTCTTTCAGCTGTAATAGTTTTACCTGTTATACTATCCGGGAACTTATCGTATAGTATTTTCATTCCCATAGGAGCAGGATCTATATATCTTTGTTTAATCCATCCATGGCCTGGGCCGCCAGGATTAGCTGTCGCAATAAATCTAACAGGCACACCAGCGCCAGAACGAAGCGTAGCCATTAATTTTCTAATAGGCTTAAAACTCGGAAAAGTACCCATTTCTTCGCAGTAAATACGGGTGTTCGCCTCAATTAAGCCACATTCACTGATATAATGGTTGGCATCTTCAATACAAAGGTCTGATACCCATGCATATTGAACGCCAACTACTTCCATCATTCCCTGACCGACCCGCTCCAAAAGATAATGTTCCTCGCCGGTATACGGGTGCACCCATGACTGCGGGGCGGGATGGGTATGTCTGGGAATGGTGTCCAACACACCCCATGGCGACAAACGGAATTTGGCTTCAACATCGTTTAGTAATGGAGGTGCATTTAAATAGGTTTTTAACTCGAAAAGAACGTGTTGATCATATTGATAAAGTACGTCATCATAATAAGATTGAGAATTTGAGATTATTTTCCTCTCATTCTGAGCATATGAAAGCACATTGGTCTGGAAAAGGTAAAAACGATCCAATGCTTGTTGAAAAAGTGAGACTTTACGCCGCAGACCCTCGTAAAAATATTTCAAGTTTGGGACTTTCACCAACTTTAGTTGGAACAATTTGTAAAGAAAATAATATAAAATGGGTTTGCGGACCGAAGGCAAAGAATTCTGCTCGACATTTAACTGAAGATATGGTTCGTGAAGCACTACAGGAACGAACAACGATCCAAGCTGCTGCGTTTCTTGGCGTAAACGTTGGTACGCTTTATGGTAATTTTGACCATCTTTTGAAAAAGAGAACCAAGCCGCGTTTCCTCGATCAGTATCGCGATGAAATTGAAAAGATGTATTACAATGGCCATTTAACCAAGACAAAAATCGCTGAAATTTATAAAGTATCTGATTTTTGTGTTTTGAAGACACTCCAGCGGTGGTCAAAACAGGATGCCAAACCGGAGCAACCCTCTGACCAACAACCTGATATTTTGACTGAAATTTTCGGTGAACATTAGTTACTATACAAGGAGCTAAATATGAATTTATTTTATATAATACTTTTTTGGGGCCTAATAATGTTAATACTTTTTCTCCTACTTCTATATCTTTTATTTTTTTAAGCGCCCCATCCGCCATTTTAATTTTAGTATTCTCTTCAACACAATAAGAATGCCCTTGATAATTCATAGCATCAGAGTCGTTTTCTAAAAATGCAAACCGTAATCTGGCTCCATTTGGGAAGCGCCACATTTTATCTATTTCATGAAAAGTAGCCCCTAGGGGCTTATATAAAACTTTACTTCGTTCTATTAGTTCAACTAACTGTGTACGTTCTCGACGTACGCAAAGCCCTATAGCATTTATTCCGTATTGGTCTGCATGTATAGCCCATTCACCAAGCACTGCGTCACTTTTTCCACCCCCCCGGCTTCCGCCAAAAAGTGTTTCGAATATCGGACAAGATATAAGAAGCGCCTGCTTTGGTTGTGGCTTCCAAACAGTTACAGTTTCTACATTTAATTCTTTATATCTGGGAGAATTTTTTTGTGCTACCATTATTTATGTTCAAACAATTTACACCACATTTCTGCGTTTATGCGCCCCTTTACTTTTCGACATTCTCCATCGTCTGACCCGCGTTGCTCCGGTATAAAATATCTACATAATCCACATTTTTTCTTGCGCATTCCCACAGAATAGTCTACTTCTTTTTTAGTTTTCTTTTTACTTTCTTCTATAGAAGAAATAATAGTTGCTCTTAGCGTCATTTTTTCTTCTTAGTTATGTTATCTATTTCTTCTATATTAAAAAATGCTTCAACTTGTTTATTGGCTAATATTTTTATATTTGTTGTAATTCTTATATTTTCACATTTAAAATCTATTAAATTAGTTAGTAATTCATTTATATAAGGTATAATTTTTTGTTTAGCGTTTTCTTTAGTCAAACCAATTATATCAGAGTCAAAAGTGAGTTTCATAATTTCGTCTCGTTATTCACTAACGCTTACCAATCCTATGCGCTTTTGGATTGCCACTCATACGTAATTTACCTACTCTTTGCGTGGCGTTATACCCATAACCAGAAGCTTTTTTACCAGGAGAAATACCTCCAATAGGGTACATATATTCCCAATAATCTTGTTCTATTCCTTTATTTTCAAAACTAGTTTTCACAAAATTTTTATTAGGGGCAGCGAAGTCAATGCCATTGGGGTGTGATTTACGTGGTGCCATTATTTTTTACCTTTCCTAGCTTCACTCAAAGCAATAGCCACAGCCTGCTTTCTAGAAGTTACTTTCGGACCTTTCTTAGAACCACTATGTAGCTTACCTTGTTTATATTCACGCATTACTTTATGAACTTTATTAGGCATTATTTCCAACTCCATTTAGGTTATTTAGTTTTAAGCCCAGCTTGTCTATAATTACCACTACTAAATGTACGAGAACCTGCACCGACAGTATTTTTACCTCCTTGGTTCATGTTATTAGACTTAGATTGGCCGGTTGTTCCGTGAGCGCTGCTCATTTTACCCTGGTTTGTTTTAAGAGGACCTTTAGTTCTAGAAATACTTTTCATTTTACTAAACCTTTCACTTAGTTTTAAAAAGACTAGTCTACTGGTATAAATACACATTTAATTTTCAGTATTCGACTTTGTCAGATTTGAATCTTGTTGTTCCTCACATTTCTTCCGAAGCTCCATTAATTCCCTCATCGCAGCATAATATCTTGCTTCCCATTCGCCGCTCCTTTGGTTTGCCTCAATTAACCTGCGCTCCACCGTCATAAGCATATCCATCATGTTTGGCTGCGGTGTATTTGAATCCTCACTTGGACTTTGCATAGTCATCTGTTGCTTCAAACTCATTTCATCTCCTTTTATACATATATATATATAACTCGTTACGGCACTGGAATAATACAAAAAAGAACGTCTGCTGTAGCAGCTGAGCCTTGCGGAGTAATCACACGAAAGTATATATTAGGTTGCGTTGCTAGCTCAAAAGTCTGTGTTACACCATTTGTAATATTAACCTGCTGTGCATTATTATTCGTGTTCTCCGCCGCAGTGTTAATTGTCACCGCAGTAGGATTAGTTGTAATAGCTGAGCCTCCGCCACCAGCGGCGGTAAAAGCAGCAACAGTTGCTGTAGTTAAAGTACCACTGGCACGTGTTATAAAGAAAAGATTTGCGCGGTATCTAGTAAAACCAACAGGGAGTGTTATCGCAAAAACAGTGTCTCCGGTTGCATTGAAATCCACGGTCTGCTTAAAAAAAGAATAAGTTAACAACCCCGTGCCACTTCCCCCACTCAAAAAGCCGATTTTATCAACATTTGCGTTTCCTATCAAAGTCTGTGTACCAATGGGCAGCGTCAGAACATTAGTACCCGTTGCGCCTGGCAAAACTTGGGTCGATCCACTAGCAGTATTAGCAAGAAACAGGGAACCACGTTGTGCATCAGCCACGCCAATAGTAACATCAATAGCCCCCGCAGCTGTTGTTTTGAAGGTAAAGTTGCTAGCAATAAGGACAACTGGGATATCTACAGCACTGCCATAATTCCGACCTTTGAGTTCTACTGACCCAGAATTTATTCTCGCAGAAAATCCTGTGCCTGTTGATGGTTGTTGAGAACCAGCTACAAATAAACCAAGATTAGAATAAAAGGAACTACCAGAAGGCGTAACATTTATACCTATACCACTGGACGCAGATAAAATTATTTGTTGGCTGCTCTCCATATTCATAGCGCCAGAGCCGCGACTATAATAAATGCGGTTTACAATTGTAGTATTATTTGGATATTTATCAAACCAAATTCCAGAATTTGCCGAGCTGTCTATAGCTGGAAGATTAATAGAACCTGGCCCCATATCACGAAGGGCGCTATCGGAAAATGGAGCACCTCCACTGTTATGCCAAATACCTTGTCCAAACCACCAACCGCCCCCTGGACCACCGGGCTGCATTAAAAACGCAGTATAAACAAGAGCGTCACTAGAACCAGAATAAGAAGGATTCACGACCCAAGACGAGAAAACACCATAGTTTGCCGATCTAGTAGTTGGCGTTCTTGTAGTCGGGCCAGTACTATAAAGTACATCAACAATGCTTCCTGTTGGAGGTGCAAAACCGGGCTCACGACTCCGCACATATACTGGATTATTATCCAAATAATTCGGGAGAGTAGTGCTCACGCTCTCTGTGTTGAAATTATTTATAAATATAGAAGATTGATGTAGTCGAAAAAATGTTCCGTCATATACCGCAGTATAAACAAGTCCGGCAATAATTTCATTTCCAGATAGCGCAGACAAGGCCCCACTAGGCCAATTGTTATCTGTTTTACGGAAAGCAATTGCCCCCAAACTATTAACATTCAATGTAGCAGCGCCGCTATTAGTGAATCCTGCTGTAAAGCGTATCCACTTACCAGCAGAAAGCGTAAAACCCGTAGCATTAGCTGTTTGCGCATTGGCGCTACCACCTGTAGTGCCGCCGTCATAATTAGCCGGATGGCTAAACCAACCACCGGAAATGGTCATACTTGTTGTAGACGCTCCCGAGAAAGAATAACTAAGGACCATCGGAGTCCGAGCATCGTAGTCAAAAGCCAAACCGTTTTGATACTGTACGGTATAACCAATAGGCTTTCCGTTACTATAACCACCACCAACCATATGATTGGTTGGGTCTGGGGGGCTTCCAGGAGTATATAAATTAGAGTTTGACCTTATAGCCTCTGCAACCCGTATTCCAAAAGAATTACCTGTATCGCCCGGCTGAACCGTGGCTTGAATAGAAGTACTTACAACGCCCCAAGTAAAATTAATTGTAAGAATTTCACCAGATGTTACGGAGGCAAATGACAAAACTGCAACAGAAGACGGATCAGTAGAAAAATGATGTATTCCATCTGAGTTTAATTGAGCATTCTGATCTGACCTCAAAAATTGCGTGACAAATGTACTAATATTGGACGCACCAGAGCCACGAAAATTGCCACTAGATGGTTGAACAACTGAATACGGTGTTAAATTTACACTATTTATAGAAGTAAAGATACCATCCTTTCCATATGCATTGCCTTGTAAATCTACACCAAAAACTTCTGTGTTGTTATTTTTAAGTTTTAGAAGTCTAGACGCAGCCGCTCCTACTGCCGCCCCTCCAGCGCCATTAGTAGCATTTAATTGTATGCTTTCATAGGTTACTAGAGAACTAACCCACCTACTATCGCTTAAACTATATATAAAACTCATTTTACCTTCGCCTTCTTACATATATACATCCATTACATGCCAACGTGCCTATAACAAATGAAGCATTTACATTAGCATAAAGTGTAGTTGTCGCAGCTACTAATATTCTTACTTGTGGAACTTCCTGGGTAATTCTAGCTATAGTAGCAAAAGGAACTACACTATTATAAAATCTTGCTATAGGAGACCCATTTGCTGCTGTTATTACAGATAATTCCTATAATATCACAATAATCCAAATTGACTAGTAGCTGTGACTATAGCACTAACAAATGCGCCACTCACCCAAATAGTAGTGTTTTTCGCTATATTATCTAATACCATTGTATTACCGTTAAAACTAGTAATAGACAAAGATGTACTAGTTTTAATATAAAGTCCTGCAAATGGTCCTACTCCAGCAGCAACAGCGCTGGCTTCTGTACTTACAGAAGTTGTTATATCAAAAAATGTAAAACCAATCGGCGCATAATTAGCTGGTCTAGTTTGTCCGGGCATTATATTTTTAACTCCTTATGTTTTATTCTTCTCGCTCTGCGCCTGAGCGCAACCGCTCAAAGAATATTCTACATTTTTACTCGCCCCCGGCAAGATTGGTCGCTCGCTCGTTATTTTCCATCTTTGGTGTTATATCTATTAATTTCTTACTATTTTCTAGCCATGCATGTGAAGACATCATTTGTTGTGGTGCTTCAATAACAAAACGCTGAGTTATTTTTTTATTTACTTCCATAGATTGGAGTTTAGGGGATTGATATGGGGCAAGTTTAGCGGCACAATCAATAGCAATATCGTTACAACGTTGTAATTGCTTAGCCATACCTGCTAAAACATCTGCTCTAGCACCATCTTGCCTTAGTTTTTCTATAATTGCGGCGTAAAGAAGTTTAGCTTTACGATTGTAAAAAATCATTTTTTCATAAAGCACCTGAGTAGCTGCTTTTTTAGTATCTAGATTAAAATTTAAAAGACGTTTATATCTGTAATATTTCAAACTCGGGGCTCCAGGGAGCGGCTACAACCTGGGGCACAGTTAGGTCACAGCTGTGCTCTACCTGGAGCCCCTACGTTAACCAGTTGCACAGAGATTTAGGGTATGGTAGGTTGAAAACGATTTTAATTTGCTTCTCACTCTGCGCCTGAGCGCAACCGCTCAAACAATACTCTATACAAAGGACCCACAAAATGATGACCACACAAGAAATATTCGATAAAGTAATAACGCATTTAAGAGAACAAAAAAGCAAAGCTGTAAACCATGAAAATAAGTGTATGTATCGTGCTCCAAACAATAAAAAATGCGCATTTGGTGTATTGATACCTGATGAAATATATAGTATTGATATGGAGGGTAAAAAATCTTATACTGTTATTGAAAATAATAAACCACTAAATGACATATATGGAAAAAATATAGATATAATACAAAACTTACAAAATATACATGATACTTGTAGTGTTGATGCTTGGGAGCGTAATTTTGAACTTACTGCTAGAATACATAGAGTAAACTATACACCTCAGTCATAGCCTTACTACCCACATAAGGAAACTTAACGTAACCCTATATCAACCCTCTGCAAAAGGACATAACATGATACCATATGAAAAGAACCACTATATCAACCCTCTGCAAATCGTGCAAATGGTTGATCACCCGCAAAGTAGAACATCTATGAGAGTACTAAGATGTTATATGGCAAATGGTGCAACTATAGAAATAACAAATAATATAGATAGTATCAAAGAAGAAATAGATAAAATTGTGAAAGGGAGGAAAAAATGAGCAATACATTTAAGCCAGGAGATAGAGTACAGGTAAAACAAGGTAGAGTATATAAAGATTATATTGAGTATGATAAAATTTATATTGTGAATTCTATAACTAAAGGACTAGTATTTCTTGAAGGAATTTATTGTAAGCACAATAGCAAAAAACTTAAAGATTTAGTACATGATAGATTTGAACTAGCTCCAGTTTTACTAAACATCGATACTGGTGATTTTGAAACTGTTCAAAATAAAATAGAACAAAATAAACCAAATATACTACAAATTACAAGGGACTTTCTTGGTAATAGGAGCATATGGTCATGATATCAAAAACACTAAGTTATATAATTAATTGGGTGTATGCTCTGTTAGCATGGGGTGTATTAATTAGCGTGGGAGCGGTGATATGGTATCTATAGATAAAAAAGCTCTAATGGCTGAGATAAATAGTAGTGGGGAAGTTTAGTGAAATAGGAAATCTGGAAATTTTGGCAAGTTAAAATATGGGAAAAACAAACAAATGCCACTATTGCGGGTATGAATTTAATCAAAGAATAAGTGAGCATAAATTCTGTAAAAGACAATGTAAAGAGGCGTACAGACGAAAAGGAAGAGGTAAATTACCTGATGAGGAAAAAGCTATACGTCAAGAACTAAAAGCTAAATATGAAAGAAAATACTTTAAACCGAATAGAATAAAAAATAAGTATCAAATGTCTTTGTATTATAAGAAAAAATTTAATTTAACATTAAAACAGGTTGAAGAGCTTAGAAAAAATCATTCTGGGGTGTGCGACATATGCGGAACCAATAAGCCAGGAGGCGGGTTTGGTATATTTCATATAGACCATATAAAAGGAACAAAAATCATTAGAGGTTTGTTATGTAATAACTGTAATGTTGGTATTGGATGGCTTAAACACGATATAAATATATTACAGCGAGCTATTGAATATTTATCTCGGTTTACCACGGAAGTTTAGTAAAAATTGATATTTGAAAATTTAGGCGGATTATATATTTCAAGTAGGGGCCCCATGTTGTAAAAATGTCACTACCATTTTTTATTTTTACAACACTATACAGCGTTCAATAAGAACAAACAACATACAAAACAAAAACATACAACAAACATTTAGCATGAGTTGCATATACATCGCATAAATGCAACACAGTGTCGCACAGCAAGTTATATACCAACTATCTGTCAAATCACTTTAATGTGATAATAGTTAATGAGGCGTTAACACAAAGTTGTAGATACTACAATCTTACAATAAATAACTTGACACATTAATTTTCCATAACGAATGTTATGCGAACAGAGTCATAATGTACCTACAAGTTGTATTGCGTGAGATGTAGATACACTACGCGCCTAAACATATTTTATTTCTTATTTAGATACTTAATCATCTTATTTAATAAATTATTATCTAATATGTATTCTAAATGTCCTAAAGCGAAATTACATTTTTGACACAATACTCCGCGTAATTTATTTGTTTTGTGGCAATGATCTAAATAGAATTTATCTTCTGTTTTCGTATCACATAATTCACATGGCCCTTTTTGCATTTCTAATAGAATTTTATAATCGACTTTATACTGCCTAGCTAATTTTCTGGTATAGCTAATTTTGCTATTAGCCAAATATTTTGCTATTTTTGCTGCGCGAATTGCTTTTTTATCATTCATTCTATTATAATACTATAAATATATAAACAAACAGTTAATAAAAATTGTATCTACAATTCAGCCACTCAAGTCGGCAGAGTTGCATATACAACATGTGTCAAGAGCAAAATAAGTCAAATCAAATCAAATTAAAGTGATAATAGTTAATATAATTTTATATACAACTCTCACTAAATTAGCTGCGTTGTTGCGCAGCTGTTTTTCCTTTCATTTAGACATATTGAGGTGCAGACGCCACATATTATAATACTGAAGAAGAAAAGCATTAGCCCCAGGCGCGTAAGGGCTAAGACTGATATAACGATAACAAAAATATCTCGCTACGTGTGCGCAATGGTTCATATCACATACACTCCCCGAGCTACGTAGTTCGCGCGATCGGCGCGCATGCCGCAGAAACGCAAAACAGCACGGATAACAAGGAATTGCATATTGCGTGACATTGTCATTCTCCGTTGTTTGCGCCTTTGACTATATACCTATTCGCTTCGCGTTCAAGCAAAATAATAGCGTTGCGGAGATATTTTTTAGTTAACAAAGTGTTAATGCGATGTAGATACAGACCAGGGGCGCAGTTTAGTATTGTAGATGCAACAATACAAGCATCAAAATCTTAACAAATAGTTAATTTTTAATCACATTATTGTGAATTCGCATAACATCACAATATGGAAAATAGTAGATACAGCTCACGCAGAAGTGAATTGACATAAAGTGTATCTACAACACGGTTTAGATACGTTAAGAGCTTATTAATACATCAAACAATGGAAACGTCAATACCAGAAGTTGATTAGCCTAGGCTAACTTACAACCTTAACGTGCACACACCAAACGCGCCACCAACCGCGACGGCAAACGCTACACATGGGACTAGAGGGGGACATCCCCAAGAAAATGGGGGGAAATCAAGGTAAAACCAAAGAATAATATACATAATATACACCTAACTCTTATACTAAGAAGAATAATATAAATTGAACGGTGTATAGTAGAACAAATAGAGAATAGATGAATAAGAGGTAGAGAGAGGTAGTAAAGGGTTTGACCCATTTTGCTGTTTGTGTGTGTACCCCCGTTCAGCGCCCCAGCGTCAAAACCCCAATAAAACCTAGCTTTTCACGCAAATTTTACGCCCATATTCATACGTGGAGTTTGCCGTATACTTTGGTGTTACGGGGTAGGTTTTGGTGTTAGCACGCGGAGGTTGTACCCTACCCCAATTAACTTCCCAGCAATAACTTTACGCTACCATCCCACTACAGCAAAAATACAAGGTATACACAACATGACAACCCGTCTTCCACTGCCGTCTGCACATTCCAAGCGGCCAACTGGTGAAAAGATGGTGATACATCAATATCACGGTTTCAGCGCAAAGGAAATTGCTAAGATATTTGGCCTGCAAATAACAACTGTCTACAGCACCATTGGCGTCACAAAAGCAAAGTGGCGCAAGATGTGCGATGGAAAGAAGACCGACAACAACGATTACAACCCCGAGGACGCCCTAGCAGCCTATTCACAAGCCAACAGCGTCGGATATTTTGTATTTTATATGCAAACCAAATACAAAAATCTCACAACCGAGCACGCCACCTATATTTATCATATTTTGCATCGCATCAAAACAAAAGGCTTGACCCCTTTGTAATTTGTTGCTACTGTGTCCCCAGTTTAGTAAATCAACCTCACGCGGTTGCGCTTCAAAGCGCAGAGCTAGAAAGCTAAAAGCAAATGACCATGACACTCAAAGTCCGCAACACCAAAATGAAACCCAAGATCGGTATGCCGCGCGCCATCGCATACGCACATCGCATCCACGACGCTGGCACTGATCTTGAAGCAATGATCGAGTGCTACGGTTTGCGCTCCGTTATTCTCTTTGCGGAGGCAATCGAGCGTCGTCGCAATGGCTTGCCCGTTGAATGCTTTGACGTATATCCATTGATCAAAAGTTAGCAACTAATTTGGAAGTAACTAAGTAAAGCGTATTTTTTTTTAATCTATAAGTTTTATATACAACTAATCCCGTCTCGTAGTTTAGGATACAACAACACTCGCAATAAAAATTCCCGAGTTGTATATAAAATTTGCCAAACTATTCTACTGAGCAATCATGCTTATTCACCAAAGCACGTGAACAACATTGCGCAACATCTTGCAAAATGCGTTCCCCAATGTCCCACAAAACGATGTAGCAGAATGGATCATATCTAAATTTGGTCATAATTACCATTTGATAGAGCGCGTTGTCGGTTTTATCCCTAATGTTCCCACTTCTATTATTGGCCATCCTAAGAATATGTGGCGCCGCGATATGAGCGAGCAAGAAAATCTCATCACTATTTATACTGAGGTGGTGGTTAGTGGCGGTGTCTCGCACAAAGAAATGGTGCAGCGCGGCATTGCGTTGCTGGCGTTTGTTATGGTCATGCAAGCGGTACGGCCCATTGAGCTTTACACCATCAATATGTTAGGCGGTAATAAAGGCTGTTATGGCACTGTAACTAAGATAGAGACAAAGCCGCCAAATAGCGAATACGAGCCTGCAATGCGAGAAATGTTAGGGATGCAACCAGAAGATATTTTCTTGTGTGGCGCATTTTTGCACGACAAACTTGCGTTGACAAATCCAGTGCAGTGGGTTAAAGATATGATTGCTAACAACTATTTATTAAATAATGACATTAGCTGGTATGGTGCCGCAATTCCTCTTCGATTGCGGCGAAGAGCTTTTTAGGTTCTGTCTTCAGTATGCTTGCCAAGTTCCACACATCTTCAAGATAGACACGTTGACGGCCTGCCTCGATATTTGTCAGAGACGTTCGCGACATGCCGAGCGCCTTCGCCACATCTTCTTGTGTCATGTTAAGCCCAAATCGAAGGTTACGAATCACTTCGGCTAAGGCTGTATAGACAGGACCGTAGCTTGTCACCTTATGCTCGACAGTAATATAAACCACCATCTTTTTGCGTCGGGGGACGACGGTTATGTTCTTAGAATGTGCGCGGCGACCCATAGCGTCTCTCCGTTATCCAATAGCCTGAGCATAGGTGCGACGCTTGATATTGTCAACATCAATGATATTGCTTGTAGATACAGTTACATCTTTTGTTTATTAACAATTTGTTAAAATAATGTTAACTTGACAAAGCATATTTAGTGTGCTTAGCTTCACCTACCGGCTACCGGGAACGCTACAGAGTAGCAGCTAGCTGCTCAAGCTTAATGGGGTACAGCATCATGATCTCCAGAACGCTTTTCACGTGAGTCACCATTTTGGCTCTTAATGTGCGCTTGCACAGTTATATGCCGGCGTCACAATGCATCGAGGCTATGAGCAAATGAGTAAGGATAACTTGGGAAAGTTTATGGGCGATGTTATATACCAAGATGCAAATATTGTGATTAGATTAATAGATAAGAAAGACTGTAAAGCAATATTTATAAATAGTAAGAATGCAGAAGGCATAGAGCAATGGCCACTTGGCTGTCTGTTGAGTGTCAACTATATGCGATGGGAAAAAAGATGATCAGCAAACAAACCGGCACAGAGCGCGATATAGCGCATATGCGCAGCACAGAAGAGTTACTCACAGAAATAATGGAGGCGCAGAAAATTCCATTGGATATTTTTATTGCGGCTTGTTGGGCAATGTGTGTTACACAAATTTGGATCAATGCGGAAAGCACAGATGATTTTGTTCGTCAAGCAAGCGCAACACTCGATAAGTTTGATAAGTATGTGCCTATATTTATGTTAAAAGAGTTAAATAATTTCAGAAAAACAGCTGATACAGCTAAGTTTATTGAATTGGCTACAAGAATGATGAAACGTCAGGATGTAAAACTCGAAAATGGGAAGATAAAACTATGAATTCGGATCAAAACTCTAATCAAGAGCCCGAAATAGATAGTTTTTTTGACCAATTAGATGAAAATAACAAAGCTAAGCCTTTTGATACTCCAGAAGAAGAGTTTTATAGCTATTTTATTGGGCACTCTGGTAAATTAGCGCTCTTAAGATATTGGATATATAGTTATGCTATGCCTGTGTATTATTTTATGTTGGAGAAGAAAATTGGTTTAACTATCGCAGATACAATAGAGACTAAACCTATAGTTGGCTCTTCAACAGTTAAACCAAGTACTAAACAAATACAACGTTTAGTAACGCCCCAAGAATGGGCAAAACTAATCACCGAGCAATATTTGTTGACGTATCATTATCCTAGGTTTGTTGTTTTGGACGATCAACCACAACGCAAAGTGTGCTCGATCAGCGCCATGGTTGACATGCTCACAGCACACGAGGCTATTCAAGAGGCTGTGAACAAGAAATATTGAGCGAAGCATCGTTTTTGTTGTTGACGTAAGAATGCAAAGCATCTAGAGTGTTTGTTACTGGCTCAATGGTGAGCACAGAAACCAAACTCTAGGAGGCTTATTAACTATGGCTACTCAGGCAGTGACTAAGCCGGCAACGGCTGAGAAGACCAAGCGCGGTACGGGTCCGGTTGTCGTGACCTATATCGACGCTGAGAACAAGGAGCACAAGCGCGTTCCAGCTACTATTTCGCAGATCAAGGTTGCGTCGCGGGATGGTAAGAAGTCGAAGAATTACGCGGTTGATAAGCTTTCCCCTGCTACCATGAAGCAGATGGTTGGCTTTGCTATCGCAAAGAAGTTCGACACGGGCATTCGTAACAGTGCAGATGACGATGGCATGGTTGATGTCATTGCATCGGCTGATGCTATGTGGGCCAACTTTGTCGAGGGTAAGCTTTATACTCGCGGTGAAGGCAAGGGCGGCCCCGGGCGCACTTTCGATGTGCAGATGTGGGCTGACATTCTTGTTGCAGCGTATGAGCGCAAGACGAAGAAGGTCGCCACGGAAGCCGACAAGAAAAAGGCGCTTGTTAAGGTTGAGAGCGTGGAAGGCGCATCGCGGCGTGAGATGATTAATGGTTGGTTGCGCAACGATCCTTTGATCAAGATCATCAAGTCTGAGATGGATTTGAAGAAGGCAAAGGAGAGCGCTAAGGGTAAGGACGGCAAGAGCGTTCTTGACGAGTTGTTTTAAGGAATTATTAACTAATTTGGTTTAGCGTAATGGTGGGATGCCCTGGAGAAATCCGGGGCATTTTGCTTTAAGTAGGTGCTCTGTGAAGTGTGGCAAGACTTTTACGCTGCCCCAACAGGCTTAAATTTGGCATGGTTAAAGAAGCCAAAGCCTATCTTTACACAAGGACGCAACACAATGGGCACGTTAGCTTGGCATTTTGTGGGCGATAAACTCAGTGATGGTTCACCTATCCCATTGGATAATAAACCTTTAATTTATAAAGGTAAACTAGAAATTTGTGTTTCTGGTTTGCATGCTTCTGTGCGAATACTTGATGCTTTAAGATATTCCCCAGGTAATACTATTTGTAAAGTACAATGTGAAGGAGATGTTATCCAGGAAAAAGATAAATTAGTTTGCTCTCAAAGAACTATCCTTTGGAGAATAAATGGGGAAAAAATTCTTAAAGAATTTGCTAGAAAGCAAGCTTTATCGGTAATACATTTATGGAAAGCGCCTCAAGTAGTAATTGATTACTTAAACACAGGAGATGAAGAAATAAGAATTAGTGCTAAAAAGATTGCTTATGTTGCGGATGCTGCTGCTTATGCTGCTTATGCTGCTGATGCTGCTTATGCTGCTGATGCTGCTGCTTATGCTGCTTATGCTGCTGCTTATGCTGCTTATGCTGTTTATGCTGCTGATGCTGTTTATGCTGCTGATGCTGTTTATGCTGCTGATGCTGTTTATGCTGCTGATGCTGTTTATGCTGCTGATGCTGCTTATGCTGCTGCTGCTGATGCTTATGCTGCTGCTGCTGCTGCTGATGCTGCTTATGCTGCTGATGCTGCTGCTGCTGCTGCTGCTTATGCTGCTGATAAAAGTTATTACAAAGAAAAACAAAATATCATGCTTACTGACATGGCGGAGAAAGAGTATACCAGGAGTATAACACAATGCTAGATATATTTTTATTACTTAATTATTTTGCTCCATGGCCTTGGCTAATTATATTATTTATTCTTTGGCTATTGGCTAAATCATGACGTGGTATATAACCGCTGAATTTAGAAATGATACTTATTATATAGCAGCTGCATTAAATTCTAATCAAGCTGTTCTTATTAAGAATCTATATTCTAATCAATTTAGAGACGTTAGATTTGAAGCAAGATTGTGTAAACTGTCTAAACTAGATAGAGAAAGTATGCATACGCAACATCAATTTATATTGGATTACAAGCGTTCGCACTATGTAGTGGCCCATATAGACCATCCTGATTTGAGCGTTCGTTATGACTAATCACATAGATGACGAATTACCCATCTTCGCTTCACTAAATACTAATCCTTTAGGTTGTGATTGCTGTGGTAAATCACATATGCTACGCGCTATTTATATAAGTTCAACTGAGATCGGGCCAATAAACCTAGGCGTAAAGTGTTGTGGGAAATGGTTTGACTTAAATCTCACTGGAAACCCATATAAAGCAGTAAAAAAGTTAAATGTAAAATTTCGTAAAATGAGCAATAGTGAAATTGCTGATATCATTGATCAAATCAAAGACAGTGAGCGCGAATGGCAAGATAAGGGTTGACAAAGCTTAAATTCCTTTAGTAGTCTAACCCTGACGGAGTTGAAGCCGCTGAAGGCTTGTCGCGAGTGACGCTTAGAGAGTACCTAGAAACGTCAGGGATGACCAGTAGCGCCTTTGCGCGCCTGATCCCCTGCTCCCCTACCTTCCCATGGATGATCGCTCACGGGCGCGCTAGGCCGTCCTGGCAGATGGCCTGTCGGATCGAGCAGGTGACGGACGGCGCTGTATCGCGCCGTGAATGGTATCCAGAAGAAAAATTAAATGAGATGGATGAAGAAGAAAATAATTTTGGTAATATAAACATAGCAG
>Ga0187893_10005601_pt1 | contig 22346 bp, 21 predicted proteins | sample MA1701074metaG_FD_139574 | JGI IMG/M metagenome (GOLD analysis project Ga0187893, IMG submission 139574) | White microbial mat communities from a basaltic lava cave in the Kipuka Kanohina Cave System on the Island of Hawaii, USA - MA170107-4 metaG ...
CTGCCAAGGTGCAGAGCATAGCTCATCAATTGATCTTTTGACAAACCCAATACAAATTTTTCATTCAGCAATTTCAAAGTAAAAGCAGCATCGGCGCTCCCACCACCAAGACCTGCACCTGTGGGAATGGCTTTATGCAAATGCATTTTTACAGCAGGCAAGGATGGAAAATCTTTTTTTAATAATGTATAGGCCTTTATGCAAAGATTGTTTTCCGGTTCAGCATCAATGATCAATCCACTTGTGGTAAAAGGAGTTTGATCTTCTGAACGGATTATTTCCAATATATCAAAGAAGGGCAGGGAGTAAAAAATTGTTTCGAGATCATGATAGTTATCCTCTCTTTTGCGAATGATGCGAAGGCCGAGATTGATCTTACAATTGGGAAAAACGATCACGGATAAATGATGTTAAAGATGCCATGAAAACGGAACGTACAAGTGTGCGACGCAACAAACGATGCCATGAAATACTACAGATTGTTAAATAAAAAAAATGGTGAAGCGATCAGAAAACCCAATCAGCGATTCTTTTTGCGGCTGTTTATCTCATCGCGGATGGCAATGGCCCGGATATAATCTTCACTTTCCAATACATCGTTTAGCAATACATCCAGTTCTTCCAGTGTCATGGTCTTCAGGTCTTCATTGCCGGCGCTTCCCTGGTCTTCTACCACTACTTCCTGCTTGCCTTTTTTCTTTTTTCCCGAGCCTGTATCTTCCATCAGTATGCCGGCGCTTTCCAAAATGTTTTCGTAAGTGTAAATGGGACAGCCAAAGCGAACGGCCAGGGCAAGGGCATCAGACGTGCGGGAATCAATCTCAATAGTGTCGTGTTCCGAAGAACAAACCAGCTTTGAATAGAAAATACCTTCCTGCAGGTCACAAATAATTATCTCATGCAGATCAATGGCAAACGCATTCATGAAATTTTTAACCAGGTCGTGGGTAAGCGGGCGGCTGGGCTGCATTTTTTCAAGGGCAACTGCAATGGCCTGTGCTTCAAAACCACCAATGACGATGGGCAAACGCCGAAGCCCATTAACTTCCCCAAGTACTACGGCATAAGAATGTGTTTGGGTAATACTATGAGATAAGGCAACGATTTCCAGTTCGATCTTCTTCATAAAATATCACACGAAACTAAGGATTTTGAATAAAAAAACTGTGGGGAAAAATAGGGGCATCCGGCGGCCCTTGTTTGAGTAGGATATATCAGCTTTTTTCTATTTTTTTGCGGCAACTAAAACTGTGCTCTATGATTTGCAACTGCTTTAAAGGACTTGTTACTATTTGTTTACTTGCGACCTTTCTTTTTATTACTTCCTGCCAGAAAGGGGTTAATGAAATTCTTACTGAGCCGATACCGGATGAGGTAAAGGATTCGACGTTGCTGATAAAAAGTATCAAAACTATCTGGGATAAAGGGACACCTGATGAAGATTCTGTAGTTGAACATTATTGGTATGACACTGCCAACAGGAAATTAACGATTACATGGAACGACGAAAATGAAGATTATATAGCTGACGGAACTAAACTTGAGTTAAGTTATAATGCTAAAGGGCTGCTTACTCATGCCTCTTATATCTACCCAGCGGGGTATGTGCCGTGGGAATTCGATTATCAAACAATTGAATTATCCTATGATGCTGTTAACGTATTACAAAATATCACCGCTCATTACAGCGGCGGGAGTATTGAATCAATCACTTATTCCAAAACAATGCTTTCGAATGGAAAATACCAATTGACGTGGAGTGAGGGTATGTCTCCCGATAATGATAGTACTTTCAGAAGGGTTGAATTTGATAAAGAAGGAAATGCACTTATAAACTACGTCTATAATTACCAATATCCGTCAATGAGCAATTCTGAACATACTTTAATAGTTGCGGACTCTTTAATCTATGACGCAGGAGGAAGTGTTTCAAAAATCCTTCGGAGAGTGAACTATGACGATACTACTAATAAGGAATACACTTTTTATGAATATACAAGACAATCAAAAGGTGATCAACTTTACAATCAACGCAGGGTTATTATGAGTGGCATAGATAATATTCCATTTGGGGATTTTGATAATATAGTCACCGCTGCTTTCGGCCCTCTTTCATTTGTTCTGGACTATGAAAATGTTCAATATTCAAGATATCCTATTCAAACTGCTAAAGCCCGTATGTGGGATGGGAGCTTTGAAAATTTCACTGCTAATTCAGAATTTGACAATAAAGACCGGTTGATAAAATTTACCGGCTTCTTTCATGATATTGGCCTGGAGCCTACAGAATATAGAATAAGTTATTACAAATAATTCATTAGAATTATAAACAAATAAGCCAGATGAACTTAATCATCCGGCTTATGTTTCTCTCTCAATAATGAACGGCAATTTTAGTGAAATCAAAATTATGAGCCGTACATCTGACTTTCTATGTGATTTACGCTACGCCTTTTAATTTTTTAATGGCTGCTGTCATTTTAGGTACTATTTCAAACGCATCGCCTACAATGCCATAATCAGCGGCTTTAAAGAAAGGAGCTTCCGGGTCTTTGTTGATAACCACAATTACTTTACTTCTGTTCACTCCCGCCAGGTGCTGAATAGCTCCTGATATTCCAATAGCGATATAAAGATTGGGTGCAATGGCAAAACCGGTTTGTCCTACATGTTCATTATGCGGACGCCAGTGTGCATCAGCTACCGGGCGACTGCAGGCTGTAGCAGCATGCAATATTTTGGCAAGGTCTTCCACTATTCCCCAATTTTCAGGGCCTTTTAATCCACGACCACCGCTTACCACTACTTCCGCTTCGGTCAATGGTACTTCACCGCTGGCCTTGGTGGCGCTGGTTACTTTTATTTTGGGGGTATCTATGGTAGCCGTGAAGGCTACCACTACGGCTGTTCCGCCGGTTTCAACAATTTTATATGCATTTGCATTCAGTGAAATGATCTTAATAGCAGTGCTGACGGATATATTGGCAAATGCTTTTCCGGAGAAAACATTTTTCTTTACCGTAAAACCATTGCTTGTATCGGGCAATGCTACTGCACCGGAAACCAATCCTGCTTTTAAACGAGCTGACAAACGGGGAGCAATAGCTTTTCCATCCATGTTGTTAGAGAAAACAACCACTGATGCACCGCTGGCTTCCAACACCTGCGCAATGACTTTGGTATAAACCTGGGCGTCGAATTGATTAAGCGTTGCATCGTTTACATGATGAATTTTTTTGACACCATATTTTCCCAATGCAGAAAGATCTTCAGATGAACTACCGAGTATAACGCCTTCAGCAGCTACACCCAATTGTTCAGCTACTTTAGCGCCATAGCTTATGGCTTCCAAAGAAGATTTTTTTACATGGCCTTCGGACTGATCTATGAATATTAATACACTCATGGTTAAATCCCCTGTTCCCCCTAAAGGGGAGACTTAGATCGAAGTCTCCTCTCATTAAGGCGAGTTATTTAAATTAAAAGTTTTGTTGAATAAAGAACTGAACCTGCTTGTCTGGTAGGCAGGCGATGAAGTGTGCGACGCAACGGAAGATGATAGTAGTACTTCAGCCGGCTACATAAACATCTTACTCATAGTTCCCATTTGCATATTTGCACATTTTCATATTTGCTCATTAAATGGCTTTCGCTTCTTCGTGTAACAATCTCACCAATTCTTCCACATTATCTGCAGGCACGAGCTTAACACCGGCTTTTGCAGGCGGCAAACCAAAACTGGTAACAGTTGTCAATGCATCAACAGCTACTGGCTCCACTACTTTCAGCGGTTTGGTGCGGGCCGCCATGATGCCACGCATATTTGGAATACGCTGTTCCGCCATTCCTTTTTGTGCACTCACCACTACGGGCAGCGCCACTTCATTTATTTCTTCGCCGCCTTCTACTTCACGGGTAATGGTGGCTTTGCTTCCTTCCAGTTCAAACTTTGCTGCAAGTGAAACATAAGGCAGATCAAGTAGCTCTGCTACCATGCCGCCAATGGAAGAACCATTGTAATCAATCGTCTCCTTACCGGTGAAAATAAGATCGTATCCGCCGTCTTTGGCAATAGCAGCGATTTGCGATGCGATATAAAAACTATCGTGACTATCGGCATTCACACGAATGGCTTCATCGCCGCCGAGAGCAAGGGCTTTGCGAATGATTGGCTCCGCATCGGCAGCGCCAACGGTAATAAGATGAATGATGGTGGACGCATCTTTTTCTTTCAATTCAATGGCACGAACCAGGGCATACCATTCGTCGTAAGGGTTGATGATCCATTGTACGCCATTGGTATCGAATTTCGTGTTGTTATCAGTGAAGGCTATTTTTGCCGTGGTATCAGGCGTCTTCGAGATACAAACTAAAATCTTCATGATGCTATATTTTCACCCTCTCCATTTGGGAGAGGGATGGGGTGAGGCTGTTAGTTGTTTATGCAACTAATGCCAAAGGTAGGGGATGAAAACTAAATCCCGGAATTTCGGGCCATTTTTTTTATTGCTGCCCTTGATTACAAAGAGGCTAAAGATTATTTATGGATCGCATCACAAAGCTGAAAGAATTTTTAGAGGCAAATCCTTCCGATAGTTTTGTGCAGCATGCATTGGCGATGGAATATATTAAGATGGGCGATGATGAAACGGCCAAAAATTTATTGGAGCAGCTTTTGGAAAGGGAGCCGGGTTATGTAGGCAGTTATTATCATCTTGGCAAATTGATGGAGCGAAAAGGCAATAATGATGCTGCTGTAAAATGGTATGAAAAGGGAATGGAAGAAGCAAAGAAGGCAGGGGAGAATCATGCTTATGGAGAGTTGAGAGGGGCGTGGGAGGAACTTACTCTTTAATGATGCAAGCATAACTTTGAGTTGTAATATTTAATTTTTGATGTCAGCTTTAGTTCCCTGATGAGCTTCTGTTGCGTCGCACACTTCAACTTTAGTAACTCTATTCATCAAGTAATGGAATTTCTTCAACGGTTTAAAGAATATATCCGCGAACAAAATCTTTTTACCTTAAAAGACAAACTCCTTTTGGCTGTAAGCGGTGGCGTTGATTCTGTTGTGCTCTGCGAACTCTGTAAGCAATCTGGATACGAATTTTCCATTGCTCATTGCAATTTTCAATTGAGAGGTGATGACAGCGAAAGAGACGAACAGTTTGTAAGAGAACTGGGTGAAAAATATGGCGTGGCTTTTTATGCAGTGAAGTTTGATACGAAACGGATCGCAAAAGAAAGAAAAGTATCTACACAGGAAGCAGCAAGAGAGCTGCGCTATCAGTGGTTTGAAGAAATAAGAGTTGCCGGCGGATACAGCTATATATTAACAGCGCATCATGCGGATGATAATATTGAAACCGTGCTGATGAATTTTTTTCGGGGCACGGGTATCAAAGGATTAAGAGGCATTGAGCCCAAACATGATTTTGTTGTAAGACCATTGTTGTTTGCAAGACGAAGTGAACTGGAAGAATTTTTAAAGGCCAATCAACTGCAATTCGTCACTGATATTTCTAACCTGGCTGATGATTATACAAGAAATTATTTCCGCAACCAGCTCATTCCGCTTATTGCCAAAACTTTTCCGGAAGTAAATGAAAACCTGCTTGGCAATATTTCCCGTTTCAGGGAAGCAGGGCAACTTTATCGCCAGGCAGTGGAATTGCATAAAAAGAAATTACTGGAGCCAAAAGGAAATGAAATTCATATTCCCGTATTGAAACTGAAAAAAACAATTCCTCTTCATGCTGTGCTTTATGAAATAATCAATGAATATGATTTCAGTTCTTCGCAGGTGGATGAAGTAATGGCTTTGCTGGATAGTGAAACGGGAAAGTATATTCAGTCATCTTCACACAGGATAATTAAAAACAGGAACTGGCTGATCATTGCTCCAAATGAAACGCAACAGTCGGAGACGATTGTGATTGAGGAAGGAGATAAGAATGTTCAATGCTCAATGTTCAATGTTCAATTTTCAATTTTACCAACCAGTAACCTGAAACCTGAAACCAGTAACCAAATTGCTCTTCTTGATGCTAATGAAATCAAATTCCCCTTATTGCTCCGCAAATGGAAGCAGGGAGATTATTTCTATCCGCTGGGCATGAAGAAAAAAAAGAAGCTGGCCCGTTTTTTTATTGATCAGAAACTTTCTAAAACTGATAAGGAAAAAGTTTGGGTGATGGAAATGGATAAAAAAATTATCTGGGTAGTTAGTTATCGAATTGATGAGAGATTTAAAGTGACGGATAAAACAAAATCTGTACTTAAAATAACTGTTAATACCGGCCAAACTGAATAAAATCTTTGGGGTTTGTATTTTGAATTTGATCAATAAATGCAGCTAAAACAGGATACTCAGAAAAAAGTTTTGCTGCAACAATTGTGAAAGCTATTCCATATAAGGCCCCATAAATATGCGCTGAATGATTGATGTTTCCCTGTCCTCTTTTATCGAGATAATTTGAAATAAGCAGATAAATAAATCCGAAAATAAAACCGGCGATATAAATGGGAATAAAGAAAAGACCAATGCCGGTTATGGGGTCAAAAAGAATGCTTGCAAACACTACAGCCGATACCGCTCCCGATGCGCCAAGACTGCGATAATGATAGTCGTCTTTATGCCTGAAGTAAGTAGGCAGTACAGATACAGCCAATGCTGTAATATACATGAGCAGGTAAATAAGTTTGCCGGTATCGCCAAAAATCTGTGTGAAATAGGCCTCTACATTTCTTCCAAACAAATAAAGAGCAAGCATATTAAAAATAAGATGACCCCAGTCTGCATGAATAAGGCCGCAACTAAAAAAACGATACCACTGATTGCGTTTACTAACCGCAGGCGGATAAAAGATCAGGTCGTCCATGATCTTTTGATTATTAAAAGCGCCGATAGATACAAGCACAGTAACGATAACAATAATAAGAGTGATTGATAATTCCATTGGATAAATGTAACGGTGAATTGTGAATTGTCAATATTGAATAAGAAAAATGTTTTTGGTCCCATTTCGCACGGTAGAGACGCCATGCATGGCATCTCTACCGGTGATGATATTTTTCATTCTTAATAATAGTACAGGCTCTGTACACCTGTTCTGCGAGGATGAGCCGCACCAGTTGATGCGGAAAAACCAGTGGCGATAAGCTCCAGGTAAAATTGGCTCTTTTGTATATGCTGTCATCTACTCCAAAAGCTCCGCCGATCAGGAAAACTAATTTCCTTGTGCTTTCATTGGCTCTTGCCTGTATAAAAGAGGCCAGCCCTTCAGAACTGAGTTGTTTTCCTCGTTCATCCAGCAACACGAGGTAATCATCTTTATCCAGCCACTGTATGATTATCTCGCCTTCTTTTTTCTTCAAATCCAACTCACTCATCATACCGGCGTTTTTCGGCACAGGAATAAGATTCCATTCTACTTTGAAATAATTTGAAATTCGTTTGGTGAAATCTTCCACACCAGCTTTTACATAAGGCTCATGATTTTTTCCTATTGACCAAAATTGCATTTTCATTGAGCTGTCCCCTAAAGATGGATATTAAATTAGCATATTAGCATATCAGCACATTTGCATATTAGCACATTAGCATATTAGCACATTAAAAAGTTTTCTTCACTTCTTCCTTAATCTGCACTTCTGTGACAGGCCCGTATTTCTCTGCAATCTTTTTTATTTCTGATGATTTGCCTACCATCACAAACTGCAGTTTATCTTTTGGAAAATATTTCGCAATGATCTCTTTTGCTTTTTCAACCGTAAGGCCATCTACGTTTTTTTGAAAATTATTGATAAACGATTCATTGAAGTTGTACCAAAACATTTGTGTTAATAATCCTGCTAACTGTCCGCTGGTTTCATAACGGGGCGGAAACTGTCCCTTTACATAATTCTTCGCTGAAGTAAGCATTTGTTCATCCACACCATCAGTGTGTAATTTTTTCAAAACTTCTAATGCTTTGTCAATGGCCGGCTCGGTTGTTTTAGCAGCCGTAAATGTCGAGATCAAAAAAGTACCACCATTTTTTAATGGTACAAAACGGCTGCCGGCGCCATAAGTAAGACCGGAATTTACCCGCAGCTCATCATTAAGCATAGATGTAAACCGGCCACCAAATAAAGTATTTATCACATCAATGGCAACATAGTCCGGATTGTTGCGGCTGATGCCCGGAGAGCCGATATAAAAAGTTGTTTCTTTTGCATCGTCTTTATTCACCAGCAATACACGGTTGCTTTCTGGTTTGGCAATAGGTTTTGATGTTATATCAGTGCTGGTTTGTTTTCCCTGTTTCCAACCTGAAAATAGTTTAGTGACAGCGCCTTTCATTTCTTTGCTGCTGAAATCGCCAACTATAGAAATGGCCGCTCCATTGGGAATATAGTTTTGTTTATAAAATTGCTGAATATCGGTCGGCGTTAAAACAGAAACAGTTGAAGTGGTTCCGTTGATAATATTGCCATAAACGTGATCACCATAAATGAATTTGTCGAAATAAGAACCGATCACGGCATTAGGTCTTTCTTTAGCCTGTTCCAATTGTACCAGTACCCGTTTTTTCTCTTTGCTGAATTCTGCAGTGTCAAAGGATGGAGCAGTAAGCAGTTCATTAATGATGGTCAGTACTTTTTCTTTGTCTTTTGCCGCAAACCTCGCTGATAAACCGGCGGATTCCTTTGAGGCAAAAGTATTCACCGATGCACCGATGAAATCAATTTCTTCATCGAGCTTTGCTTTGGGAAAATTGGCTGTGCCATGTTTCAGTGCTGTTGCTGTCAGTGATGCAAGACCTGCTTTTTCCCCATCATAAATAGCGCCGGCAGGTAAAATGACTGATACATTGATCATTGGCACTTCATGTTGCTCCATCAGGTAAACGGTGAGACCATTCTTTAGTGTGAATTTTTGATAAGGAGGTAATTTATAATCCTGGGCAATAAGTGGTGAAATGACAGAAATGCCAATTACAAGAAATAATGTATAAATAAATTTTAGCTGTTTCATTTTTTGATTTTTGCTTACGATGGAAAGACTTTGATTTAATTTATGATGCTACCGGTCATCTTTATTCATCCACATTTGATTTCAGCACTCCAACCGTTCTCGCACTTTTTCGAAAATATGAATTAACTACCCGTTTGATATCTTCTGTTGTCACTTTATTAAATTCAGCAGGAGCGTCAAACATTTTTTTATAATCGCCAAAAAAAACTTCGTAAGTGCCGATATTATTTGATTTACCATCTATCGTTTCTATTTGACCATAAAACTCAATCAGCTTTTGATTCTTTACTTTTTGCAATTCCTGTTCAGTAATACCATCTTTTTTTATTTTGTCAATTTCTGCATCAATGGCTTTTTCTACGGCTGTTTCATTTGCACCTTTATTAGTGACAGCATAAAAGCCAAAGATTGTAGGATCAAAACTTTCATCATAAGAAGTAAAAACAGAAGTAGCCAGTTGCTGCTGATCTACCAGTGAAGCATAAAGCCGGGATGATTTGCCGCTGCTTAATATATCGCTCAACAATACCAACGGATAATAATCTTCATTTTTGGTTTCGGGAGCACGGTAAGCTATATATAAATAAGGATTAGCAACATCTTTTTTCAATGTTATTCTTCTTTCACCGGTTTGCGGTGGCTCTACAGTATGCACTTTTGGAGGCTCGGGCTGTGAAGGAATAGGCTCAAGATATTTCTCGGCCATTGCCTTTACATCAGCCAACTTGATGGAGCCTGAAACCACTGCCACACAATTATTGGGTGCATAATAAGTTTTGAAGTAACGTTCCAGGTCAGATTGTTTCCAGTTCTTCATATCATCTTCATAGCCGATCACGGGCCAGTGATAAGGATGCTCCTGGAAAACCTGCGCCTGCACTGATTGTGTCAATAAACTCCAGGGTGAGTTTTCAAGGCTGGTGCTTCTTTCCGAAAGCACAACGCCCCGTTCGCTTTCCACCATTTTCGGATCAATGCTAAGGCTTGAAATGCGATCCGCTTCAAGATCGAAAATTGTTTCTGTAGCAGATGTAGGAAACCAGTTGGTGTAAACTGTGACGTTTTTGGTCGTATAAGCATTGTTAGCGCCACCATTATATTCCATCGTCCGGTCAAATTCTTTGGGGGCATATTTTTTGGCGCCATTAAACATCATGTGTTCAAAAAAATGGGAGAGTCCCGTGATGCCCTGGTATTCGTTTCTTGATCCTACTTTATAAAAAAGATACATGTTGGCATTAGGGATGGAATTGTCTTCCACTACAAGGAATTTCATCCCGTTTTTAAGCGTGAAGGTTTTTACATCATCTGCTTTCATTTGGGCTGAAGAAGAAATAGCCCATAACAGAAAAGCAACCAGTGAATTTTTTTTCATATTTATCAGGGTTATTAATAGCAATAAAGCTAAGGAAAGGAATCATTTCACATATACCGTTTGCAGAAAATTGGTCATTGGCCCAAATTAGCGATAATAAGCATTTATGATTTTGCCCCAATGCAATTTTCCTTTATTTTTGCCACCCCAATTTATAGAAGGTCCCGTAGCTCAACTGAATAGAGCATCTGACTACGGATCAGAAGGTTTTAGGTTTGAATCCTAACGGGATCACCTCCCTGGACAGGTTTCCACAAATGGAAGCCTGTCCTTTTTTATGTCCGTCAGAACCTTTGCCAGTTCTGCATATCAGGGCGATGACTTCGTTAAGAGCAGTGGTTCGATATGCTTTATTTTCAAAAATCAGTTTTTCAGGATATATCGAACCAATGAGTTGTTGTTTAGTATTTAATGAGGCGTTTTGATAGTATTCGGGAAGATTGCGAAGCAGATCAACAACTGGCATTAAATAATCAGAAAGGTTCTCATCCAGTTGGGTCAATGAAAGCTGTTTGTTTACCAGCTTTTGTATTGTAGGTTCATAGCGATTTTTGATTTCTCTATAATCAGCAGCAGGTAGTTCACCATCCAGCATCAGTTGTTGTGCATTGGAGATCCGCTGACGGTTCTTTTCGATTTCGGCTTGCAGATCACGAATAGCTTTTGATTTGTCTTTACCTGATTGTTTGGTGTGATCTTTAATCACTTCCTCAAATAGTAAAATACTTTCTTTGTTGGAACTTATCGTCTGCAATTCTTCCACAAAAATATGATTGGCAAGTTCTGCGGGGATACGTTCTTTGCATTTGATGTTACAGTGATAATAAAAGTATTTACCACCATTGCCTTTGGAAGAACTGCCGGTAAGATTAGCACCACATTTTCGGCATTTTAAAAAGCCTCTGAGTGGTAATTCCACTCTTGCTGTATGTTTTGACGGGACTTTGCGTTTTCTTCCATCCAGTACATCCTGTGCCTCGAAGAATAACTGTTCGCTGATAAGAGGTTCATGAATTCCTTTTACCAGCATTGCTTGTTCATCCTTATAAGCAGCCAAAAATATTTTGCCATAATAAATCGGGTTGCGCAGCATATTCCAGATATTGCTGCGACCTATTGTAAAGCCTCTTTTTTTTACCATCCGCCAAATATCTTTCACTGAATGAACACCCTTTGTAACTTCCTCAAACACCCATTGCACATGATGGGCATCTTTACCCGGAACAATAATAGGTTTATCATCTTCGCTGCGGATATTGCGATAACCTTTTGGGGCAACGGTACAATAACGACCTTCTTTAATAGATCTCCGCATACCTGCAATAACATTTAAAGAACGCCTGTCATTTTCCACTTCGGGGGCAGCTAAATAAAAAGCCAGCATGATCTTATTTTCTGGTATATTCAGGTCAAGTGGCTGCTCTATAGCCTGCGGTTCTACTCCGAGTTTGTTTAATTGGTTAATCATGCCATAAGCATCGCCTGCATTACGGCTAAACCTGTCCCATTTAAGAAAAAGCAATAAATCAACAGTCCCACGGCTCTTTTTTAAGAAGGCCAGCAGTTGATGAAACGCAGGCCTTTCAAAAGTTTTAGCGGAATGGTCTTCTTTATAAAAACCCACTACCTCAATATTCTGGTAGGTGCAATACTGACGTAACCGTTCTTCCTGATGCTGTAAACTATATCCTTTCTCACTTTGCTCGTCTGTACTAACCCGTACATAAATGAGAGCTTTTTTCATCCTGACTTATTTAAGAATTATCAATTTAAAAATTCTTCTGTCTGCTACTACCAATTATAGATTTTCTCAGCCTTTGGTTTAACGCTGTGCAAATACTTGCAATGATATTGATTGATCGCCGGTTGTTTTTCTTTCTGGTGCTGTAAGAGTAAAGGCTTGTAAAATCTTATTGGCGGGACTAAATATTCCGGCTGGCTGTTCAATAGGTTGCGTCTGCACACCAAACTCATTTAACCTGTTAACCATAATACAGGCATCTCCTGCATCACGGCTGAACCTGTCCCATCTCTGAAAAAGCAGCAAATCAACATTTCCCTGGTTCTTTTCTATAAAGGCTAACAGTTCGTTAAACACTGGTCTGTCAAAAGTTTTGGCAGAACATTTTTCTTTATAAAAACCTACTATGCCAATATGCTTATCATTACAGTATTGCCGAGCTTTTCTTCCTGGCACAGTAAATGGTAATCGTTTTCAGTTTCGTCATTGCTATTAACCCGTGCGTAAATAATGGCTCGTTTCATACTCATTTATTTTATTATCTGTAAGGGATATTATTTTTCCCTGTTGTTGTTTTGTTTCTAATTCCCGTTGTCCGATTTCGGCCAGATGATATAAGAAATCCCTGATTTGTGTTACTTCTTCGTCAGTGTAAGCAAGTCCATTCTTAGTTAATATTTCCCTGCATCTGCTTATCGAAATTTTAGGGGTTTCATCAGGATTTAGCGTTTTTAAAATAGCTGGGCTTTGTTTCATAGGAGTTATGATTGTAAATATACAAATTATTGATTATCAATTAAATGTAATTAAAAATTATCCTTCGAGAAAGTCAGATGATTTGCATTTCCCCATCTTTTTGTATCGCGTTGTTTTCATTTTGTTTGTCTTATTCGGTAGATTTAAAAAGCGATTAATTAAGTAACGATTACAGCAGATATAATTAAAAATTGTGTCCTCCTATTTTATCATCAGCTATAGTTGCCTGATTAAAGGGCGTTGACGAGCCTTCATTTATTACCGGTTGTTCATTTTGGGAACTATGGTCGTTGTTATCGTCCGGCGACACTTCATCCTGCAACAGTTCCAATGTATCATCAATAGACTGCGGATGGGTTGATAATATTTTCAATATAGAAACTACTTTTAAATAGTCCGGCTCTGTGAAAGCTGTTTGCAACCATTGGCCATTATTACACCAAACTTTTTGCTGTTCTGCTGGAACATCCGTTAACGAACTATCCCAATTCTCAGTGGGTTTCTTTTTACTAAAGTTTGCCTGGCCATCGGATTGTTCAATGATATTTCCTGTAAGTTCATTGGATGCATTAGCGGCTTCCATTAACCCGGCCAGGCCACCCAATACTGGAACATGCTTTAGTTTTTTTGCATTGCGTAAAAACAGATCTTCAAGCGCATGAGAAGCAATATCACCGATCTGATCTTTGATATTAAATTTCTTTTGCTTTAATTCTTCAATTTGCTTTTCCAGTTTCTCCTGGTATTCTTCTGCTTCATCCAGTTGCTCCTGGAGGTCAGTGCATTTTTTTTCCAGTTGTTCCTTATTCAACTGTTGTTTATGCTGCTCAATTTTTTCTCTTACTATATCTTCAACTCCGCTTAAAGTAGCATGTTGCTGTTGAGGAACTTCATTAAAGTATAGCTGGTAACGAGTGCATTTCCGGGAGTTACCATCATAGATGCTGATAGTTACACACCTGGTATCTGGTTGCACGAACTCTTCGTGCTGAAAATACCGTTCGGGATCACTGGTGCGCTGTACCACTCTTAGTTCATCTACTTTAATTTCATAATCACGGGGCTGGCCATTAGCACAGTCATTAACCAGCATTTGGTGCAACAGGTTTATCCTGGCAGCATTGTATTTTTCATTGACGATACTCATATATTAAGATGTAAATGGAGTTAATTGTTGGTTGATGAGGGAAGAAGTTCATTAGCAAAAAAGTGGGCTAATTTTTTCAGGCCCCGACCTTCAATCAATCGGAGTCTCCTGTGCGTAGGCCGGACAAACAGCGGAGCATTTGTTTGTCCTTGATCTTTTTGTTTCTTTTTCTATCTAAGAGAAAAAGAAAAGAAAGATGAAATAAGCTAGCGACTTAATGAAAAACAAAAATCATAACCAAAAGCAGATTGCGTCCCTCGCAATGACGAGAGTCCGATGTCCGTGAACTATTCACTTTATCGAAGTCTCAGAGTCGGTTTACATCATAACACTACGATCAAATGAATCAACCAGCGCCTCTTTTTCGCCTGCTATCAAACTCTTTGTTCTTTAAACAAGTCCGGCGAAAAAGCAGCGCCTTCAGTTGCTTCGCATAATACGCAGCGGAGTCTTCGTCCTTCCTCTACGAAAAAGCAAACGACCTTCAATCAATCGGAGTCTCCTGTGGGTAGGCCGGACAAACAGCGGAGCATTTGTTTGTCCTTGATCTTTTTGTTTCTTTTTCTATCAAGAGAAAAAGAAAAGAAAGATGAAATAAGCTAGCGACTTAACGAAAAACAAAAATCATAACCAAAAGCAGATTGCGTCGGGATGCCATCAGCAATCTTTACAATTCAACTACCAAAAAGCATCCCTCGCAATGACGTTGAAAAACAATCTGATCCTGCCAATTATTCAAATTCTGCATCTGTTTCAGATACCCGGCACTGCATAGTTTTGCCCCCAACATCACAGAACGATAACTTATAATTTAAATCTAAAGACATGAAGAAAATCGGGCTGGTAGGGGGTATCAGTTGGACATCTACCCTCGACTATTATCGTTACATCAATGAAGGCATCAATGAGAAACTGGGAGGTTTAAACTTTGCTGAATGCCTGATCTATTCAGTAAACTTCAACCATTTTCAAAAGTATAATGCCGATTACAATTGGGACGGCACATTTGAACTACTTTATAATGCTGCCGGCGATTTGAAAAAAGCAGGGGCTCAGGCAATAGTGCTTTGTGCTAACACGGCCCACATCGTGGCCGACAGAATAGAAGAAAAAACAGGGCTGCCACTCATACATATAGTGACAGCAACAGCTAATGCCATTCATCAGAAAAAAATGAGGAAAGTAGGACTGTTGGGTACAAGTTATACTATGGAGCTTGATTTCTATAAAGACAAACTACGGGCTGCCCGAATAGAAGCCATTATACCCCAAAGCCAGGAAGACAGGAACTATATAGAAGATACATTGAGATATGAGTTGGGAAAGGGTATTATAAACAAAAATTCATTCGGAAGCAGCGATAGCATTTGCATTGGGGAAATAAAATTCATTCCCCTTTGATAGGGGTTGCCAACCTTCAAAGGTTGGCAACCCTTATAGTAATCAGCCAACTGCAGCAGATCATTTTTGCCTGCGTTGATGTTCTGCCCAAAAGCAGCATGCCGTCGTTGTGTGTTTGCAAGGTTTATGTGAGTGAGCAAGTCACCAACGACACGAGATATAAGAATGTTATAGCTTTTTTTGAATATGCCAGAGATGGCCGATAGCATTTTTATTTGTTTTCTTATACAGGAAAGCTTGCAACGTTTCCAAATAAAAATGCCCTTTCAGCTTCGCTGAAAAGGCTTTGTGCCCGGGACTGGAATCTCAAGCCCTTGATTTTGTGGATAAAAATGTTTTTCGTTCGCCATTTTTTCGCCTGAAAGTTTTGTCCACTTAAAGTAATTGATGCTAAATGAAAGCCTTGGAAAAATAGAAGCAGATTCAGCCGTATGCAATGGAATTCGCATCTGGCACGATCAGGTGTTGATAAAACGCCCCTGGCCAAATCTCACTTTATGGCATTTGGATACACCCTTTTGGTCTTTTAGTGACAGACGTGCTTTATCTATCTGGGTAGCATTAGATGATGCCACATTGGAAAACGGATGTTTATATTTTATATCGGACTAATACCATACTACCTTTTTTGATAACCCCGGCATTGGAAAAAATATGGATGCAGTTTTTGATTTTTACCCGCAATTCAAAAAATAAAAATCAGTGGCAGTGCCTATGAAAGCAGGAAGTTGTTCTTTCATAATGGATTAACCATTCATGGCGCAGGCGCAAATATGGCCAATGGATTCAGGTGTGCAATGAGCTGTGCCTATATGCCTGATAGGGCCAAGTTTAATGGGATTAAAATATTTTAAGTGATGAAGGGAGCTAAATAAATATGGGTGACTTACTTAATGATGAAATGCAGTACCCATTGATATATTCAAAATCCAATGCAACATCGACACAGTAATTGGCTGAGTTACTGCCATCAATGATAAAACTTTTTCCTAGTATTATTGAATGTATCGCAAAAAAGTTATAGAATTAAGTATTTAGTTCGCAAACCCCATAAAATGCTATTTTACAAATGATTTTTTTGCCTCAGCGGGACGAAATGTTAGTAATAAAAAAAGTCAATGAACAGATTAGCCCCGGAGGGGCGGGCATATTTCAATCGTATCAACCCTGAATAACATTTCCCTTCTACCGGAGCTCAGAAGCCTTTTTCGTATTTATTTTACTGACATCTGGCTCCTCAGGAGCCATGATTGATTAAACAAATTCTACTTCCCGATTTACCAGCCGCGAATAAAAATTTAGCATGTGTGTTGGCTGAAATCGTTTATGATGTCATGAAGCAGCATAAGAAAAATCCCACAGCATTCACCAGGTTAAGCAATTCTTTTTCTTATAGCTTGCTGCAGACTAGTTTTGAGCAGGCACTAATGCAAGGATCTTTGTTTTCATTGGTTTGGATTTTATTGAGACGTAAAGTTTATACACCTTCCAATTACTGTTTACCGTTGATGACAATTGCCAAAAGTTTTCAATTAAAATCGATCGATGACAGATGTAGGCTGAGGAAGAGTAAAAAAATATATTGCATTTATTATGGAGGAATTGTGCACCAGTTAAAATGTTGCCTGATTTGATACGCAGCGGTTTGAAAGAAATTTAAGCTCATTTGAAATTACTCTCCAGGCAGCCTTCCAACACTCCGCAAGGTCTTGAAGTCAGGCATATTAAGAATTTGTATTGGGATCTGTATTTTTTTTTATAAAATTGATACTTAATAGCCATCCTGCGAAATTTCAGAAAAGAGATATAGCTTTTAAACCACCGGGTATTTCATGAACCAATACAAGAATTATAATGATCTTATCAATGGGCTTCGTAACAGTGAGGCTGAGGCTATCCGTCATTTGTATAACCTTCACCTCCGTTAACATGTTAAGTGGTACAAAAATACCATTGCACTTAATTGCACCGGAAGTTTGCGGTTACAAAAAACAATAGTTATGGCACAAAAGTTAATGAGCGCAAGCCATTTCATTACCATTTTGTTAAGCGGCTTTTATGGCGGCACCGGATTTTTACTGCTATGGGCGTTAATCCGGCTATAAGGCTCATGAGCGATAAAACATTTGTAGAGTTTTGGCAACATGTAGATTATTTTATGGCTGCAAGAATGAAAATATTCGGCCTGCTTTTGATGTTGTCCATTCTTATCAGCCTGTTACTGCTGATTGTAAACCGGCACCATACAGGCACAGCACCCATTTTTATTATGGCGGCAGCGCTTGCGACAAACATCGCCGACCTTGTTTTCGTATTAAACGTTAATCATCTTCTCAATCATCTTATACAAAGCTGGAGCCTGTACGGCAAATGGAAAGTGGTAAAAGCGTTTGACATGCGGAAATTTATGATTTCATCCTTTGTGGTGGTACTCATCCGCGTGGGCTGTGAAAAAAAACCTGTAAATAGAAACTATCAATTTTTATTCATTCAATAAAACTTTAGCCATGACAAAATTTTCCTGTCAATTGTAATTGTAGTCTTACTTGATAACATCTTGTCAATATTTGGTAAGCGAATAAAAATTAATAAAGAAGGTTTTGGATATTTATAGAAGGCATCCAAGAGAGATTTTCAATGATGCTATAATTTTGATAAGTTTGTGTTTGCTTTTATATTAAAGTTTATGAGAGAACATCCATGCCATTTCTTTATTTTTACCTTTCTCTTTTTGTTGAGGTTAACGGCTTCTGCTGATCCGACCGATCGCTTTTTTGTGCAACAGTACGATAACAGGAATGGCCTTTCAAATAGTTCTATCAATTACATTTATAAGGATGCGGATAATTTATTGTGGATTGCCACCTGGGATGGTTTAAACATGTATGATGGAACTACCTTCCATGTATTTAATTATAGTAAGGAGAATGATTCTAAAAGTATTGGAAGCAACGTTATTCAATACATTACAGAAGATAAATCGGGGAATATCTGGATCAACACCATTGAAGGTATATCAAGATATGAAAAACATACGGGTAAGTTTTATAACTATTTCTATAACCACCATCAGCGGGGTAGTGTAAGTGAACAGGAGTATGCACTAACTGTAGATGCTGCCGGAACTGTTTATTGCCTTAATCAAAAATCCGGTCTTACCTATTATGATGCCGAAGCTGATACTTTCCGGATTTGCGCCTTGCCCGGAAACACTTCAAGGATTAGTAAAATCGCTTTTGATGAAGCCAATTATTTATGGGTGCTGAGTGCTGACGGCGAACTGGATACCTATTCCGGAAGCTTAGGCCAGTTTAAACAATTACATACCTACCATGAAAAAAATGTCATTATCAATTTTTTTAATGTCAATCACCAGGTATTTTTTAGCACGGCAGATAATCAGTTATTTGAAATAGACAACAGCACATTCATTCAAAAGAAGGTGCTGCAAATGAAGCATGCGATTGTTTCCATGGTCTTTTATAAAAAAAATTACCTGCTTGCCTGGTCTGCAAAAGGATATGGTGTTTACGACAACAGCTTTCAACCGTCTTCCTTACTTAAGCCCGAAGCTTTACAAATGCAGGATGTCAGGATTACATCATTGGCTTTGGGTAGTGAAGATATATTGTGGTATGGTACAGATGGAAGTGGAATTATAAAAGTATACCCGAAAACAAAATCTTTTAGCACTGTTACCACATCGGATAACGATATTCCTTACAACAGATCTGTGCGGGCATTTTGCCAGGAAAATGAAAATTTGTGGGTAGGAACAAAAGGCAGTGGAATAATTAAAATTCAAAATTTCTGGTCAGTTCCGCAGCCTGCGATAACTAAACAAATTTTTTTAGCGCCTGCAGAACTGGACAATAATGCGGTTTACGCATTAAAAAAAGGAAATGATGAGCTGATCTATATTGGCAGCGATGGGAAAGGAATAGGCGTATATGATTTAAAAAATAAAAAATTTAATAAATGGTCTTATATTAAAGGACATGATGCATATCCTGAATTTGGATCTGTATATGCTATATCGCAGGATCAGGATAACTCACTGTGGTTAGGAACCAGCGGTTATGGCTTAATTCATCTGAAAATCAGCCGGGATAGATCAGGGAACCTGTCGTTGGATTTCCTGGAGCGGTTTATTTTTAACAATAGTAATACAGGCCCGGCCAATGATATTATTTATGCGCTTGCCGATGGCGATAAGGATCATTTATGGATCGGTTGCCGGTATGGTGGCCTGAGCCTTTTGAATAAAACCACCAGGAAATTTAAAACTTTCAAAGCATTCACCTACGATGGGAGCTTGTCTAATAATGATGTACTATCTGTTTTTAAAGATAGCCATAACAGGATATGGATTGGCACCAGTTATGGACTCAACTGGATAAACAATGCTGATGCTTCAAAGAATGAGCCCCTGTTTCAAAAATTAACTACTGGTAATGGATTACCTAATAATACCATTCATGCTATTGAAGAAGACAGGACAGGGCATATTTGGGTAAGTACTAATAAAGGGCTTGCAAAAGTCAACCAGGCGGATCTTGAAATATCGTATTACCAGCTATCAGATGGGCTGCAAAGTAATGAGTTTTGCGATGGAGCGGTATGGAAAGACAAATCAGACATTTTATTTTTTGGAGGTACTTATGGGTTTAATCACTTTCTTCCGCAAAATATCCGGAAAACAGGTTTTTATCCTAACCTGCTTTTATCCGATATTTCGATAGGAGGAAAAATTATAAAAGAAAATGGGTTTATAGTATTGAGCCCTGACACTAACAACCCACTTGATTTTTCGATTGGCAGAAATGATAACTTTTTTGAACTCGACATTAAAGCAATCAGTTTTTTAAATGCGGAGAAATGTGAATATGCGTACTACTTGGATGGATATGACAAAACCTGGCATTATGCAGGTACGGCGGGAAAAATTGTTTATAGTAATATTTCGCCGGGCAACTATACATTAAAAATAAAATGGAGTAATGGAGACGGGGGGTGGACAAAAGAAGCGCCGGTGCTTGACCTGGAAGTGAAGCAGTATTTCTGGCTTACTTTCTATGCATTTCTAGCGTACGCATTCATTGTATCAATACTTGCATATATTTTGTATACCAATCGTAAAAACAAGCTACAGATAAAACACCAGTTAGCCGTGGAGCATGTACTGCGCACAAAGGAAGAGGAGATACATCAGAACCGTCTTGGTTTTTTTACCAATATAGCACATGAGCTGCAAACCCCTTTAACGCTGATTATGGGTTCTATAGAACGTTTTTTAGACAAACCCGTTTCATCCAAAGAGCAAAAAGACAAACCCTATTTTTTATCATTGATCCATCAACAGGCATCAAAGCTTACTTATCTGGTACATCAGTTGCTGGAATTTAGAAAAGTGGAGGCCGGTTTTTTAAAAAATCAATATAGTTATTTGAATATTTCTGAGTTATTGAATAACCTGGCTGAACCGTTTATTACTTTGAGTGAACAAAATGAGATAGACTACGAATTGAATATTTCTCCTGAAATAAAGGGGTGGATAGATAAGGATAAATTGGAAAAAATTATTTTCAACTTGTTATCAAATGCTTTTAAACATTCAAGGAAAAAGGAGCAGGTCGTTTTTTCTGCCAGGGAAAATAAACTTACCAATGAGCTTGAAATAACCGTGGCCAATTCAGGAGCCCAACTGCCCCCAGGCCAGCTCGATAAAATATTTGAGAAATTTTATGTTGCAAGCCCTAATATTGTAGGAACTGAAAAATTTGGGACAGGCATTGGATTGGCATTTGCAAGACAACTCGTTACGTTGCTAAATGGCAGAATAAGTGCAGGCAGTGAAAATGGTTGGATTACATTCAACCTTTATCTTCCTTTAATTGCAGAACAGGTAGAATCAGTTTCAGATATTAGTCATACCATCAACGGCAAACCTTCTTATTTATACCAGGCAATCACTTCCTATACCGAACCGGTTCTTCCCTTGTCAACTATAGAAAATAATAAACAGGCGATCATTGATAACTTGCAGGGAAATAACCGGAAAAATATCCTGATAGTTGAAGATGAACCAGGCATCCGCTATTTATTGAAAGATATTTTGAAAGACGATTATATCGTTTACGAGGCTGAAGATGGCCAAAAGGCATTGGAGCTTATTGGTAAGATAATGCCGGATATTGTTGTTTGCGATGTAATGATGCCCAATATGAATGGGTTGGATTTGTGCAATAAGATGAAAAATACACTGGCAACCTGCCAGGTACCTTTTATTCTTTTATCAGCAAGGGGTAGTGAAGATCATCACATGGAAGGATATGAGGTTGGCGCAGATGCTTATATTGCCAAGCCTTTTCATACAGCGCACCTGAAGTTGCGTATCCGCAAATTGCTGGAGTACAGGCAAAAGCTGCATGATCTTTTTAAAGATGACAGGGCTACAGATCTGCTCGGAGAATCAGATATGCCAGATGCCGATAAAACGTTCTTGACTAAATTGGTGCAGATTATTGAAGAAAAAATGGACGAACCTGAGCTAAATGCCGTTTTCTTTGAAAAGGCATTCAATATGAGTAAGATGCAGCTCTATCGTAAATTAAAAACCATGACCGGCATGACACCGGGTGAATTTATAAAAAACATCCGGTTAAAATCTGCCGCGCAACTTCTTGTGTCTACCAATTTTACTGTATCCGAAATTTTTTATCGTACCGGATTCAATAACCAGTCATATTTTTTCCGCGAATTTAAAAAACGATATAGCTACGCCCCGAATGAATACAGGGAACAGTACACAATACGGAGTTAGGAATTGCTTTATCTGCACGCATAATGTAAAATTTATATAAGGCACCTCTAAAAACATTTTTTATCTGGCCCCTTCGGATCGAAA
>Ga0187893_10005603_pt1 | contig 22340 bp, 15 predicted proteins | sample MA1701074metaG_FD_139574 | JGI IMG/M metagenome (GOLD analysis project Ga0187893, IMG submission 139574) | White microbial mat communities from a basaltic lava cave in the Kipuka Kanohina Cave System on the Island of Hawaii, USA - MA170107-4 metaG ...
GCGGCCGCCGGCGCCGGGACAGTGGAAGGCGACGGCCTGCCGCAGCGATCGCTTGAACTCGTCCCGCGCGAGGGCGTACTCGCGGTGCGCTCTGGCGGCCTCGATGCCGAGCCGCGTCGCGATCGTGCGGATCGGGATGCCCTCCTTGAATCGGAGCCGGAGGATCTCGATGCGGCGAAGCGCCTCCTCGCCCCGGGCCGCCGCGTCGCGACGCTGCAGGGCGGCCGCCTCGCGCATGATGGCGCCGGCCCAGGCGCGGTCGAACACCTTGGAGAGGTGGGTCTCGTCGCTCGCGACGCGCTCCGGGTGGAAGCTGCCGCCCTGGAGGCGTCGTCGCCTCCGTCCGCGATCGCGCTCCATGTTGGAGGCGACGTTGCGCGCCGCGCCCAGCAGGAACGCGCCGAAGCCGCCGGGGCGGTCCGGGTCGGCCCGTTCCAGGATCCCGCGGTGTCGGAAACACTCGAGGAACACGCGCTGGACGGCGTCGTCGACGTCGCCGCGCATCGCCGAGCTCTTCCAGCGCGCCGCCAGGTAGGCGCGCACGACGGGGAGGTAGGTGCGGGCGAAGGTCGAGCGCGAACGGGAATCACCCGCCGCCGCCGACCTCACCAGGGTCCAGCAGGTTTCGCGGAGCATGGCCTCCGTCCCGGAGCGCAGCCCGCGGCTCACCGGGCCTTCGCCTCCGCCGGCTCCCCGGCCTTCCGCAGGAGCTCCGCCGCCTCGGCCCACAATTCCCGCCAGTCGTCCCGCTCGAGCGGGGACCATCGCTCGAGCTCCCGGGCCTCGCGCACCGCGGCGAGCTCGGGGCAGTCCCGCCACTCGATGAGCGCTTCCGCGAGCAGTCGTCTCGCGATCTCGCCGTCTTCGCCGAGTCGCGACGAGATCAGGCGGAGCTCCTCGCGCAGCCACTCCGCCGCCGCGAGGCGCAGCGCCTCGCGCGTCTCGTCGTCGAGCTCCGCCGCGCCCTCCCCCTGACCGCATCCCGCCAGGGCCGCGGCCCGAGCGGCCTGGAAGCGATTCATCCACGGCAGGTCGTCGGCCAGCTCCGGCCGCAGCGCGAACGCTTCGCGCCAGAGACGTTCGGACGCGACGTGGCGATCCACGTAGTAACCCAGCGTCGCGGCCCGTCGCAGTTCGGTCGCGTCCTCGGAGATCACCCGCCCGTCGAGGAGATCGAGGTGGCGCTCCTGACGCTCGACGATCGAGCGCCAGTCCTCCAGCCAGCCGGCCGAGGGGAAGGGCCACCAGGAGCTGCCGATCTCGTGGGACTTCTCGAGGCAGGCGACGACCCGGGAGTAGTCGCCGCGGCGCGCGTGGATCCAGGCGAGGTTGCGGTACTCCTCGCCCGTCGCGTGCAGCTCGATCGCCCTCTCGTACGCGGCGATCGCCCGGTCCGGGTCGGGCTCGCGGTCGATGCCGAACTGGAACGCCCGGCCCAGGGCGTACCACGCGGCGGCGAGGACCTTCCGCGCCTGCGCGGCGTCGGGCCAGTCGGGGTGCCGGGAGCCGAGCTCCCATCCTTTCTGCCCGATCTCGACCGCCTCGTCCGGCCGGCCGAGGTCGAGCTGCGCGCTGCAGAGGATGAGGCGGGCCGTCGCATGGTCGGGGTCGAGTTCGAGGAGCCGGAGGCACTCTTCGATCGCGGCCTCGAAGAGGCGGCTCTCGAGAAGCGCGGTGGCGAGCTGGTAGCGGAAGGCGACGTTGCTCCCGTCGACCTCGACGGCTCTCCGCAACGTCCCGACCGCCTCGTCCAGCCTTCGCGCCAGACGGTAGGCGTGGCCCAGCTCGAAGAGGGCGGTCGGATGGCGGGGCGCGAGCGCGAGCGCCTTCCCCTGCCATTCGATCGATTCCTCCGACCGACTCCGGGCGTGCAGGATCTGCCCCATCGCGACGTAGAAGTCGGGAAGGCGGGGATGGCGGGGAAAGTGCTCGACGCAGAGGCCGATCAGCCGCCGCCACTCCTCGTCCGCACGCCCGGGCTCGCCGAGCACGGCGAAGGCGAGGCCTCGCTCGTAGCGAGCGTCGACGTGCTCGGGGTTGCATCGGATCGCCTCGCCGTACGAGTCGATGGAGCCTCGCAGATCGCCCTCGCCCCTCAGCACCGCGCCCAGCTCGTAATGGGCCTCCGCCTCGTCGGGATCCCGCCGGGTCGCCTCGCGAAAGGCCTCGATCGCGCCGTCCGGGTCGCCCGCGACCCGCCGCACGCGGCCCAGGTTCCGGTAGTTGTGGACCGAAGGCTTGAGGGTGACCGCCCTCCTCGCCGCCTCGACCGCCTCCTCCTCGTCCTGGCGCGAGGTCGCGCCCCGGGATCGATCGAGCAGCGCGCGGCTGAGGAGCACGTGCGACGTCCAGTTCTCGGGATTGACCTCGATCGCCTTCCGGGTGGCCGAGATGCCTCGCTGCCACTCACGGACGAGGAAGCTGCTGCCGCCGTAGGAGGTCCAGGCGCCGGAGCTCCGTGGGTTGAGGTGGGCGGCCGCGCAGAACGCGAGCTGTGCCGCCCTCGCGTCCCGGTCGGGCGGGTTGAGCCGGACCTTCCCGATCTCCATGGCGAGCAGGAAGCTCTGGGGATTCACCAGCAGGGCCGAGTCGAGGATTCGGATCGCCTCGGCGTGGGCCCCGCGATCGCGCAGTTCACGCGCCAGGAAGACGACGCTCACCACCGGCATCGACGCCGGATCCATCTCGGCGGCATGAGCCACGAGCGCCGCGACCGAGGGCTCCTCGACGGACAGCAGCTCGCGGAGCTTCCGGCGCCAGGGATCGCGATCGGCCTCGAAGGCGATCCGCCGCAGGCGTGGTCCGTCCGCGTCCTCGAGCCGGTGCAGGGCGGAGCCCCAGTCGTCCAGCGCCGTCGCCAGCCGGTCGGCGATCCTCGAGCGGGCGACCTGCGCGATCACGACCTCGACCGGCGCCTCCAGCACGTCGATCCCGTACGCATCGAAGGCCTGGCGATAGAGGTCCCTCCGCCGCCGGGCGTGATTCGCGGGGTCGTTGTGCACGCTCTCCCGCTGAGCTGCGACGGTCTCGGGTGCGGCCGCTTCGACGTGAGTCACGACCTCCTCGAGTGCGCCGAGCATGGCTTGATCCCGGCGCTCCCCGTCGGCGCGCGCCACGGCCTCGCCACGTCCCGCGTCCACGGCGAGCCCGAGGTCGGCGACCTCGGCACGCAGCCCCCCCTCCGCGTCCCCGCTCGCCACGAGCGAGGCGACCTGCGCGAGCAGCGGCCCGGCCTCGTTCCAGGCGGCGAGGTCGCCGACCGCCGCCGCCTGGGCTCGACCCAGGACCTGGCGGATGTCGGCGAGCCGGGCGCGCACCTGGGCGGTGAAGAGAGAGCGTCCCCGCTCGTGCGTGCTCCGGATCCACAAGAGACCGGTGCCCAGGCCGAGCGCCAGGAGCAGCGAGGCGGCGATCGCGATCGTGAGCCGTTGCGCGCGCCGGGCGCCGGCCGCCTTCTCGCTCGCGAGCGCCGCCGTGATCCTGGCTCCCTCGGCGCGCTCCTCGACGGCGGCGCGGTAGCGCGCGAGGCGCTCGGCCAGCGCCTCGGCGTTGCGCGGCCGCTCCGTGCGCTCGGGTCGCAGGCAGCACTCGCAGATCTCGACCAGCTCGCGGTCGGCGTCGCAGGCCCGGAGCAGCTCCCGGGCGCGACCGAGCTGCGCGCTACTCGCCTGCCGCAGCGCCTCCTCCCGTCCGCCCGCGTAGGGCGGAAGCCCGGTGAGGATCTCGCACAGGATCGCGCCGAGCGCGAAGACGTCGGCGCGTTCGTCCAGCTTCTCCACGTCCCCGTGCGCCTGCTCCGGAGGCATGTACGCCGGCGTCCCCATCACGGAGCCGGCGAGGGAGTCGGAGCGCGCCGTCGATTCCCGGCTGCGGACGGTCTCGACGAGCGATCTCTGGACCTGGCGCGCCGTCGCCTCGTCGGCGGTGCCGCCCTGACGCAGCACCTTGGAGAGCCCCCAGTCGACCACCTGCACCTCGCCGAAGTCACCCACCATCATGTTCGAGGGCTTGAGATCCCGGTGCACGACTCCTCGTGCATGGGCGTAGGCGATGGTCTGGCAGACCTGCTCGAAGATGCCGAGGAAGCGGCGGCGGTCCTCCCGGCCCCTGCGCTCGGCGAGGAGGGCGGCGAGGGTGCGGCCCCTGATGAGCTTCATGGTGAAGAAGGGCCGCTCGTCCGCCTGGAGCCCGAAGTCGTAGACGGGGACGATCCCGGGATGCTGGAGCTGCGATTCGACCTGCGCCTCCTCGATGAACCGCGCGAGCAGCGACGGGTCGTCGCGGTGCTCGTCGTGCAGCACCTTCATGGCGACGTCTCGTCCCAGGTCGGCGTCGTGGGCTTTGAGGATCACGCCGATCCCGCCCCGCGCGATCTCGCCCAGGAGCTGGTAGCGCGCGCCGTGGAGGTCGGCGGCGCGGAGGCTTCCGGGAGCGACGCGCAGCAACGGGTCGGCGCCTGACTCCTCGCGGAGGAGGACCCGGACGGGCGGGGTGCCGCGCGCGGCGAGGCGGGCAAGCACGCTGCTCTTCCCCACGGGTGGATCGGCACCGAACGCCTCGCGAAGGCCGGCGCTGAGTCGGTCCTTCGGGGATGCCTCAGCCTCGTCGCTCATGAGTCTGCTCCCGAGGTCCGTGCGAGCCCGGACCCTGCCTTCGTCGGCAGGTTGGCTGTTCACCCGATTCTCGCGCCGGGAACCCGCGCCCGCCCGATCCGGCGTTTTTCTGGCCGCGAATCCGCGGCGGGCGACCACTTCCCGCGGACTGCATCGCACCAGCTTGGAGCAGGAAGCCATGGTCGAGCGCGCATCCGCAAGGAAGCACGGATTGACGGTCGCAGGCGCCGGGTTGGCCGGCCTCCTTCTCGCCGCCGGGTTCGCACGGGCACAGTCGCCGGCCGCGGTCCTGGAGGGCCCCGACGACGGGTTCATCGGCTTCGGGTGCTCCGTCGCGGTGAGCGGCGACGTCGCCGTGCTCGGGACCCTGGAGCCCCGCAACTTCACGGGTCGCGGGTCCCCCTACGTGCCCACCCGGGGAGCCGCCTACGTGGCCCGATACGACGGAGCCGGGTGGGCGGTGGAGCAGCGGCTCGAGGTCGCCACCGCCTCGCTTCCGTCCTGGTTCGGCGAGGCCGTGGCCGTGAACGGTGACACGATCGTTGTGGGCGCGCCCCATGACGACGGGCACTCTCCGGAAGTGGGGTCGGCCTATCTGTTCCGGCGCGGGAAGAACCTCGACTGGGTGGTCGTGGCGAAGCTCGGGCCCTCCGATCAGCCGCCGTTCGGTCATTTCGGCAGCTCCGTCGCCGTGAGCGGCGACCTCGTCGTGGTCGGAGCTCCCGACGCGGGCGGCGCGACGGGCGCCGCCTACGTGTTCGTCAAGCCGGGCGGCGGATGGGGGGGCGGAGGCAGTCTGCCCGTGGAGCTGACGGAGAACGCGAAGCTGGTGGCGAGCAACGGGGGAGTCGGCGATGCCTTCGGCGCTTCCGTCGCCGCCTTCGGCGGCGTGGTCGTCGTCGGAGCCCCGTACGGCAAAGACCGCGTGCCCGACTCGGGCTCGGTCAGCGTCTACCGCCACGACGCCGGCACGTCGGCCTGGATCGAGGAGGCCGAGATCACCGCGGACAACGCGCAGACGCACGACGCGTTCGGCGCCTCGGTGGCGGTGAGCGGGAGCAACGTCGTCGTGGGGGCCCCGGGCGTCGACGGGGCTGGCGCGGCGTTCGTGTACCGACGCCTCGGCGCGGGTGGCTGGACGCTGGCGGCCAGGCTGACCGCCGACCCATCCGTGGAGCTCGATCAGTTCGGAGCGTCGGTGGCGATCAGCGGGAACACCGTGATCGTCGGTGCCCCCGCCGCGTGCGCGCCCGACAAGACGTTCCAAGGAGCGTGCCTGGACGGGTTGGCCTACGTCTACCACAGGCCGGAGACCGGCTGGGCCGACATGACCCAGACCGGCCGGCTCACCGACGTGCCGCCGTTCGACGGCAGCGGAGGGACGTTCGGCCGATCGGTCTCGCTGTCCGGCAACGTCTGCCTCGTCGGGACCTTCTCCCACCGGGCGCTCGTGTTCACGCCCGTCGACCGCGCGACGTACCGGTTCGACGACTCACTGGCGGCCGACGAGCCGTCCCTGCCACCCATGATCGGCATCGATCCTCTCGCCCCGAACGGCAACGGCTTCGAGGATGCGATCGTCCACGGCGAGCCGCGTCGGACCTATCGGTGGGACGGGAACGCCCTGCCGACGGCGGAGCAGGCCGGGCTCGCCCTTCGCAGCGACGCCATCGTCCTGCCCGACGAGTACTCGATCGAGCTCGTCTTCGAGTTCACCGAGGAGGTGCGCGGCTGGGCGCGCATCTTCGATCCGACCGATCGGCAAGTGGACCTCGGCCTGTGGATCTACAGCGACGAAAACGAATCAGGCCTCGATCTCTACCTGGTCAATCAGTCGGGCTACCAGGGACACGCAGGACCGTGGCAGCCGGATCGGTTCCACCACGTCGTGCTGACCTACGCACCGGGCGGGACCCGGGTCTACCTCGACGGGAACCTGGAGTCGGCGCTGGGACCGGACCCGTTCAACAGCCTCTCCATCCGTCGCAGCGGGATCCTCCACTTCTTCCTCGACGAGCTCCTCGGTCCCTTCATCGGCGAATACGCCGACGGCCGCGTCGCGCTGATCCGGCTGCACCGAGGCGTGCTGACGGACGCGGAAGTGGCGGCGCTGGCGAGCTACCCGTTCGGGAACACGCCATCGGGCCCGGGCCCGGTCGTGGCGGCGCTGGACGGGGGATCGGGGATCCCCGGCGGCGTCACGGTCACGTTCCAAGGGCTCGTGACCCGCGGCGGCGAGACGACCGTGACGACGTCCGACCTGGGGCCTGCTCCGCCGGAGGGATTCATGCTGGGCACGCCGGCGATCTACTTCGAGATCGCCACGACCGCGATCTACGCAGGCACCGTCGAAGTGTGCATCAACTACAGCGCCGTGACGTTTCCTCCCGGGACCACGCTCGAGCTGCTCCACTACGATCCCGTGGCCGGCGCCTGGGAGGTCGTCCCCTCCGACGATGATCCGTTGAACCAGGTCATCTGCGGCGAGGTGCGATCGCTCTCGCCGTTCGTGGTTGCATGGCGCACCGACTCCGACGGCGACGGGCTGCTCGACGCCGAGGAGGCTGCGCTCGGGACCGATCCGTTCGATCCCGACAGCGACGGCGACGGCCTGCTCGACGGCACCGAGGTCGACAGTGCCATGGGCGGCGGCTGCCCCGATCCCCTCGACCCCGACTCCGACGGCGACGGGCTGCTCGATGGCGCCGAGGTCGCGATCGGCACGGACCCCTGCAACCCCGACACCGACGGCGACGGGGTGGGGGACGCCAGCGACCCGCTGCCGACCACTCCCGGCGTGACGAGCGGCTGGCTCGAGGAGGCGACGCGCACGCTGGCGACCCGCACCATCCCGGCGCTCGATCCCGGCCTCCTCGATGCGCCCAACGCCAACGCCAGGGCGGGTCGGCGCAACGCGCTCGCCAACCGCGCCGCGAGCGCCGCCAACGCCATCGCCGCCGGCGACTACGCGACCGCGATCGCCGAGCTGCGAAGCCTGCTCGACAAGATCGACGGCGTCACGCCGCCGCCGGACTGGATGGTTCCTTCGGCGCAGCGCGACGCGCTGGCCGGCGAGGTGGTACGCCTGATCGGGCTGCTGGAGTACCTGCTGCCGTAGCGGCGGGGAGCGTCCCGCGGAGCCGCGAGGTCGACGTCCGCGACTCGCGCGCTCCGCGGAACCCCCGCCCCTTCGGCCGTCACTTCCCCTGCGCGGCGTTCCACTCGGCGTAGCGCTTGCCGTCGACGAGCAGGTCCTCGATGGAGGAGCGGCCGTCGACGGCGACGCGCACGACGATGTCGAGCTCGTGGCCGCCCTGCCAGAGCAGCGCCGACGGATCGGCCGCGTCGGAGGGGATGAAGAAGCGGTCGAGGCCGTAGTCGATCTCGAGCACGGCGCCGTAGCGGGAGCGGACGCGGCCGCGCAGCCAGACGATGCTCCCCCCCGGCTCCTGGTAGGCCGTGGAGGCCACCGCCTCAGGCTCGAACCGCTCGCCGGCGGCGCGCAGCGTCACCGCCACCTCCTGCCCGACGAACTGCTCCGCGTGCTGCTCGAGCGCCTCCCCGTTCCATCCGGGGTGGAGCTCCGCGAGGTCGATCCGCGTCGCGCGGGCGCGGATGCGCAGGTAGCGGCCGGAGAGCGGATCGATCGGGTCGAACGGCTCGATCGCGAGCACGACGGCGCGCCCGGTGACGCGCAGCCGCTCCTGCGAGGCCACGATCCAGCCGAGGAGCGCGAGCTGCGCGAGGACGGCGGCCAGCCAGGCGAGGCGGCGTTTCATGATGCTCTCCCGGCGGCGCGCAGCACCCACGTGCGCCGCTTGCGTTCGAGGAAGGCGCCGAGCACGAGCAGCAGCACGCCCCCGCCGAGGAACGCGAGCACCGGCTCGGCCCCCTTCGCCACGTACTCGAAGTAGCGCGCCATCACGGTGACGAGGAAGGCGACGACCGCGAGATTCACGTCGGCGGGGCGCTGGCGCGCGGTGCCGCGCATCACGAGCGCGACCACGGCGCCGAGCAGGAGCCCGTTCGCGGCCAGGAACGCGGCCGGCGGCAGCAGGAGCAGCGTCGCCGCGGCCGCGATCGCGGCGAGGAGCGCCGCCCCGCCGTCCGTGAGCTCGTGGAGGTCGCGCCGCGGCGCCTGCTCCGCTCCCGCCGCTCCGCTCCGCGCCCCGCGGCGGACGCCGACGAGGGCGCCGAGCAGGAGCGCCGCTCCCGCCAGGCAGCCGGCCGGCCCGAGCAGGATCCCGAGGTCGTGCATGCGCGCCGCCTCGAACCGCCTCCCCTCCTCCGGATTCACGAGCCGCCCCGAGCCGACATCCTCGAACGAGAGGATGAAGAGTCCGGCGAGGACGGCCAGCCGCGCGATGGCCGCGAGCGGCGCCGCGAATCCCTCGAAGCGCACGTGCCGGCATCCCGCGGCGGCCGCCGCGAGGAGCGCGCCGAGCCCGAGCTCGAGATACCCGAACGCGAGGAGCTCGGAATCTCTCCACCAGCCCCTCGACGGGCGGTGGTCGTCGATCCAGACCGAGGCGTGCCAGTGCACCCAGAGCAGGAAGAGGGCGAGCGGGATCAGGAGCAGCTTGCGCGACTGCAGGAGCAGCGGGAAGGGGAGCGTGAGCAGCCACCAGGCCAGGATCGCGCGCGGGTAGTGCGACGACAGGTTGTAGATCTGCGCCACCAGCCCGATCGCGGCGCCGAAGGAAAGCATCGCGGCCGCGATCAGCGCGTGGCCGAGCGCCGGGTGACGCCCCGGTTCCACCGCGAACCGCCAGCCGACGAAGTGCAGCCCCGCGAGCGTGCCGAAGATCAGTGCGAGCTTGGGCGTCTTGCCGATCGTCTCCCAGTTGGCGGCGACGAAGCTCAGGATCCCGGCCGCGATCAGGATGCCGCCGAGCCACGCCACCACCGCCGCCGCCGAGCGCGCGAAGTCCCGGGGCGGGAAGAGCAGCTCGGCCAGCCTCGATCCCACCTTCGCGCCCTGCCCGGCGGGGAGCAGTCCCTCGCGTTCGACCTTCTCCACGGCTTCGAGCAGCTGTTCGCGCTTCATCCGTCACTCCTGGCGGATCGCCGGGCGCGCCTCGTCGGGAGGCGGCACGGGCCGATGGCCGGCAGTCCAGGGCAACCGCAGTGCCGGCGCGCGATTCCTTCGTCGGATCAGACGGGCGGACGAAAGCACTTCGTCACCTCCCCGAGGAGCGTGGTCGCGAAGCAGCCCGGCGGCAGGAGGAAGGAGAGGACGATCGTTCCCTCGCCGCGCAGGGCGCGTGCCTCGAGGTCGCGCGGCGCGAAGCGCGCTTCGCGCCGCTCGCCGAAGAGGGCGAGCCCCGTCGGCCGGCGCAGCCGCGCGCGCGGCACGCCCGACTCCTGCAGCACCGCGAGCTCGATCCCGCCCGGCTCGCCGCCGGCGAGCTCGACGCGCTCGCCGAAGAGGGGCGCCGTGGGGTGGAGCTCGAGCCGCGCGACCGCCGGCTGGTCGGCGGCCGGGTCGACGCAGCGCCGAGCATCCGGGCGCCGCCCGTCTTCGCCGCGCCCGACCGCGAGCAGGTCGCCCGCCAGCGCCACGTCGATCCGCGCGAGTCGCCGCATCAGCACGCGATTGAAGAGCAGCGACTGCCACGCGGAGAGGAAGAAGCGACGCTCGGCGGGCGCGATCCGTCCGGCCGCGAACGGCTTGCCGCGACCGCGCGCGAGCAGGTCGAGGAGGCGCGACTCCGTGGCAAGCCGCCCCGGCACGAGCGCGCGCGCCTCGCGCCAGGCGCCGCGCTCGTACGCCGCGCGGAACTGCCGCGCGCGCGGATCGAGCTCGGCGCCGGAGGGGGCGCCGAGCAGCAGGTCGAGCGCTCCGACCGCGTCGCCGAGCAGCAGCCGCCGGCCGATCTCCGCCGACTCGCCGCGCACGCCGAAGCGCTGCGCGCCGTAGAAGTTCGGCACGCCGCGCCGCGCGAGCTGGTCGAGGATCGCCCGCGCCTTCGCGAGCGCGGCGCCCTCGTCGCCGACGCCGCGCACGTGGACGGTGAACCGGTTTCCCGCGAGCTCGCCGAGGTGGAGCGGCGAGTCGTCGCGCGTGATCTCGAGCACCTCGACGTCCTTGACCGAGGCGGCCGAGAGGCGCGGCTCGCGGCTCCACGGCACCGAGATCCACTGCCGGGCGACGGCGTCGGCGTCCTTCATGCCGGCCACGCCCACCTCGGCGGGCGGCAGCGCGAGCGCAGCGCCGAGGCGGCGCCGCAGCTCCGGCGTCGAGATGCCGCGCTTGGCGACCCGAGCCCGCGCCCAGTCGCCGCGCCCCCGCGGCGCGCGGCGCGGGATCTCCTCGACGACGAAGTCCTCCGTACGCTCGCGCAGGACGCCGCCGGTCCCCGGCAGCCCGGCGGTGAGGAAGGGCGCGTCGCCGGAGGTCGCGCCGTCCGCGCCGCTCGCGCGCTCCGTGCTCATCGCGGTCCGAGCAGCGCCTCGCGCGCCCGCGCGATCGGGATCGAGCCCTGCTCGACCAGCTCCGTGTTGAAGCGCAGCTCGCTGAAGTCGCCGCCCCACGCCGCGCGGCACTCCTCGCGCAGCCGGCGGATCTCGGTGGCGCCGTGCAGGTAGGCGCACTGGTAGAGCGGGGAGTAGGTCATGTAGCGGTCGACCTCGGCCTGCGCGGCGCTGCGCTCGAGCCCGGCGTGCTCCACCATGGCGTCCACCATCTGCGCCTGCGTCATCAGCCGCAGGTGGTAGCGCGTCGAGACGACGATCCGCGCGGCGCGCAGGAGTCGCCAGAAGAGGTGGCCGACGCGCTCGCGCGGTCCGCGGAAGAAGCCGCGCTCGTCGAGCGTCATCTCGCCGTGCACGGCCCAACCCTCGACGAAGAAGGGCGAGCCGGCGAGCCCGAGCCGCGCGCGGCGCAGCCCGAAGAAACTCTGCAGGTGGTGGCCGGGGATCAGCTCGTGGGGCACGACGGTGCGGGTGAACGGGCGCGCGTTGCTGCGCAGGCACTCGAGCTTGCGCTCGTGGTCCATCTCCGGCAGCGGCGCGGAGACCCCCATGAAGTCGCGGCCGTAGAAACCGTAGGCGAGACGTCCCTGCGTCTCGAGGTCGGAGAGGCGCAGCCGCCAGCACTCGTCGGCGATCGCCGGGACCGGGAAGAGCGCCTCGTCGCGGCAGAAGCGGATCGCCTCCTCCGCCACCGCCTGCACGAAGAGGCGCTGGCCGCCGATCGGGACGGTGTCGCGCTTGGCGAGCTCGAGCCCGAGGCGCCAGTCGACCGGCCGGTCGGCGAGGCCGGAGTCGATCGCGGCTCCGTCCGCGGCGACGAGCGCGGCGGTCTCGCGCGTCATCTCGGCCTGCAGCGCGGCGAGCTGCTCCTCGCCGAAGGCGAGCATCCGCTCGGGAGTGAGGTCGATGCGCTCGAAGCGCAGCTCGGCGGCGTAGCGGTCGCGGCCGATCGCGAACGGGCTGCCCTCCGGGCTCTTCTTCAGCTCCTCGAGGACGGTGCCCTCGAGCCAGCCGGCGAATTCGCCGAGCGCCGTGACCGCCCGCTCGGCCGGCGCGGCGATCCAGAAGCCGAGCTCGGGGTCGGCGGCCGCGTTGCTCTTCCGCCAGCCGTCGAGGAAGGCCCGGCACTCGCGCGCGCGCGCCGCGGCGGCGCGCACCGCGAGCGGCGCCTGCAGGGCCGCGGCCGCCTCGGGACCCGGCTTCTCCCGCAGCTCGCGCACCTGCACCGCCGCGGCGCCCAGCCATTGCGCCAGCTCGTCGGCGACCCACGGCTCGCCGTGGCGGTCGATGCGCTCGATGCGCGTGCACGATTCGAGGAACGGGACGAGCGGCGCCGCGGCGCGGGCATCCTCCTCCTCCCAGTCGAGACGCGTCGCGATCTCCTCGAGCCGCGCGCGGAAGAGCCGCAGGTCGACGCGGCCGTCGCGCGGGAGGCCCGCCTCGTCGACCGCCGCCAGCGCGGCGAGGGAGGCGCCCGCGAGCTCCCGCCGCCGCTGGCGCGTCGCCTCCGTCGCGATCGGATGGAAGCCGCGCAGCCGCCGCTCGTCGGCGTCGAACCGCTCGATCCGGGCGACGAGACGCGCGTGCGCCGCGGCGCCGCGATCCTCGTCGCCGCTGCGGCCCGCCGCCGCCGCGCACGCCGCGAGCAGCGTCACCGACGCGGCCGCGCTCTCCTGCCAGCGATGCATCGACGCCTCCAGCGAAGGTCCGCCGCGCGCGGGCGGCGGCCGGTCATTCGAACTCGGCGATCACGGGCGCGTGGTCGGACGGCTCCTTCCCCTTGCGCTCGTCGCGATCGACCACCACGCTGCGCACGCGCTGCGCGAGGGGAGGGGTGACGAGGACGTGGTCGATGCGCAGCCCCCAGCCGCGGTGGAAGGCTCCCATCCGGTAGTCCCACCAGGTGTGGACGCCGGCCTCCGGGTTGCGCAGCCGCAGCGCGTCGACGAGCCCGAACGCGTAGACCTCGCGGAGCGCCGCCTTCTCCGCGTCGGAGAAGAGCACCTGGCCGCGCCACTTCTCCGGATCCCAGACGTCGCGGTCCTCGGGGGCGACGTTGAAGTCGCCGCAGAGAGCCAGGGCCTCGGTGGAGCGGTGGCGCCGATCCAGCCAGCCGCGCAGCCTCGCCAGCCAGCGCAGCTTCCAGGCGAACTTCTCGGAGCCGACCGCCTGTCCGTTGGGCACGTAGACGTTCACGACGAGCAGGCCGCCGACGGAGGCGGCGATCAGCCGCGCCTCGGGGTCGGGCTCGCCGTCGTCGAAGCCGCGCGCCACGTCGCGCGGCGCCTCGCGCGAGAGCAGCGCCACGCCGTTGTAGGTCTTCTGGCCGTGGAACTCGGCGTGGTAGCCGAGGTCGCGGAAGGCGGCCGCCGGGAAGTCGGCGTCGACGACCTTGGTCTCCTGCAGGCAGGCGACGTCGGGCCCCGCCTTCTCCAGGAACGCGACCACGCGCTCGAGGCGCGCGCGCACGGAGTTCACGTTCCAGGTGACGAGCTTCATCGGGTCATTCGCCGCCCGGCCGGCGCGACGCGCCGCCCTCCCCGCGCCGCGCCGGATCGGGCGGCGCGGGGGGATCGTCCTCCTCGTCCGTCCCGGTGTAGCCGAGCGCGCGCAGTTCCTCGAGGAGCCGCGGGTCGATCCGGCCCTCGTCGGCCATGCCGGCGCGATGGAGCTTCTCGCTCTGCTTCTGGCGATCGATCTCGTGGGCGAGCAGCCGCGAGAGGCGCGTGACGACCTCGGGGTGGGCGGCGGCCACGTCCGCGAGCTCGAAGGGATCGGCCTGCAGGTCGTAGAGCTCCGGTGGGCGGTCGCGGCGCCGCAGCAGCTTGAAGCGCGTCGTCGTCAGCGAGGTGATCCCCTTCTCGATCGGCGACATGCCGAACTGCGGGCGCGGCTCGAAGTCGGGGTCGAGCACGTCCGCCCCGCGCCATTGCTGCAGCGGCGCGGCGTCGGCGAGAACCGGGATCAGTCCGGCCACGGTCGGCACGACGTCGATCAGCGAGCAGAGCGGATCGACGGTGCGCGGCTCCACCCCCGGCACGCGCACGAGCAGCGGCACCCGGAACTGTTCGTCCCAGCAGATCCCGTGGCTCAGGTAGCCGTGCTGCCCCAGGCCGTGGCCGTGGTCGCCCACCACCACGATCGCCGTGCTCTCCCACAGGTCGTCGGCGCGCAGCCGCCGGACGAGCGGGTCGAGCTGGTCGTCGAGGAAGCGCAGCGCGCCGTCGTAGAGGTTGTGCGCCTGCGAAGGGGGGATCGAGCCGGTGTGCTCCCCGGCGACCTCCGCCGGGAAGCGGCGCTCCTCGAGCCACGCCTTGAGCTTCGGGTCGGTCCGGTAGCGCCCCAGGTACTCCTGCGGCGGGAAGGGGGGCCGGATCGGGCCGTGGGCGTCGAACAGGTGGATCCAGGCCAGGAAGGGCGCGCCGGCGCCGTCGTCGATGAATGCGATCGCGTCGGCGATCACCTCGCTCGCCGCGCGGCGCGCCGTCTCCGGCTCGCTCCACGCGTCGAAGCCGGCGGCGAGCCCGGTGAACCGCTTGACCGGCGTCGCGCCCACGAAGCCGCCGGTCCGGAAGCCGCGCGCGCGCAGGGCCTGCGCGAGCGTCTGCAGCGTGGGGGACGTGCGCAGCGCCAGCAGCTCGCGCTCGTCGTCCGGACGCGTGAAGAAGTTGGAGAGCACGCCGTGCTCGAACGGCAGCACGCCGGTGAAGAGCGAGGCGTGGCTGGGAGTGGTCTGCGCGATGGGGGCGAGGCAGCGGGTGAAACGCAGGCTCTCCCGCGCGAGCGCGTCGAGGACGGGCGTCGTGTCGCGGAAGTAGCCGTAGCAGCCGAGGTGGTCGGCACGCACGGTGTCGAGCGTCACGATCAGGAGGTTGCGGACCGCCGGCGCCGCCGCGGGCGGCGCGGCGCGCGGCGCCTTCTCCTGGGCGCGCGCGCACGAGAGGGCGCATGCGAGCGCGGCGGCAAGATTCACGACCGGACGGAGCTCCATGGCCGCCGATCTTGCCGCGCCGGCCGCGGGCGCGCGAGCGCGGCTACGCGCCTTCAGGGGGAGGGGCGCTCGCGAGGCGCTCGACCGTCGCACGCGCCGCCGCCGCGTCGCCGGCGACGCCGGTGAAAAGCTCGAACTGCGCCAGCGCCTGCGCGACGAACATCCCGAGGCCGTCGATCGCGTGCGCTCCCGCGGCCTGGGCCTGCCGCAGCAGCCGCGTGACGCGGGGACGGTAGACGAGGTCGAGGACCACCTGCCCGGCGCGCAGCGCTCCATCGGGGAGCGGCGAGGCGTCGGCGTGCGGGTGCATGCCGACCGGGGTCGCGTTGATCACGAGGTCGAAGCGCGAGGCGTCGCATGCGGCGAAGTCGACCGCGCGCGCGCCGAGGGCGCGCGCCAGCTCCTCGGCGCGCCCCGTCGTCCGGCCGGCGACGGCGACGGAGATCCCGCGTCCGGCCAGGAGCGCGACGGCCGTGCGCGCGGCGCCGCCCGCGCCGAGGACGAGCGCGCTGCGGCCGCGTTCGAGGAGCCCGGGGGCGACCTGCGCGAGCGCGGCCGTGAGACCGGCCCGGTCGGTGTTGGCGGCGAGCCAGCCCGACGCTCCGCGCACGAGCGTGTTCGCCGCCCCCTCGGGCGGCGGGAAGGGGAAGCCGGGGACGGCGCCGCGCGCCGCCGCCGCAGCCTCCTCCTTGAACGGCAGCGTGACCGAGAGACCGTCGATCCCGAGCGCGTCGGCGGCCGCGAGCGCCTCCTCGAGCGCGGCGGCGGGAAGCGGGACGAACACGAAGTCGAGCCGGTGGCGGGCGTAGAGGGCGTTGTGCAGCGCCGGGCTCCACGAGTGGGCGAGCGGGCGGCCGGCGATCGCGCGGACGGCGGTCGCGGCGCTCTGCGCGCCGACGCGGTAGAGCTCGGCCAGCTCGCGCACGCCGGGCTGTCCCGGCGCGGTCGGCTCGCCTCCCTCCACGCGGCCGTAGACGAGCGGCGCGCCGTTGCGCCCGGCGAGCAGCCGGGTCGGCAGCCCGAGCTCGCCCATCCCCATCGCGACCAGGAGCGGCGCCGCCCCCGACTGAGTCCGCTGCAGGCGCGCGAGCCGCCCGACGTCGGCGAGCGAGCGCGGCGTGGCGGCCAGCTTCACGAAGGCGGCGTCGGGGTGCGCGCCGCGCAGCCGCGCCGCCAGGGCCTCGAGGTCGGGCGGCGTCGCCGCGGGATCGTGTACCGAGACGATCTTGCGCGCCGGCGCGAACGACTCGCGCGCGAACGGCGAGCGCTCCTCGACGTCGACGTGGCCGGCGGCGCGCGCCGCCGCTCGCAGCAGCGCCCCCCGCTCCTCCTCCGACCCCGGAAAGGCGCCGCCCTCGGAGCGCGGACGCGCCGTCACGATGGTCGCCCGGCCGAGCGCCTCGAGCGCCGCGGCCAGCGCGCTCCCGCTCCCGCTCCAGCGGTCGGCGCGCACCTCGATCAGCGAGGCGTGCGGCCGCGCGCGCGCGCCCAGCTCGCGCAGCTCCGCGCCGTCCCGCGGCATGACGCTGGCGACGATCGCCGTGGCCATCGCGGGGCGGCGCCGCTCAGCCCCGGGCCAGCAGCTTCGCCAGCGCCGCCGCCCGCGCCGGCTCGAGCGTCCCCTTGCGCTGCGCGACGTCGAGCGTGGCGCGCGCGAGCTCCACGTAGCGCGGCAGCTCGGCGGGAGCGCGCCGAGCGAGCACCTCGAGGTGGCGCGCGATCACCTCCGGCTCGCCGCGCTCGATCGGGCCGGAGAGCGCTCCGGGGCTGCCCGAGCGCGCGAGATTCTCGAGCGTGCTCGCGGCGAGCGCCGCCATCGCGTTGCGCGCGGCGAGCGGCGAGGCGCCGGCGCTCTCGGCGAGCCGGCAGGCGAGGTCGAAGAGGGCGACGAAGGAGTTCGACGCCACGCACGCCGCCGCGTGCAGGAGCGCCTTCCCGTCGGGCCCGAGCTCGACCACGTGGCCGCGCAGCGCGCGTGCCAGCTCGCGCGCGGCCTCGCGCGCCGGCCCGTCGCCGTCGACGTCGAAGGTCGTCCCCTCGAGGGTGTCGGGCAGGCGGGCGCGATCGGGGAACGAGGCGAGCGGATGGAGGCTGCCGATGCGGATCCCGCGCGCCGCGAGCGGCGCGAGCACCTCCGCCGGGAGCGATCCGCTCAGATGGAGCGCGACGGCGTCGCGCCGCGGATCGAGGCGGCGAGCCAGCTCCGCGCACGCGGGCGCGAGCGCGCGCTCGGGGAGTCCGATCAGGGTGACGGCCCCGTCGGAGAAGGCGGTCGCGGCGTCGGTGGTCGGCGTGCCGGCGCCGATCGACTCCGCGGCGTCGCGCGCGCTCTCGAGAGTGCGGGCGACGACGCGCTCGACGGGGTGGCCCGCCCGATGGAGGAGCCGCACGAGCGCGGTGCCGGCGCGCCCGGCCCCGAGGAGATGCAGCGCCGGTCTCATGGCCCCCATGAAACCGGATCGCCGGCCCTGCTGTCACGCCTCCAGTTCGCGCTCGCCCTCGTGGGGGTGGCGCGGCGGCGGCGCGTGCACCTCCTCGTCGCCGTCGTCGTAGTCGGCGCCGAGCTTCGGAGGCCGGTAGCCGGGGAGCTTGGACTTCTCGACCTCCATCGCGAAGGCGTCAATGATGCGTCCCTGGATGCGCGCGCGGGAGTCGGCGTGGATCGGATGGGCGATGTCGGTGTGGAGCTTGGCCCGCCCGCGCTCGTCGCGCCCGGCGCGATTGGGATCGAGCGTGCGACCGCAGTCATTGCAGTAGCGGGCGCGCAGGTGGTTCTTGCCGCCGCAGGAATGGCAGCGGTCGGTGAGCTTGCGCGACGGCATGGCGACGAAGGGGCCATTGGGGCCGCGGATGATCTTGAGGTCGCGCACCACGAACTCGTGGTCGAAGGTGATGGTGCAGAAGGCCTGCAGCTTCTCGTCGGGATCGTCGACGAGCTTCACTCGGATCTCAGAGATCTCCACGGGAGCTCCTTCCCCTCCAGCGCCCGACGGTTCGAGGAGTGGCTCCCCGACCGGCGGACAGGATTCCCGATCAGCGGCGCGCCGGCGCCGCCTCCGCCCCGAAGCCGTTTACGACCCGTAGCTCGACCGGGTGCCCCCCGGTAACCCGACGGGCCGCCGCCTCGGCCTCGTCTGCACTTCCCATCGGCGCGAAGAGCGCCGATCCGGAGCCCGTCATGGTCCAAGGCGCGCCGGTCGAGGAGCGCAGCAGCGAGAGCAGGGGACGGAGCCGCGGCTCGACGATCGCCGCCGCCGCTTCCAGTCGATTGAAACAGCCTGGAACCGGCTGCCCGCGAGTTCCCTTCCGCATTCCTTCGACGAAGGACGATACGTCGGCGCGCGGGCCGATCAAGTCGACGTGCGCGTAAACCCTTGCAGTGGAAAGGGAAAAGCTCGGGAGCGCGACCAGGAACCGGGTCGGGCCGCCGATCTCGATCGGGGTGAGCTCGTCGCCGCGGCCGCCGCCGAGCGCGCTTCCGCCGGCGAGGAAGAACGGCACGTCGGAGCCCACCTCGCGCGCCGCCGCCGCCAGTGGTACGGGAGAACCCGGAATGCCGCGCAGCGTCGCCAGAGCCCGCAGCACGAACGCTGCGTCGGAGGAGCCGCCGCCCATCCCGCTGCCCGGGGGGATGCGCTTGAGCAGCCGGACGTGGACCGGCGGGGCCGCGCCAACGAAGCGCCGAAAGGCCTCGGCGGCGCGCAGCGCCAGGTTCTCCTCGGGCGGGCCGTCGACCGGGATTCCGGCGAGCTCGAGCGAGTCGCGCGCCGCGGCCGGACGCAGCTCGACGCTCACCTCGTCGGCGAGATCGATCTCGTGGAGGACCGTGCGGACCTCGTGGTAGCCGTCGGGCCGCCGATGCAGGACCTCGAGGAAGAGGTTGAGCTTGGCCGGCGCGACGCCGGCGACGTGACGGTCGCTCAGGGAGCGGACGCGGGGGTCGGGCATCGAGCGGGACCCATGTCTCCCGGGATTCGGAAGGCGAGGCTAGCATCCCTTCCCCGGCACGCCCGCTTCTCGCATCCCGGGTCGCGTTCGGAGGTCTTCGCATGCGCAAGGGCACGGCTTCCCGGGGGTTCCGGCTGGCGGCGGCGGCGCTCGGCGCGCTCCTCGCGATCCCGGCGGCGGCCGCCGCCACCTGGTCGATCGTGATGGTGAACCGGAAGACCGGCGAGGTCGCGATCGGCTGCGCGACCTGCCTCGAGGGGCTCGACCTCGAGGTCTACGTCCCGGTGATGCTCACCGGCGTCGGGGGAGCCTGCGCGCAGTCGCGCATCGACGGCAACGGAGCGAACCGCATCTACATCCGGGACCGGATGCTCGAGGGGCGGGCGCCGAGCGCGATCATCTCCGAGCTCGCCGGCATCGACCCGCAGCACCAGTGGCGACAGTACGGCATCGCCGACCTGCGCGGGCGCCGGCAGACCTTCACCGGCAACCGGGCCGGCGCGTGGGCCGGCGGGGTGGAGGGCCGCGTCGGCTCGATCTACTACGCGATCCAGGGCAACGTCCTCGCCGGGTCGAAGGTGGTCACCGAGTGCGAGGCGGCGATGAAGGACACGAAGGGCGACCTCGCCGAGAAGCTGATGGCGGCGATGGAGGCGGCCCACCGGGTCGGGGGCGACGGCCGCTGCTCCTGCGATCCCTTCGTACCCGACGGCTGCGGCTCGCCGCCGCCGGGGTTCGATCCCGACAGCGACAAGTCGTCGCACATCGGGTTCATGATGATCTCGCGCATCGGCGACGTCGACGGCGACTGCAACGCGGCGGTGGGCTGCGCGAACGGCACCTACTACATGAACCTCAACGTCGCCAACCAGGACCGGGACGATCCCGATCCGGTCGTGCAGCTGCGCGGGCTCTTCGACGACTGGCGCGAGTCGTGGCGCGGCCGGCCCGACCACATCCTGTCGACGGCGGCCTGGAGCGAGCCGTCGGTCCCCGGGAACGGGACGCGCGAAGTGACGCTCACCGTCGTCCTCCACGACTGGGAGTCGAACGCGCTCGGGCACGGCGGCGCGGCCGTGACGGTCTCCCACTCGCCCGCGAGCGCCGGCCTCTCCACCCTCGGGCCGGTCACCGACGTCGGCGACGGCAGCTACACGATCCCGGTCGTGGCGGGCGTCGGCCAGGGGACCGACGAGTTCGAGATCGTCGTCGACGACGGCGCCGGGCCGGTGACGCTCTACCCGTTCCCGACGCTCCCGCACACCCCGACCCTCACGGCCGACCTCGCGTCGATCCCGGCGGGAGCCGGAGGCACGGTGAGCTTCGAGCTGTCGGGGCCCGACACGCCGCCGCGCGACTACCTCCTGCTCTGCACCCTGTCGGGCACGTCGCCCGGCATGCAGGTCGGCAGCGTCGTGATCCCCCTCAACCTCGACGCGGTGGTGATCGGCTCCTACCTGTGCCGCAACTCGTCGCTGCTGGTGAACACCGACGCGACGCTCGCCGCCGACGGCACGTCGTGGGCCCAGTTCGTGGTCGCTCCCGGCCTACTCGATGCGCTGGTCGGCCTCCAGCTCGACTTCGCCTACTTCACGCGCGATCCGGTGACGTTCGCGTCGAACCCGGTGCCGCTGGTCATCGATCCGTGACGGCGGGCGGTCAGCTCTCCCGCAGCGAGTACTTGCGGTTCGAGCCCGGATCGACCACGAGCACGTGCGAGCGCAGCGCCCGCGCCGCCTCCTCGTCGCACAGCACGTAGGTGATCACGAGGAGCCGGTCGCCCTCGCTTCCGCGGAGCGCCATGCCGCCGTTGAGGACGCAGGCTCCCGATCCGGGCTCGGCGCGGATGGCGTAGGTCCACATGCGCTCGCCGTTGGTGAGGTTCACCACCTGGATCTTCTCGTTGGGGAGGATCCCGGCCGTCTCGAGCAGGCTGGCGTCGATGCCGAGGCTCCCGGTGTAGTGCAGGTTGCGGCCGGTCACGGCGATGCCGTGGATCTTCGCCTTCATCATCTCGCGCAGGAGCATCGTCGCCTCGTCACCCGATCCGGTTCACGGCTTCGCCGAGCAGCAGGTTGTCGATCAGCCGCGTCGCGCCAAGATACGCCGCCGCGGCGACGACGCCGCCGGCGCCGAGCCGCGCCGGAGCGGCGAGCGTCGTGTCGTCGCGCACCTCGAGATAGTCGACGCGGAACGGCGCGCTGCGCGCCAGCCGCTCCCGGCCGACCTGCTCGAGCCGCGCCGCGTCGCGCTCCCCGGCGTCGAACTCCTCCCGGACCGCCTCCAGCGCGCGATGGAGGCCGGGCGCCGCCGCGCGCTCCCCGGGCGAGAGGTAGCGGTTCCGGCTGGAGAGGGCGAGGCCGTCGGGCTCGCGCAGCGTCGGGAGGATCCTGACGCGCAGGTCGAAGTCGAGGTCGGCCGCCATCTGCTGGAGCACGCGCGCCTGCTGGAAGTCCTTCTGTCCGAACCACGCCAGGTGCGGCGCGACGAGGTGGAACAGCTTGGCCACCACGGTCGCGACGCCGCGGAAGTGGCCGGGCCGGCGGGCGCCGCACAGCGGCTCCGCGAGCGCTCCCGGCGTCACGTGGGTCTGGTAGCCGGGCGGATACATCTCCTCCGGAGTCATGGTGAAGAGCGCGTCGACTCCGGCCGCCTCGAGCAGCCGCTGGTCCGCGGCGAGGTCGCGCGGATAGCGCGTGAAGTCCTCGGCCGGCCCGAACTGCAGCGGGTTGACGAAGATCGACACGACGGTGACGTCGCACTCCGAGCGGCACCTCTCCACCAGGCTCATGTGGCCGGCGTGCAGCGCGCCCATCGTCGGCACGAACCCGATCGTCCGGCCCTCGCCTCGCCAGGCGCGCGCCGCCTCGCGCATCTCCGCCGGCCGTCGCAGGAGCCTCATCGCGCCGCGCGCTCCCGCGCCCGCTCGGGCGCGGCGAGCCGCTCGAGGAGCTCGCGCGCGGTGGCGCCCAGCCGCGGATGGCGCCAGCCGGGCGCGACCTCGGCCAGCGGCTCGAGGACGAACGCGCGCAGGTGGGCGCGCGGGTGGGGGAGCTCGAGGCCGGGCTCGCGCAGGCAGGCCTCGCCGTGGAAGAGCAGGTCGAGGTCGATCGTGCGCGGGCCGTCCTTCGCGCCGCGCTCGCGACCGCCCCGCCGCTCGATGGCGAGCAGCGCGTCGAGCAGCTCGCGCGGCGATCGCGTGGTCTCCACCAGCGCCACGCCGTTCAGGTAGGGTCCCTGCGCCGGTCCCCCCGCGGGCGCCGTCTCGCGCGTGGTCGAGACCGCGCGGAGCGCCACGCCGTCGAGCGCCGCGA
>Ga0187893_10005604_pt1 | contig 22335 bp, 28 predicted proteins | sample MA1701074metaG_FD_139574 | JGI IMG/M metagenome (GOLD analysis project Ga0187893, IMG submission 139574) | White microbial mat communities from a basaltic lava cave in the Kipuka Kanohina Cave System on the Island of Hawaii, USA - MA170107-4 metaG ...
ATAAGCAGCAGAAGCTGCTGCATCAGCAGAAGCTGCTGATGCAGAAGCTGCTTCAGCAGAAGCTGCATAAGCAGAAGCTGCATAAGCAGCAGAAGCTGCTGCATCAGCAGAAGCTGCTGATGCAGAAGCTGCATAAGCATCAGCAGCTGCTGCATCAGCAGAAGCAGCATCAGCAGCAGCAGAAGCTGCAGCATCTAATTCGTCACGTGTTGCCAGCCCGTCAGCAAATTTTAAAGCAACCTCACACGCATTTATTGAGCGTTGGTCTTTCATTAAGTGACGAACGGTTAGAGCGCACTTTGCTTTTGCCCTTGTTAGTACTTTCAAATCTACATCCAATCGTTTTGCTATCCATAACATCCAATCACCTCTTGGGCACTGGTCCCAAGCCTCTTCAAATGTTTTGAATTGAGCGCGGAATTCTATGGCATCTTCGCATGGATTAAATTGTCTGATTTCCATTTTAATGTTGTTTAATGTTTAAAAATTGCGCTGTATCGGACGCACCCGCTCCCTCCTGAACTAATCAGAAAGTTTTTGATCGAAATACCTTGCGTTTGCTAAGCTGGGTAGTTGCCCTAACGTCCTTGCAAATTTGTGCGGCTCACCATTCTGAAACCTTGTAACTGTCCATAGTTTTTCTTTTGCTTCCTTCCGCCAACAAATATGCACTCCATCATCAAATTCAAATTCTACTAATGTGATCTTTTTCATTTTGATTAGTTTTTAATTTCAGCAGGTCGTCTGCTTTGCCCGTTTGATGATTCAAAGTAAAGTAAAATGATTTTAATGCGCAAACAATTTACTACTTATTTTAAAAAATATTTTATTAGGATATGTCGATTATTAGTATATATATTTGCGTAAGCAATAAAAACAAATGAAATATGGCAAAAGAGAAGAAATTAGGACGGCCAAAGGGTAAGGAAAAGGAGCCTGTAAATGTACTCATGCCCCGGCCAACAGCCAAAGAATTGAGGCGTAAGGTGGATAAAAAGAAGAAAATCAGTATATCGAGTTTAGTATGTGAAGCACTTGAAAAGACCTACGGGATATGAAAGTAATGTAGCTACCAACTTTTTACTAAAACTAATTAAAAAATTATGGAAACAGAATTATCATTTAAAAATAATCAGCTCATAAAAAATGCTTTGATTACACGAATGGATCACCAAATTGAAATGGATGAACTCATGCAAGGAGCCATTGGCTCAAATGGAAAAGGTTGTACTGTTTGGTGTGCCTTGAATAACGGGGAATTAAAAAGAGGCTACGATCATTCAGCCTTTCCTGATGTTCTTGGTTTACCTGAATGGCTTGCTCGATTGCATGATGTTATTTTTGAAGGTCTTACTCCTAATGATTCAAAATGGTTCTCTAAGGAGTGGGTTAGAGCTATTCCGGTCGGGAAGGACTTAACACCAATCAAATGGAAGTTTACAATTTTTCTTTTGAAGGAAAATTTAGAAAGGGTACTGTCACTGAAAAATAGTAGTGATGAATTGAAGAATCATGTTGCGAACGCTATACGTGGTTCATTGGCAGTGAATGAATCTGCTTTAAGTACTGGCGTTTGGGATGAATCAGCAGCAGAGTCAGCAAGGTCAGCAGCATGGTTAGCAGCTGAGTCAGCAGCTGAGTCAGCAGCTGAAGTAGCAGAAGGGTCAGCATGTTCAGCAGCAAGGTCAGCAGCAAGGTCAGCAGACTGGTCAGTAAGGTTAGCATGGTCAGCAAGGTCAGCAAGGTTAAGAAGGTCAGTAGCATACAAAAAATATGCTCAAGAATTGTTGAGTTTATTTTCTGAATTGTTATAGAACTGGTTGAAGGTTATTTTGAAAGAGATAATGGGCTTTTGATTGTGAGATTATAGAAAAATGAGAGGCTCTGGATGCAACTAAAATATGATGGGTATGACAGAATTTAAGCGAGAATTTTTCATGAAAGACAAACTAATAGAACATCATATAGTTGCCGAACATACAAAGAAAGTTCTTTTTGAAAACAGGCACATAAAGGATTTCTGTGAGAACGCCAGACACTTTACCATGCTTCCTGGCAAGCCCCCTTTGTACATTCATTACGATGTTTGTTCATGGTTTAAAGAACCTATGGACGTTCAGGTAACTATTGATACCATTGGCGTGTACGATGATTTCATGGAGTTTGAAAAAGCAAGAATGTTTCAACTTCACAAAGCACAAAAGAAGGATATACGAAATATAAACTGATATGCACCCAATTGAATTTAAAGAGCAAAACATAGTCTTTGCTAAAGATCAGCCTGAGTACAGGCCGTTGCCAGCATTCAAAAATGATTCACCACAAGGAGAAGTAATTTCATGCTATAAACTTAGTTTTATTGAAAGGCTTCAAATTTTATTCACTGGTAAGATGTGGATTTCGGTTTTGTCGTTCAATAAACCATTGACTCCGCAATTCTTGTCTGTTTATAAGTCGGAAGTATTTCAGGCTAAAAAAGAGTTGCTGCTTAAAATTAATGGTTACGTAAAACGAAAACAGAGCAGAAGGAAATAAATTGTAATCCACCAAATAAAAAAAGAAGTATGAAAGATATAATCGAAATGCCTATTCCAAAAGGACACACAGCCAGCTTCGATGAGAAGTCAGTCACATAATTTTAATCAAAATATAAATGAGTAAAGTAATAACATTTTCAAGGGTGTTTCCAAAGTATCACCCAAAAGCGGGCCAGCCTACATACTTTGTTGAGCAAATATATAATTCTATTTATAAAGATAAATCAGGCGATTGGAGTGATGCTCCCGGTGCATCAAACTATGTGGTTGAATTAGATTATACTGTTTTAGGGCGAAAGCACCACACCATCAGAAACGGTAATCGTTGGAAGGTTGGAGATAAATTTTCACCAAGAGTTTGGACAGGTAAACCTTACAAAAGTAAACAAATTACCATTGCGGAAGATTTAGAAATTAAGCAAATATTCAACTTCTCAAAAGATTTAATAAGCGAAAATTGGTATGTAAATGGTGTTGAAATGTCGTGTGCTGAAAGAATAGATTTGGCAAAAAATGAGGGACTACTTTACAAAGATTTATTGTTGTGGTTTCAAAAACCTTTCAATGGTCAAATAATATGTTGGTCGGATGCAGTGTCTTACAAAACGAATAGAGAATGAAGGAAAGTGGGGCATGTGATTAGGGAGATTGCCATGATTAGCGTGCTTGTGTGGCCATCGTATTGTGGCTAAAACCCCATTTAAGGGCTAAAAATAGCGATTTAAAAATATTTAAACTTTTTCTTTTGATTTATGTAACAATATTCAAAAATTGTCGTATATTTACATAACAATTAACACGGAGACGCAACCAACCAAAGGGCGAGAAAAAATGAGTGCTTATTATAACATAAAAGGGCAAAGTGTTCGTGTTTCAGATCACGAGCCCAACACCGCTCTAAGGGGTAGTTCTGATTTGTATATCTGGACTAAAGATGCGTGTGGAACGTCAATGGCCGTTGGGTCTCAAATCGACCGATTTTGTGATCGTTACGGTTTTGAACTAAAAGATTTCGAAGCTATTATCCGAGATTTTTCCTCTGTAGACGAGGAATGTAAGTATATGCTTATCGAAATTTCAGAATGAAACTCACCCGCTTTTTGATCGCAGACAATCCAATGGCAGAGGGTGCGCCCTCTGCCATCATTCATACAGTTAATCCGCAAGCGATAATTGAAATTATAGAAGGGCATGTGAATGCTTCCAGTCCTTACCGTCACTTCACCAACAATGATGAACTTTATACCTTGCGTGTTCATCATTTATTCACTACCGAATTTGATGGTGAGCAATACAATATCATAGTTGATAAATTATTGAATCGCGCCTGGCACTGGTTTATGGCGTACATGCAATGGGAAGATGAGCAAATCGAGGAAAATTAAGCAAGGAGGAAAACGCGCAGGAGCCGGTCGTCCAAAAACAAAAGAGGACACTGTTGTAATTCGCATTCCAAAATCACTTATTGAAAAAGTAAAGCAGATTATATCACAAACAGCGCAAGAAGCAACAACTCCAAGATAGCAAGCCATAAAGCGCCCTCCTTTCGACCTTTCCATTTTGCTTCCTTAACTTTTGTTTTGTTGGTTTCCTCATGATTGTTAAATCTTTCCTCCCATACAATAACCTCCTGAAATTTGCTATCTCGTTGCTGTGTTCGTAGTTCAATAAGTTTACCTGCCTGCAATAGTTCCGCCTGCTGTTTGTTGTAGGCAATGCTCAACGTAATAAAAGCTGAATCACATACGGGCAAGGAATTATAAGCCTCTATCAAACGCCATAACTTCCATTTAGGTACGGGATAAGTCGCTGTACTATCGGATTGTGAGTAGGATACTGTCCAACTCAGAATCACTAAAGCGAATAATAACAGCCCTTTGTTTCTCATAACGTTTACGCCAGATATTAGCCTCTGCTTCGGCTTTAAATTTATCGTGTATTGCTTTTTGATACAGCACGAAGGTAACCGAGTCCTCGTGTATAATTTCCATGTAATTGGTTCTAATGCTGTCAATACTGTATTTGTACTTAGCATCCTCTAAATCACGGTATTTTGATTGTTCAAGGTGGTATAGGTAGAAAAACGAAGCGCAAACAAGTAGAACGAGAATGGCGGGAAGGTATGTTTTCATAAATAAGATTATATCCCTATTATTATAACAATATTTAGTTTCATATCTGTACGAATCCTAAAACCTTTAAACCGTTCCAAACATCTTTTATTACTTTGCGTTGCTTAATCGCTACCGTTACACCTTCACGTCCTCCGGTTGCATTTGTGTTGCCCTCCACTGAGGTGAATTCCCAAGTACTTTGAAGTTCTTTAACGATACCCGCATGGCCTTGCCATTGTGGTTTGCCTTCCTTATGTTGTTGCCATATAACTAAATTACCGTCTTTAGGCAGGTTGTTGATCGGGTAAGCGGCCTTAACAAAGTTCTTGTATGTCTGTACGGCTGACGCTGAAAACAACTTATCGAACTCTGCGAACTTTTCAGGGTAGGCTTCTTTAAAAACCATCTCACAAAACAATGCACACCACGGGTCACCGTCACGCTGGCCGACTCCGTGCATCTTCTTGCCAAAGTAAGTAGCATCAGAAAAAACGTTTCCTGTTAATTCTGTTTGGCCTACGTATTTAAGGGCTACTTCTACGGCTTTGTTCATAGGTCACCGTCAGCTAAATCTTCTAAAGCATTTCCTGCATCATCTACAGCCGATTCGATAAGTTCTCCTGCATTTCCGAATAATCCCATATATCTATTTTTTAGTTTTCCTTGGCTGTTGTTGTCTTTAAGCCTTCTTCCTTTCTAATTTGTCAAATCTGCGATCGTTGTCTTCATGCTTGTTTTCGTGTACTGCAAGCATGGTTTTCATATCGGATACCGTTTCGCTTAACTGCTTTAGAATCGCATCCGTCCGACCAATGTACGACTTTATTATCCAAATAAGAGCACATCCAAATAAAAAACTTAGCGCATAATAAAATGAATCCGGAGGTATTACGATCTCGCCCATTATTGAAATATGTCTACGATTCCGTCTTTGTTGTTATCAGTACACCATATCGCAAGCACCGCCCCGACAAAAGAAAACCCGCCAGCAATCAACATCCAGTGATCTGATGCTCCTAATTCATGCAATCCAACAACACCAGGAGCCGCAAATACCGCAATAGTCTTTTTAACGTTCTCCCAGAATGTCACTTTTTTCCAAAACTTTGATGCTTCGCTCATGTCGGTTTGTGAATAAGTAAGTATTCAAATAACACAGCTTCTATTTCTGTGTCCTGTTCTTTTGTAAATTCTTTCAACTCGTTCTCTGGTATAAAATTCAATTCCAGTTCGATTAAATATGCCTTTTGTTTTTCCCGCAGGTTCTTGGTAAACTCTTTTATCTTTTCTTTGTCTTCAAGATAAAACGCAGCGCCCTGCTGTGATGCACCAAAGTCCTCTGCAACATCATTTTCTAACTCACTCAAAACTGATAAACTATTTTTCAATGCTATCTTTGCATTAATAAGTTTAATGTAGTTAACGCCTGATACGTGTCTTGCCTTAAGTCCTTTTTGGCTTAAAGCTGTGTTTAGTTCTACCGCTTGTTGTCTGTTCAGTTTCATATTTTATTTTTTTATACTTTCGATCTTTTTGTTGGATTAGTTATTTGGTTGACGCCTCGTCCTGTAAGCAGCCTCCAAAGGTAATCATATAGTTTTTAGTTTTGTAAAACCCTCCAACGTGACGAGGTTCCATCGTACCATATCGTACAAGCCTCATCAGCTCCTATCGTAATGTTTGCATTTAGTGCAAATCTGTTAGCCGCTGTTGAACTTGCGCTCTCATCGACCAGCACAATATCCTGCGCCCCTACGTTCAAAATAACTTTATACTCTCCTGCTGTCGGTGCTGCTATCCCCGTAATACTTCGTGAAGCATCGGAAGAAAGTCTAATCACAAACTGCTTATGAAAGTCAGTAGGGTTGTAGTCATTCTGATCGGCTGTTAATTGTGTAGGAGAAACAGCGCCAGCCATTATAATTCCTCCGGCAGATGCGTTAAGTACGTTATGCCTTCCAGCGATGGCGCTTATTGTGGGGCTGTATTTGATACCATCCAGATCATCCCCTGCTGACGTAATAGTTGGTATGATGTTTAGAATAGTAACATCACCATTAGCGCCACCAGTCTGATTGATAGTCGGGTTAGTCGTTACAGCGTTATACACCCCTGTACCTGAAGTGGGCGCGAAGCCTGAAGCCATTGCAACCTCATGCGCTGTGCCTGAGGTATAGGTCATGGCAGCGTTAAGGTTCTTCAAACTGATTCCAAAGGTTGAACTTGGAATTACGCTTGTGTTATTATGTTGTAATTGTAAGGAAGAACTACTACCAGACCTCACGGTTGAGTTGCCACTCATTACCAGTAGTGAGTTAGTTGTTCCGCTTAAAACCGTAGCACCATTATTGAATGCTATCCCTATTCCATTCAGGTTTGTGTTCACCTGCATCGCTACAGCATACGCACCACCGTTTACGGAGTAACGTAAATACCAATCACCTGTAGGGGCGGCAGCACCTTGTACCGGAACCACCCCCGCATCAAAGTCAACCGTCTGACTTGCTGCTGTTGCGTTTGTCTTCCAGCCTCTTGCCCTCCATCTTGTAAACGGTGACCACTGTTGCGCTCCTGCGGCTGCGGCTGTTGGGTTTGAAAATGTGATAACGTCTGAAGCAGTCGCTCCCAAACTCGCGGCCTGAAAGTCTATTGTATTGGTAGATGTTGCAGCGATTGTGTTTGCCCCTGTTAGGGTAGATGTACCAGACAGTGACCATCCTGACCCTGTTGCCCAGATAAGATCGGAACCGTTAGAAGAAAGAAATTGACCGGAAGTACCAAGTCCTAAACGTGCTGTAACATTCGATGAGTTTCGATAAATAATATCTCCCCTCGTTGTCATAGGGTCTGCAAAACCAGAAGCAGACGCTACCCAACTTGCTGTAGTGCCGTCTGATGTCAGTACATATCCACTCGTTCCAATACCTAACCTGGCTGCTACTCCTGATGCGCCACCTAAAATAATATCCCCCGTTGTCGTCATTGGGTTGCCAAGAATAGGAAGTTTACTTGCTCCCGCGTTTCTTATATACCCAACACCACTGATCGACTCAATAATAAATCCATTAGTTGGTGCAGATGTTGTTGCGGTTGTAGCATTTTTAAAGAAAAGAACACCGCTTCCACCACCATAAGATTCACCACCGAAACCGTAATTTACAATAAACGGAGCAGTGTCCGAACCAAACACCATTGAGTTACTTTGCCCAACACGTGTGCCACTACCAATAGCCATCGCATACGATAGGCCGTCTGTTGCTGTTTTATACCCTGTGCCAGCGCCCAAGAACAAAAGACCTATACCGTTCACAGTAGCAGCCCCAAGTCCTCCATCATCACCAGCACTTGCCCCGACCGCGACTGAACTGTTTATACTGGTACTAAGATTAGCAGCCTGCCCAAATGAGAATGCGCCTATGGCGGTATTATAAGAGCCCAATCCATACACGCCAGACCAAAATCCCACTCCTACGTTATAAGACTGCGTAGTTAATTTTTCCCATGTTTCACTTCCAATGGTAGTGTTGCCAATTCCACTCGTCACCTGATGTAATCCGCCAAACGCAAAATTCCTATATCCAGTTGTCAACTGCCCAAGCACTGAGTTACCAAAGGCGCTATTCTCATAACCTGTAGTAACGTTCGTTAAAACATCTGCACCAAAACCTGAATTAGCATAACCAGTTAGGGATGCACCGGACAATACGTTTGCTCCAAACCCTGAATTACTCCCCTGTGTTGTTGGAGCGTTGAGAACATTGTATCCAAATCCAGTATTCTTCGTGCCGATAGTCAGTGACTTTAAAACCTGATAGCCAAAGGCTGAATTATAGCTACTTTCGTAAGTGAATGATCCATTTATAAGGGATGAAAGGACACTAAACCCAACACCAGTATTTCTACCTTGCGATGTTGCCCAAGTACCTGTTACTCCTGCGCTATTACCAATAGCTAACCCTGAGTTGGTGGTAACACCAGGCATTTGCAGAAACCTGACTCCATTAACTGTAAGCACATTGCTATTAAATGTAAAGTTAGCATTGCCTCCTATCGTATTTGATGATGTCCCAAATGCTACTTGCGTTGATGCTATCGTTCCTCCAATTGTACCACCACCTGCTGGCGTAGCCCATACAAGGTCATCGCGTAAAAACTTAGTACCGTCAGGCGTTCCTGTAAAGGGCAAGTCAGCCCGGACAAGTGATCTGAACGTAGGCAATGTAGCCGCACCCGTTGCTGGGCCAGCGTATACAGTGTTGGCTCCAGCGACTGTTCCTGCTGTGCTGCTGAAGGCGTTGTATGCTATATAAAATCTTATCGTTTGCATATTATAAAACTGTAAACATACCAAATGCTAAATTTCTGTTGTACCCACCTGACGCCAGATAATTTATTTCATAAAAATAATTTCCATTCTCATCAAAGTCTGTGTCCGTTGAGTTAACAATCAACGAAGAACCATCCCTTGTAAGTGGTATTGTTTTCAAAACTGTTCCAAGTCGTTCATTATACACAACTAAATTAGCTGAAATGAAATCCGGGAAGTCAAAATCTGTCTGAGTGCCGCAGTCATCATAATAAAAAACACAAGCTACTCCCAGGATAGGGTCACCGTTATAAAGTTCTATATTTTTATTGTTCGATTGAAAAATACTGTATGAGTTTAACATCTGCATCGTGGACATCCGCAGTCCTTTTTATGTTTCTTACTTACTACGCTTATGTGAAAACTATTCCCCAACGTATCACTACTGCAATCCCGTGAGTACAGTGGATAATTTGAGTAATATGCGTTCAAAAAGTCTATCATAAACTTTTTATACTTATGCGCTTCCTGTTTTGCGTCTTTTATGATGGTTGACATCTGCGTATCAGTGGCCACAACGCTGTTATCTTCAGATGGAACCCTAAAACCTGCCCTTGTAGGCTTGTAATTGGCCTTTACCGTCCAATATTCGTTGGCCTGCCACGCTACAAACTGTTTTATGTACGGAAACAGAGCTTTATAAGCCGTTGACAGTGTGCCGGCCTTGTAATTGGTCAGAAAATCATTATAAAAAGCGTCTCCTATAACCATACGTAGCATCTGTTGAGCCCTGTAAATCTTGTGTTCAAGCTCCTCGTCAGGTATGCTCTGCGGTATGTCTACCTCTTCTTTCAGGTAGGCGTATGTTATCAGTTTATCTAATTTAGCCATGCGTCAAAATCTTTAAGTTTCACGTCTAAAAAGTCAAACATAGGTTTCCCGCCCCACTGATTGTACAGTATAACATCGCAACCCTCATTGAAAGGGCTGTTGGCAAAGCGTTCATTGCGTTTCAGATAGCTGTACACCCTTTTTAATTGCCGTAACCCCATACTTTTGTTAGCCACAATGGCGGCTGCAACCTCACGCCCTGCCTTACCACCGCATTTCAAACCCATTTTATCAGCATATTCTAAGGCCTTGTTTATGGTTTTGACTACATTATCAGGGAACGTTACCTGTATTGCATTAGAAATCTGCGGTTCAGTTTTAGGCTCTGCCAAATCACCATCCAATAGGATTATATCGGTGTTTTTGGTAATCCATTCTCTTTTTTCATCTGGTGTGAGTGCATCCCATATCTTGTCGTCTAGTATTTCCAATTCAGGGTATGGGTTGTACGGTGTTATTACGACCTCTTCTTTGTACGGGGTAACCATGAGAGGTAAAAACTTCTTATAGGCTTCTGTTAAGTACCTTTGTTTGCGTTTTACCCGCTGTTGCATGAGTTTTACCGACACTCTGATAAGATTGCCATCCCCGCCAAGGCTTGCCCCTTCGTTTATGTTGGCCAGAATTGAAGGAACCTTCCATGCAAGGGTTATTTTTTTGGTTGAATGGGTGTCAAGGTTATTAAATAAATCCCCGTTATTGTTGGCTGGCAATGTCAGGACCGTTGGTGCCTCCTCGTTGTTGTTCACCCACTGCACCCACATATTTCCTATACGTTTTGCCCCCATGAAGTTATGTGAAACGATCTCATCAAACTCCTGTGAGGCTGTAGCCGGTTTACCATCCCCGTTGTAGTCTGCAAATTCTGGATTATTGCTTGGGTCAAATGGGTTACCTTTTACAATCAACATAAACGGCTGCAACATACCGTTAGCCATGTTATCCTCATGGTAATCGGCCACTGATGTTTCGGTTTTCATCCATTTTTTACCGCTAACCGCCTCATGCTTGGGGTAAAACCTGCTTAACGTGGTAGTCGTGCCAACAAAAAGTACCTGCCCCTTATATTTGGTCTTATCCCTCAATATCTGGTCTTTTACAGAATTTGGGTTAAAAACATCGTATATTATAGTTTGTTTTTTGTCGGTGCTGTTGTAGTCTACTGTACCAAAAAATGGGTTATAATAAATCTTTGATATAAACCCGTTATAATCGGGCTTGCCAAGACGACAATTTTCAAAAGGCAAAAACTCTACTTCTGTCACCGCCCCGCTAACGTTATACCGAATAAGCAATGCAAACCCCTCAAACTCCCCAAACGAATCAGCGCATTTAGCGTGTATTTGCCAGAATGTTTCCCCCGATGGGTTTACTTTGATGTCTTCGAGTTCATTGCCGCTGAACCCATCACCTTCTATAAAGTCCTGTGTAGTTGATAGGCACGATTTCCCGGTCGGGCTTTCGGAAATTATCCGTGACCATTCAATAGGCCAGTCATCTTTAGCGCCAAATGGAAGGTAACCGTCTGAAGTTGTGGCATTTCTGGGAGCAGATTGCCGTATTAGATTGAGGAAATTATAAATTTTCAGCCACGCCATAGTCTGGGATATTGAAATAGTTCGGCACCGTGTGCAACACTTTGCCGTAAAAATTACAATAATATCCTTCCTTAGCGCACATTAAATCCTGAGTTATGGTAGATCGCTCTAAATTGGCTTTCGCTGTGCTGTTCCTTATTTTTTTAGCGTAGTCTTTTCTAACCCATGAATAATGTTCCATGACAACTTCCTCTGTATACTCAACCCCGGAATCAATATTTATACTTCTGGTTGGGTCTATTCTTATCTGGCCGTTAATCCACGCAAAAGGATAATTTGTATTGAACTCATGCCTCACTCTTTCTGTCAGCTTATGGATGAACGGAACTAAAGTTATATCGCGTCCTATCGTTAATGTGGGGCTTTTAAAATAACAGTTACATGGAATGACCAAGCCTTGCAGCTCCGGTTCCACGTGAAACCGTTCCTTTGCTGTTTTGAATTTCTCGTAATGATAAAACTCGTCTGCGTCCATCATTATGAAATGGGTGTACCCTCGTTCTAATGCAATCCTAAGACCTTCGTTTCGTTTTGCTGTTTCCTTTTGCATCGTAGTAAGTCCACGAGGTTCATATTTTATAGCTTCCATGTCTACTCTCCAAAAATCCGGCATCTTTGAAAACTCCCCGTAATTACTTGCTTCTGAGCCTATAACAATAACGTCATCGACAAGAGGATATATGTTTTTATAAGAACGCTCTAACATATCCCAATCATCCCACACGCAAAATATGGCCGCTAATCTCATTTCCATTTATTTCCTTCTGGATGTGGGCATTCGTTTTCTTCATCGCTTGCCTTTGCTATCAAAGGACACAAACAAACACCACAAACAAATCCCTTTCTTTTATCACACGTTTGACAAATCGATAATCTATCTTCCCTTAAATCCTTGTTTAAGCCTTTGAACAAATACCACCACGCACGAACTATTCTAAATATCATAGGTATCCCTGACAATGAAACACAGCTTCTCTATTCGGTTGTGAGTAACCTGGCCCGATGTAGCATAAATGACTCGCCCCTGTTTGGTACTTCATGCCCATACGTTGTGCAATTATTGAGGCGCACGTCATATCGTGTCTATGGTCTGCCCAATCACCTTTAAAACATCCTGCCTTTGCTGAGGCCGTCCACTCATCCAAAAATTTCATAGCCCTTTCGTTGTTCCTGTTCAATCCAAGAAGCCCCGCACTGAACATCGTTAAACCACCTTCGCCCTGTACCGCTTCCTGTACAGTAAGGTTGAAGTAGTTTCGGGTGTGTTCGTTGCACCACCTGCCAACATAATGCCCAGCTTCCTCGAAAAAATGCCCGTCTTCTTTGATTATGTTTTCAATCTTTGACAGATCACCTACACGGTACATTGATGCGTCAGCCCATAATACAATAGGATCAATATTAATAACTATTTTTAGGGCATGGCATTTAAACTCGTAGGGGCTTTCCTGATGTGTCGGGCTTCCTATTTGAGAATAATTATCATACATCAAATGATGGTAGTTAGACAAACTATTCCTAAGCCTGTTTTGGCCTGACTTAAAATTTCTTGTTGCGAAGTTTACTACTATCATTTTACGTAAATTAAATTTTCCCCCGATGTATAGATGAGTTTAAATTCAGATAAGTATTTTTCATACTCTTTTTTGAGTTGCTCCTTCCCGTTATGCTCAATACAAATAAGTTTCGTATGTGTTAAATCCATGTCGGGTAAAATGTCAAGTTCGCTACCCTCGCAGTCCATTGTAATCATGTCAAACTTTTTAATAGTCAGCCTATTTAAAAACGTTCTCCATGTGTACATCTGAATTTCTACAGGGGTGTATTTTGTTATACTTTTAAACCTTGCCATCTCGGAGGCGTGTAATGTGCTTACAAGTGCAACATCTGAAGGTGAGCATAACGAAGCAGACTCCTGTAGGAAACATTTGTTATTGCCGTTGCCGATAGCGACCTGATAAAAATAGAATCCTTTCAGGCCGTCATAGTTAGCTTTCAGTCGTTCAAATGCTTTAGGGGATGGTTCTACGAACACCCCACCCCATCCAAGTTCTGCCAGCGCCCTGACGTTAGATAATGTCTTGCCGTCATTAGCTCCAATGTCTAAAAAATTCCCCCTCTTACCATCGAAGTATTTTAAAATTACTTCCTCCTCTTTATTTTGACTGTACATTCAATGCTTTGTTAATTTTGTCTGCTTCACTGTGTTTGCTTGAATAATTGTACTGATGTATTATGGATTCAGTTTTGGCTTCTGTTACGCAATGGGTTAATACCTTTTCCATCCATGACCAATCCTCTGCATAACTTGTGTCTATGAAGTCGTATAGCTTGGCGTATTCTGTTTTAACCGGACAAATGTGCCAGGGCTTCCTGCGAACGATATATTTGTCGTTAGCCTGATCGTTTTCGAACTCCAAGCCCATTTCAACAATCATCCAGAAGTTACCCATCTTGGAAATGTTTCGGAACGTAACCACATCGGCATCAAATTGGCAAAGCCTTACCAACGTTTCAATATATGCTGGTGAGATACTTTCGTCATCATCCAGAAAACAAAGATACTTACCTTCTGCTCTTTTAACCAGCGCTTCCCGTTTCTTGCCAATACTTAAACCCCCATCTAAAAATTTTGGTGAATCGTCTACTAATACCTCAATCCTTCCGAGTGTTGGATGAAAGGTGTCCATGTATTGTAATTGCCTTTGTACCTCGTTGAATAGTTTGGTGAACATATCAAACCTTTCTGTTATAGTTGGGATTAAAATTGAAAGTATTATCATTTAAAAAAGTAAGCTATGTTATAAACAAATTTATAATCAGGACTGTACCCTATAATACTTTAGCGGTTCCATGTCTATACGGTGCTTTCGTTGTGATAAAATCGTAATGATACATATTAACCGGAATGTGGACTTCTGATTTTAGTAGACCCATGTCGTTGACCTTCTTTGCCCATATGTAGTCTTCCTGTTCCCATACGTCACTAAATTTAATGTGGCTTACCAATGATTTTTTGAAGCAACAAAGATGATTCGGAAACCTGTAATATTTTCCTAATCTGTATTCGTAACGCTCGCCAAGTTTAATAACAAAATCAGTCATGCTACCTCCGTTAGTGGTCATGTAGCCAATGAACGTTATAACGTCAGGATTTTGATTAATGGATTTCATTAACTCATCAACGTAATAAGCTGGCACAATATCGTCAACGTCCACAAAGCAATAATACTGACCTTTGCAGTCTTGTATCATTTGGTTACGCTTTGTGCCTGTGGGCATATCTCTGCCTGTGTCGTTTATGAGTATCTCAACTTCAGGATACCGTGATACCTGTGGTTGTAGTATGTTTGTAATCCGTTTTAGGAAATTGGCGCTTTCGGGTATCGTTGTGATTAGAATTGATAGTTTCATAATCCTAACGGGAATCCTTGTGACTTATGCTTGGCAAACATCGCTTTACCCTGTTCCCAGTTTGCGGAACTTCTTTGATACGTTTCATCGTCCTTTGCTTTGCCAACTGATACGTGCTGGTGTTCAAACTTTATACGGGGGCACATTTTCATAGCACCTAATCTGTGAGCCATCCAATAAAGATGCTCATCACAAAACATACTTTTATAAGCAGGATGCCAGAAGTAACCGAGTTTTTCATAAAGTTGGCGGTTCATTATTGGGATTGTTAGTACCGCAACATGAAAATTCTGTAAGCAGTCGTCAACCTTTAATAATAAGGGTCTGTCCTCCCCCTCAAATTCTTTCAACACTGACAGACCCCAATTATCAAAGCATTTAAAATCATCAGACAAGTAAATAAGAACGTCACCCCTTGAAACTTTTGCAGCTATGTTAGTAGCTTCAACTACACATGAATTATCATTCTGTAGGTGTATTGCATCTGAATACGCAATCATGTAATCCAAAACAAACGGGTCTGAAGTGTCTGTACTTACAATTAATTCAACATCACATCCTGCCTTCTCAATCCATTCCTTTGCATTCTCGTAGGACTTCTGTGGTCGGCCTCTAGATGGATGAATTAAACTTATAACCATGTTACATTTATGTTTTTGTTATGAACGTATATTGAAAAAAGTCTTTCAAGCAGAAAAGGAACAAGCGGATAGTACGGCACGCCCAATTTTTCCATCAAATATTCCGGGCTTGCAGCGTCTTTCTTTGCTAACGCTGAATAATTGCTGTCTACCATGCACAATTTATTCACATTCTTGTCGTTGTCGATCAATTTCATGGCCGGACTAAGGTACTCGGTTAAATAATCCTTGTAAATCTCTGTCTTTGCGCTGAAATGGTTCTGATAAATTGGGTTTTTGACCTCATTGGGCATATTTTTGCCTATACCTTCGACAATTTCTGTCAATGCAGCCTTAAATCCTTTGTGCCAAACCTCTGCGGAGCCCATCATTTTATGTTGTCTGCTGTTGCGTGTGAATGACAGTACATCGTAATCGCTTTCGAGTACTTCCTGCGTCAGTGGTCGTGGCCTGCCAACATACCACCGCATCTTTTGGCGTAACTTCCATGAACAAACAGAAACTTTATCGTCTGTGCATTCAGAAGCTACCGCCTCGATAATAGCGTTTTCAAAAAACTTATTTAATGTGGTACTTCTGATCGGTATTGCACAGTCGTACAATTCTTTGCGGTGTTCTTTTTTGTAGTAAATCTGGTATAGTTCAGCCATTCTTAAGCCACGCTAAAACGTCTTTGAAACAAATACCGCAATTCATGTTCTTATGGGAACCAGGATGAGCAGCATTGTATAGATGAAAAGCCTTTTCCCAATTAGCCGACCGCCTGAAAGTGTTTTGTTCCCCTGATGAAGTAATAGCTTCCAATACTTCTGCTTTCGTCATGGCAACAAATGTAAAAAATCAGTTAAATAAAACAATAAAAAAGCCCCTTATTTTACTAAAGAGGCCTTTTTAAAAAAATATGAAACCTTAATCCAAACTCACAATGTAGCTGCGGCAAGGTAAGCTGCCGTATTGGATGCGGTACCACCAATCAGTAAACGTTTAGGTAAGAATCTTTCTACTCCAACCAAAACGATAGACGAGGTACTTGCATCTGTTGCTTGTCTGCCTGCTCCTCCGGTCGAACCATCAGAAGTAAGGCCGTTCTCTGCTCCCAAAATCAGGTATTCACCCGCGTTGGTCTTTATAATGAAAACGGTATCCGCTACTCCTAAATCCTCAATAACTGCGTCATCTGTTGGATTGCTGTTGAACAGCCTCAACGTTAATGACAGGTTATAAGACTTATTACCACCGTCACCGGTGTTTTCAGTCCATGTATACTCGAAACTGTACTTCGTAGATGAGAACTTGTACAAACCCTTGTAAGTTGACAGGGGAATGTTGGTTACATACGAAGCCTGATCCACTGGAAGTAGTGCGGTTAGGTCTGAAAGGTTAAACCCCCATACTTCACGCCCTAAACCCCCAGGTTTACGCAGGGAATCACAATTAACGTCAAGCCCTGCGCCAATTCTACAATTCAGTGGCATATTAGTACGCTATTGTTGTAAGATCACATTGAATGAACTGCGCTCCAAATCTCATTTCGCCCTGAATGTATGTAGTCTTGCTTTGGCAATTGTAGCATATCTCAAGGTTGTTAAGGTCGGAAGCGTTCTCAACACCAAATACGTTGTTTTCAGGCAATGTAAGGATAGCAAAGTGACGTAACAGGTTATAATACGGGTTATCTGTATCGTTCTCAAGTGCAAAGTCTGCAATCCAGAGCGGTACAAGTTCAATACCTCTGTAGTACAACTTCGTAACGCCATCCTGACCCATTTTCCAGCTACCTTCAACACAACAATTGGCTATCAATGAATCGTAGTAGTTCTCCCACATTGAACCAGTTACGAATAGCTTAACTTTGCCACTCGTGAACATCTGCTTAAGAAGGATGCTTGATTGACCCCACATTGCTCTAAATGTGTTGGTTGCATCATTTGTATTCAGCACTGACGTTGCACCGTTAGGTAAAGCGTTAGTTACTGGCTTCACGCAATATGAAGCGAATGAATCAAGGTACTTAGTCCACAGACCGTCAATGGTTGTGTATACGTTTGAGGATGAACTGAAAGAGTTGTTGCCGAAAAGGTATACTTTCCAAACATCCTGACGTACTTGCTCTGAAATTTCATCCAGAATAAGGCTTCTAAGGCGTCCACCAAGTTCATAACCTGAAAGACCATCTGCTATAAGTTGGCCATCATCGCCAAGAACGTTAATGGTGCTTAATAGCCCCTGAAATTCCTTTTTACACCATGAATTGTTAACTTCAAAAAGTCCTGTTTCGATTTTACGATCGGTGATAGAACCGCTTTGGGTGTATGTAGGCGAACAGGAGGCCGTACCCTTTGCCAACGCTCTTGTAAGCGGTTGCACAAGGTTCAGGTATTGACCTGCACGTATTCCCTGCATAACGGTAGCGAAATCGGAAATCGCAGGGGTGTTAATCTTCGGTTTTTGAAGTAACTCCGTTGTCAGAATACCAGGGTAGGTATAACTGAAGTTAGGAGTGTACATTGAGTTTTCTATTCTTTTTTTCATTTTTTGATACGGTTATGAGATACTAAAAATTGTTTTGCGAAGTCGCCCATCGGGTCGCCTTCTTGTTCCTCCTGATTTTTAAATGAGCCCTTTATATTTACTGGCTGTGCATCTCCAAAGGTTTGCGAAACCTCTTCTTTTAGCTTCAAAAAGTCTTTTTCGACTGTTTTTACCCGGTTCTCAATTTTCAAGGTCTTGGCTTCTGCTTCTGCTTTCTGCCCTGTTAACTCATTTATTTTCGTCTCGTATTCAGCAATCTTAGCTTTGAGGCTTTCGTTTTCTTCTTTTAATTTCATGTCTTCTTCTGTTGCTTTTTCTTCTGGTGATACTTCTCTTACTTCTGTGATAACACTCGCATCGTCAACTACGATTACTCGTCCTGATTCCAATGGGTGTTCTCCTGCCGGAACGGCTGAACCGTCCTCATACATTACCTGCTTTCCTGTAAAATCGCCATCATCTGTAAGAATGATAACCACCGTACCATCTGCGAGGGTTTCTGTTGCTTCGTTTTTAATCTTAACCCCTTTTAAAAGGTTAGCGAATCGAGCAAATAATCCCTCTGTCTGTTTTTGATCTTTCATGTCGTTTCTAAATTTTATTAAATCGAATTTTGCAACGGCCTTGATGGCGTCTACTGATTCATCGATGAATCCCATTTGTGCAGCCTGATCGGCTGTCAGCCACGTTTCGTTATCGTATAACTCGTGTAGCTTTTCTTCAGATAGTCCTGTCCTTTTTTTGTAGACGTTGATTAATAACGATTTAATCTGGTCTAACTGGTCGGCAACATTTCTAAGGTCTTTTGATTCGGCTGTTTCTGTAAGCCCTGTTATATGCGGATTGTGTACCATAAATTGCGCTGTGCGGTTCATGGTTATTCTGTCGCCTGCGCCTGCTATCAGTGTCGCTATGCTTGCGCATACACCCTCGATACAGACGTTTATGATTTTACCTGTGTTCTTTAAGGCGTTATAAATCGAGAACCCCTCCCATACATCCCCACCGGGGGAAATAATGTGAAGCGTTAATTCTTCGGATGCATTACTTGCTTGTATTTGGGTTTTGATGTTTTCAAATGAAACTTCCCCCTCTTGATCTCCAATAACCCCGTAAATGAAAATATCTCCATTCATGGAGGCTAATGTCCATGATGTTTTCGGGTTATTTACTTATAAAAAACTAAGTAAACCTTTTGATGACAGTAAAAACTGTGGATTCGCTGACCTTGTTCTTTTCTGCTACCTCAAAAATTGCCTGTGTTTTGCACTTGCTACCGGATTGCATACTCTGTTCAAAGTCTGCATAAATTTTTTCATATGATGGAACGCTGCAACTAATCCAACCATCATGTATCATCTGTCTTACTGTGTCCTGTGATATGTTGTACTTTTTTGATAAACTCATGTCTTTGCCATAGTTTCCCTCATCCTCACTCTGTTCTGCGCTCTCGATACCTCAACAACCGATACCACCGGAGGGGGTAACCGCTTTAATACGTTAGCCATTATAAGGTTCTGCTGGGCCGGTATGGTGTTTGTATTGGTCACAAATCCACCGTCTGCATAACCACGTGTTCTCATTCTTTCAAGTACCCGTAAATGTGGCTGCGCTGCTGCTGAATTAACAACTGATTGTGGGGCCACCCATTCGCCTCTGTGTACAATCCCTGCCGGTTCGTATTTTCCGCCATGACCTGTGTAACCACCTTCAGCAAACCCTAACGCACTCTTGGCCTGTGCAATACCCGCCAACACTGCCGTAACGCCACTAAGTATAGCCGCAAGGTTAGCGGGGAATGGTAGACCCGCACCCGCTTGTACTGCCTTTGAAATACCAACCCCTGAATTTATGGCAATTTCAACCAACGCTAATACCTTGGCGGCTGCCGTTCCTTCCTCTGCAATGGCCGACAATGCCCCGGCAATCTGACCGTATTGTAGTGCTATACTTTGGGCTGCCTCGGCTTCGCCCTCCCTTATTATGGTTCTTTCGTCTGCTTGTTGCTGTAGGTCTTTGGTACTCAGTGCCTGTGATTCAGCCAACATATTATCGGCATTGTCAAGTCCGGCCTGTACCGTTGCGTTCAAATCATCATTAGAAACTAAAGACTCTGATGGGGCTCCGAATGTAGTCGTATCGTCTGCCCCTGGTGTGAGTCGTTGATTTCTTACCGCTTCCTGTTCTTTTAAAATCTTTAACCGTTCCTGTTTAGCTTTCGATAACGCATTTATTCTGTCCTGTTCAATCTTTAATAGCGATTCCTGTGCTTTAATGTTCTCTGTCTGCTTGCCTTTAATTTCCTCCTGAATATCGGATACTTCAGCTAACACCTTACGGATTTGAATCCTCAAATCAAGGTCTTTTATTAACTCAAAATTTACTTTACCTTCTTGTATTAATTGTTGTTTACCCCCTTTAGTGATAGAGCCAACTGCCTCACCATAGGTATATAATAGCCTGATTTGTTTTGTTAAAATATATGTTCTTGCTTTCTCATTTTCGTTTAACTGCTTCTCAACTTCATCTACTGCATCTAATCTCTGCTTCTGAGTCTTGCTGGCATCATCTCTGATACGTCTTTGATTTTCTGCTTCTCGTTCTGTATCCTTTATTTTTTGGGCAGCTATTATTGCCTCCTCTTTAAGACCACGAAGTTTAAAAAGTTGTACTCTTGCTATCTCTAATTCTAAATTTCTTTGATTAGCAATTTCTTTTGTATTGGATGTAAATGCAATGGCTATCTTAGACACACCCTTTGACAGGGTTTCAAAAAATCCTGCATCACTTGCGTCTCCTACCCTGTTTATAAATTGGTCGAGCAGTGCGTTAATTGAGCCTTGTGCCTTGGCGAAATCCTCAGCTCCAGCCGCAGACTTTAGATAAGCAGCGCCAAGCGCACCAACAATACCAACCGCTGCCGTCAATGGATTTGCAAACGAACTTAACTTAGTACCGAGCTGTCCAACATTGGTGCCCATGATTTTCAGGTTACCGGCTGCCTGCTCGATTGACTTGGAATAGTTACCTACGTTTTGTCGTTGCTTTGTGAGCGCATCTGAATTGTCCTTTATCTTCTTGTTGTTATCATCAATGGCTTTGTTAAGTTTCTGAACTGCTTCCTGTCCTTTTACAGTAGAGATATTAACACTGTCGCGCTCTTTTCGTAGCTGTGTGTTGGCCTGCTTTAATGTTGATATACTTTGTACTGCATCTCTTTCATCAACCTGAAAATCCAGTATTACAGTTTCTTGTATCTGCCCCGCCATATCAATTCACCTTTATAAGTTCAAATATAACTGGAAATTTACTCCCTTTATACCCTGAAATTACTTGCGGATAGTACACACCGTCATTTATCCTGATTGTGCCTAAAAAATCAATGTTATTGTAAATGTGTTCTGGTATGTTACCCTCTGCACGACTCTTAACGACTTTATTCAAAACCCGTTCCGTATTCGAAAAATAAAACGGCTTTAAATCTGAAAACCCTAAAGAGGCCTGATAGTTAGCGGTGCTTAAAAAATTAGCGGTGTCCAGTGTCGTTAACGGTACAAGGTTGTTGCGATAATACTCAGGCACAGATGATACGTTGTATATTACCTGGTTCTCGTTTAAAAGCAATAGTATCGGGTCTGAATTAAGGTTATAGCTAACCTTCAGAAGTTCTATTTTCCCTGTAGCATTGCCAAAATACGGGGCGATGGCCGTGAAAAACGTTGTCGCTGTAATCCCAAAGTATGTGCCGTTGTATTCTGGTACGGTGCTTTCTTTAATCCTGTAAAGACCTGAATAGCTTATAGCGCCTCCAGAAAAATTAAATTTCGGTACTTCATAACCTAAAGAAATATCAGCGCTGACAGATGTAAGATTAAGTGTGTCATCAACTGTGACTGTCAGAAAATTGGTAAGTGGCAAAGCCATGCCTATGAATCCGTAATTTGCCTGACCTGGGGCGACAAAATCCATTTCTACTATGTCGGTTTCAGCCTCTAAAAATTCATTGTCTATTGTTATCACACCCGACCCGTATGGGTATACGTTGTTCTTGTTGTACTGCTCTACGAAGTCCTCTGATTGTTCATCCCATACCAAAAGATTATTTTTGCCATAATCTGAAATAAACTCATCAAAGTTATCTTCTACTATAGTGAGGTATTCACTTAAATCTACCGGCTCTGAACGTATGATATTATCAAGTTTTTTTGTATTGATTACTTTGGTGTTGGCGTTGTAAGAAGCCACCATGTTCAGCATCCTGAAAATATTGGATAAAAAATTCGCTCCCGTCATGTCTGGTAT
>Ga0187893_10005605_pt1 | contig 22333 bp, 15 predicted proteins | sample MA1701074metaG_FD_139574 | JGI IMG/M metagenome (GOLD analysis project Ga0187893, IMG submission 139574) | White microbial mat communities from a basaltic lava cave in the Kipuka Kanohina Cave System on the Island of Hawaii, USA - MA170107-4 metaG ...
CCGAAAACGCGAACGCCTGGCTGCTGCTGGCGCGGATGTTTCCTCGTGATGCGGACCCGGCCGCCCGGCTCGATGCGGTGGAGCGCGCGATCCGACTGGCGCCGTCGGTCCCGGACGCGCACGACCTGAAGGCCGTGTGCCTGTCGGAGGCGGGCCGCTGGGAGGACGCCGCGGCGGCCTGCCGCGCGGTGGACCCGGCGCCCGTCGAGCTGCGCGGGCGCGCGGCGTGGATCGAGGCACGCCGCGGACGCATGAACGACGCACTCACGGGCATGCGGAAGGTCGTCGCCGAGGAGCCCGGCTACTACTGGGGCTGGACGCAGATCGCCCAATGGACGCGCGAGCTGCGCGATTCGTCCGGGCTGCTCGAGGCGGCGCAGGCCATGGCCCGGCTGGCGCCGGACGAGCCGGTGCCGTTCGGATACCTCGGCGAGGCGCGCCTGGCCACCCGCGACCGGACCGGCGCCAAGCACGCGTTGCGGCGGGCGATGGAGATCGACCCGGCGTACGGATTCGCGGGGATGTCGCTCTTCGACCTGCAGCTCGACGACGGCGAGCTGGCGGACGCGGCGCGCACGCTGGCGACGCTCCGGACGCACGTCGGCGACGAGTACGTGCTGGCGCGCGCCGTGAGGCTGGCGTGCCGGCAGGGCGCGCGGCCCGCGGCGGTGAAGGCGCTGCGCGAACTCGTGTTGTCCGCGAGCGAGGACCGCTGGCCGCTCGGCGCCGCCGTCGAGGCGTTCGCGGACCGGGGATGGAGCGCGGACCTCGACGCGACGCTCGACGAGACCGTCGTGTGGCCGAGCGCGAATCCGGTCGTCGGCACGGTCTGGGTCGAGCGCGTGTGCGGACGGCCGGACTGGGGCGTCGCGGGCCGCCGTGTCGCCGAGTTCCTCGCGTCGCGCACGCGGGCGGGGCAGTCGGCGACGGCGCGCTACCTCGAGATGCGTGCGGAGGCGGGTCACGGGTGGACGGTGCGGCGTTTCGTCGGACGCCACCGTGACGCGCTGCGCGCGGACACCGTGTTGTGGGGCGCGGCCGGGTACGCGCTCGAGACGATCGGTGCGCACGCGCGCACCGTCGAGTGGCTGGCGGACCACGCTTCGCGGCGCGACGCGCAGCCGTGGATGCTGCTCAACCTCGTGCTGGCGCTGGAGCATCGCGGGCGGACGGCCGACGCGGCGGAGGCCGCCCGGCGAGCGCTGAAGCTGGCGGAGGACCACACGACGCCGTACCTGGCCGTGTGGGCGTCGATGGAGGAGGTGCTCGACGGAAGCGCCGCCCCGGCCGCGGCGCGGCTGGACGCGCTCGATCCGGCCACGCTGAACGAGTATTATCGCTGCCTGTTCTCGATCGCGAAGGGCGTGCTCACGCTGCGGCGCGCGACGGATCGCGAGGCGGGGTTCCAGGAGGCCTGCAGTCGTTTGCGGGAGGCGGAGGTGGCGATGCCGCGGTGGCGCAAGGACACGCTCCTGCGGCGTGCGTACCGCCGTGCCGTGGCTCGGATCGCGCGCGAGCGCGGCGGAGCGTGGCTGTGGCGGTTCGGCCGGTGGTTCCATTCCGTGTTCACCGTCGAGTAACCAGCGCATGATGAACGTCGTCCCGCTCCTCGCGATCGCCCTGCTGGCGCAGGACGCGCCCAAGGTCCGCGTCACCGTGAGCGTCGACTGGGAGGGGCGCGACCTGCGCGAGACGAAACTCAAGGCGGCGGAGCGGCTCCGCGAGGCGCTGCCGGATGTGCCGCTCACGCACTTCCTCAACGCGGCGTACTTCACGAAGGAGAAGGCGGACGCGACGAAGGTGGCCGAGTCGATCCGGCGCGCGGTCCGCAAGGGCGACGAGACGGGCCTGCACATCCACGCGTGGCGGTCGCTCGTCGAGGCGTCGCGCGTCGACTTCCGTCGCGGGCCGACGTTCTGGGGATGGGACGTGGAAGGCGTCGGCGAGGTCGGCCACGAGGTGGAGCTCGAGGCGTACACGGTCGACGAGCTGAAGAAGATCGTCGCCAAGTCCCGCGCGATCCTGAAGGGCGCGGGGTTCGAGATCACGCCCTCGTTCCGCGCGGCGGGCTGGGTGGCCGGCCCGAAGGTGCTCGAGGCGATCCGCGCGGAGGGGTTCCGCGTGGATTCGTCGGCGACCGACGCTTCGTGGCACGACGAGCTGGAGCGGTACCCGCTGCGCCGGCGCATCCGGGAGATCTGGCCGAAGGTGACGAGCGAAAGCGCGCCGTTCGCGATCGACACGCCCGCGGGCGCGGTGGTCGAGATGCCCGACACGGGCGCGCTGGCCGACTACGTGACGGGGGAGGAGATGCTCGCGCACCTTCGCGACGCGGTGAAGCGGCTGGGTGACAGGGACGTCTACGTGCACATCGGCTTCCACCAGGAGACGGCCGATGCGTACGCGTCGCGCGTGACGGAGGCGGTGAGGGCGATCCGGAAGGAGTCGGGCGACAAGGTCGTCTTCGAGACGCTCGAGACGGCGGCGAAGCGAACCGGGCTTCTCAAGTAGCGGGTTAGATAGGCATGACGATTCTCCTGCTGGTGGCGCTCTCGCTCCAGGACAAGCCGAAGGCTCCCCCGGCCGGCCCGCCGTGGACGACCGACTTCAAGGCCGCGCGACGGGAGGCGCTGCGCGACGGCAAGCCGCTCTTCCTCTATTTCACGAAGACCTACTGACCCCATTGCGTGCCGATCGAGGAGCAGGTGCTCCCGAACGCCGCGCTCAAGGGCCTCTACGACAAGGTCGTCTGGGTGTGGGTCTACCGCGACTTCAAGAACGGGCCCGCGGACCTCGCCGCCGAGCGGGTGCACAACCGCTGCGGCGTGAGTTCGTGGCCGCACCTGCTGTTCGTGAATTCGTCGTGGGAGGTGCTCGTGGAGTCGGGGCGCACGACCGACGCGGTGCAGTCGGCGGCCGAGCGCGCGATGGCGGCGGCGCCGAAGGGCCGTCGCGATCCGGCGCTCGACGCGGCGATCGCGAAGGCGCGCGACGCGATCAAGACGGGCCGGAAGGACGAGGCGCGCGCGGCGCTCAGGAAGATCGCGGCGGGGAAGGACGAAGGGGAGTACGCGCTGGAGGCCCGCGACGTGCTCGACGAGCTCGACGGCCGCCCGGCCGCGAGCGCGGGGGATCTCGCCGACGGCGACGCGGATCGTCGCGCGGACGCGCTCGACGCGCTTCCGGCGTCGCCCTTCGCGAAGGAGTCGCTGGCGCTCCTCGAGGACGGGGACGCCGACGTCCGGATGCGCGCGGTGAAGTACGTCGCGAAGGCGGCGCCCGAGAAGCTCGCGCCCGCGGCGGCGAAGCTGCTCGCGGATCCCGTCGACGCGGTGAAGCACGCGGCGCTGGCGGGCCTGCAGGGGACGAAGGAGGGTGCGGCGGCGATCGTCGACGCGTGGAAGGCGCTCGACGCGGGCCGGATCGAGTCGCGCAATCCCAACGTGCTGCGCGGGCGGCTCGCGGCCGCGATGGGCGAGTCGGCGGGCGAGGAGGCGGTGCCGCTCCTCGGCGCGTTCGCGGCGAAGGCGGAGTTCCTGAACGGCACAACGCACACGTGCGTGAAAGCGTTGGGCCAGATCGGCCGTCGAACGAAATCCGCGAAGGCGGCGGCGGCGCTCGTCGAGGCGTTCCCGCGCGCGGTCACGAAGGAGGACGCGGCGAAGAAGGTCGAAGCGCACGTCGTCCGGCTGGCGAAGGGCGTGCACGAAGCGCTCGTCGACGCGACCGGGAACAAGGGCGTGGCGTTCCCTTCGGCGTGGGACGAGGCGTCACGCGCGGGGCTCATCAAGGCGTGGCGGGAATCCTTGAAGTAGCGGACCTCCGTCCCTACGGAGCAGCGTGGAGATCGACCACGGCCGGCCGCTCGACTGGGGGAAGACGTCCGCCGACTACGCGGAGCACCGGCCGGGCCCGCCGGACAGCTACTACGGGCGGCTCGCGGAGCTCGGCATCGGCCGGCCCGGCCAGCGGATCCTCGATCTCGGAACGGGCACGGGCGTGCTCGCGCGCCGGTTCGCCGCGCAGGGGGCGACGGTCGCCGGCATCGACATCTCGCCCGGGCAGATCGAGACCGCGCGTCGGCTGGCCGGGCGTGACCGCGTGGAGGTCGACTTCCGCGTTGCGCCCGCGGAGCGCGTGCCGCATCCGGACGCGTCGTTCGACGCGATCACGGCGAACCAGGCGTGGCTCTATTTCGACCGCCCGAGAACCGTCGCGGAGCTCAAGCGGCTTCTCGCGCCGGGCGGCGTCTTCATGAACTCCGGCTTCTCGTGGCTGCCGCGCGCCGACGCGATCGCGCGCCGCACGGAGGAGGTCGTGCTCGCGCACAACCCGCAGTGGACGACCGGCGACTGGTCGGGCGAGATCTCGGAGCGGCCCGCGTGGTCGGTGAACGACTTCCGCGTGCGGGCGTGGTTCTTCTACGACGAGGCGATTCCCTTCACGCGCGACACGTGGCGCGGCCGCATGAGGGCGTGCCGGGCGATCGGCGCGTCGCTCGCCCCCGACGAGGTGGCGCGTTTCGACCGGGCGCTCGCGGAGGTGCTCGCACGCGAAGCGCCGGAGCGATTCAGCGTGCTCCATCGAATTGACGCTCACATAGTCGAGCCGCTCTGAAACCTGTATCAGAGGTCGTGAGACGAACGCTGGCGGTCGCGCTCCTTCTCGCGGGCGCGTCGTGGGGCGACGAGATCCAGGTCGCCGACGGGCGCAAGCTGGTCGGGCGGATCATCGACACCGGCGACGACGAGGTCGAGATCCTCACGTACAAGGACGGGCCGATCACGGTGCGCGCGCGCGACGTTCGGAAGACGGCCAGGGGCGCGAACCTCTACGACGAGTACGACGCCAAGACGGTGGACTCGCCCGACACCGCGGACGGCCACTTCGAGCTGGGCAACTGGTGCAAGTCGAAGGGCCTCCTCTGGCAGGCGCGCGTCGAGTGGCGGAAGGCGACGGAGCTCGCGGCCGACCACGAGGGCGCCCGCAAGGCGCTCGGCGACAGGAAGGTGAAGGACGCGTGGGTCACGTTCGAGGATCAGCAGAAGCAGGCGGGCCTCGAGTTCTTCGAGGGGAAGTGGCTCAAGCCCGACGCGGTCGCGAGGATCAAGCGCGCGCGCAATCCCGCGCAGGGCTGGGTGCTGACCGCGACCTACAAGGACGACGCGGACAAGGCGTTCCTCGAGTCGTGGGGCGAGCGCGCGAAGGAAGCGTCGAAATTCATGTGGGAGCTGACGGAAGGGCAGATGTACGTCGAGCAGATCACGGTGACGGACAAGGGCGGGCCGGCCGACTTCACGATCATCAACAAGGACCAGATGCGGATCCGGCCGGGCGTCTACGCGGAGGCGGGCGGCGACACGATCACGGCGCCGGGGCAGATCCTCGCGTACACGTTCTTCCACGAGCTCATCCACTTCAAGTACGCGCGCCCCGACCACTGCGACAACTGCAGGCACTGCATCATGAGCAGCCAGCCGACGGCGAACCAGATCTGCGACGACGCGGACCACAAGGCGCCGCCGGGGACGTCGTGCTGGGGGGCGATGCGCAAGCATCACAAGGAGCTCGCGCTCCTGCCGCTGACGCGGAAGTGGAAGGCGACGAAGCCGCCCGAAACGCGGGTGATCGTCAAGGACCGCTAAGAGGTGCAGTGCCGTTCCGCGATTGAAGGACGGCATGAACTGCGACAGCTGCGGGCGGGCGAACCGGCCGTTCGAGGCGCGCTGCACGGCGTGCGGGCGGCGGGTGCAGGACGAAGTGTCCGCCCACGCGTGGCGCCGGCGCTGGGAGGCGACGCCCCCTCCGCTGCGCGCGGAAGTCGAGCGCGAGATCGAGGGCGACCTGCGCCAGGCGGCCGCGCACGACGGGTGGCTCCGCGAGCGGCGCACGGCGACGATCGCGCTCGGCGCGATCCTGCTGCCCCTGGCGGCGCTCATCGGCGGACTCGAGGCGGCGCTCCTGCCGCTCGACGCGCTGCTCGGGGCGGTCGCGGCGTGGCGGCTCCACGCGGACCGCGGCGGCGCGAAGCGGGGGCTCGCGTACTTCCTGGCGACGTACGCGGTCCACTTCCTGCTCGTGCTGCGCGCGGGCGGCGGGTCGCCGGCGGCGGACCTCATCGGGTTCGGCGCCGGGGCTCTTGCGGCGTGCGCGGTCGGCTGGATGGCCGGCGCATGGCTCGACGAACGACACGTCGCGCGCACGTTCGCGTGAACCGGGGGTGAGCCGGCCCGCCCCCCGCTTCGACGACCGAGCTTGCGAGCGGCTGACGATAGCGCTCGGACGGCTCGTATCGGCCGCATGCGAGCTCCCCGACCCTGGGAAGCAGGCCGGTGATCTTCCGCCGGAGGAGTTCGCGATCTCGTGCGAGTGCGAGACGAACGTCTGGGACGTGTGCGTGTCGCATTTCGGGCCGCGCGAGTACCGCGAGTACCTGGAACCGTTCGGCTGGAAGGGTGAAGGCGATCCTGCGTGCCCGCTGCTCGCCTGCCAGGTCGGCACGGTGCCACGGCACGGACGCCGGCCGCTGTCACGCGATCGCCAGGTGGAAGGCGGGTGCGGTCGTCTGGCATCGCGCCGCCGCCAGCGCGCTCGGCGCGCTCCACCCTCCTGGATCGCGGGGCGTTCTGAATCGCGCTTACGGAGACGGTTCGAGGGTGTAGGCTGTAGAAAGCGTGGCCGACACCATTCCCGCCTCCGAGGGCGACTTCAACGCGGGCCCCGCCGGACCGATCCCCTCCGAGGACACCCAGGCCGCCGAACCGTCCGGAACGCACGTCGGCAAATACAGGATCGCCACCCATCTCGGCACCGGCGGCATGGGCACCGTCGTCAAGGCGTACGACACGAAACTCCACCGCTGGGTGGCGCTCAAGTTCATGAAGGCCGCCGGCAGCGAGACCGCCCGCCGCTACTTCGAGCGCGAGGCGCAACTCGCCGCCGGCCTCAGCCATCCCAACATCTGCGGCATCTACGAGATCGGCGACCACGACGGCCAGCCCTTCATCGCCATGCAGTACGTCGAGGGCGAGACGCTCCACGTGGCCCGCCGCCGCATGACGGTACCGGATCTCGTCCGGGCGGCTGAGAAGATCGGCGAGGCCGTCCGCTTCGCCCACGAGCGCAAGATCATCCATCGCGACCTCAAGCCGTCGAACGTGATGATCGACAAGTCCGGTCAGGTCTTCGTCATGGACTTCGGCTTGGCCAAGGAGCAGTCCGTCGAGGGTGAATCTCTTTCCGGATCCAACGTCCTCGTCGGCACGCCCGGCTACATGGCGCCCGAGCAGGCCAAGGGGAAGGCCGACGAGCAGAGCGACGTGTACGGCCTGGGAGCGATCCTGTACGAGCTCGTCACGGGCCGCCCGCCGTTCACGGGCGAGTCCACGGCGGACATCCTCATGCAGGTCGTCGGGCAGGACGTAGTCTGGCCGCGCAAGTTGAACCCGGGACTTGCCCCGGACATCGAGGCGATCATCCTCCGCAGCCTCGAGAAGGAGAAGCACCGTCGCTACGCCTCCGTCGGCCAGTTCCTCGAGGACGTGGGCGCGTTCCAGCAGCAGAATCCGCTCAAGCACGCACGCACTCCGACATTCGGCTACGTGCTCGCCCGCCGGATCCGCAAGCAGCCGCTCCTCTGGGGAACCGCCGCGGCGCTCGTCCTGGCGATCGTCGGCGGCGCGACCTTCGGGACGTGGCAGCTCCTGCGTGCCAAGCACGAGGCGGAGGAGCGGGTGCGGGTCGAGGAGCGGGGGCGCATCGACACGGAGGCCGAGCGCCAGAAGGCGGTCGAGAGCGAGCAGGTGGCGCAGGCCGAGCGGAAGAAGGCGGTCGAGCGCGAGCAGGAGGCGATCGTCCAGAAAAACGTCGCCACCGAGTGGACCCGGCGCGCGGATACGGAGGCGCAGCGCGCGGGCGCGGCGCTCCTGGACGCCGACCGCAACATGAGCGACGCCTGCGTCTTCCGGGCCGACATGGCCCGGCGCGACAACAACCTTCTCGACGCGATCGCCTACCTGAGCGGCGCGCGCGCCATCGTGCGCGGACCGCGCGTTGACGCGGTCACCTTCGCGATCCCCCGACCGATGATCACGTTCCACCGCTCGCTCCCGATCCAGGGCGACTGGACGCGAAGCGTCGCCTTCTCGCCCGACGGCCGCACGATCGCGGCGGGCGGCGGAGACGGCTCTGTCAAGCTGTGGGACGTCGAAAAGGGGCACGAGGTGCGCGCGATGAGCGGGCACACGGCCCCGGTCGCCGCCATCGCCTACTCGTCACGGCTCTTGGCCAGCGCGAGCTGGGACAAGACGGCGCGGGTCTGGGACGCCGTCACGGGAAAGCCGCTCGTGCGGCTGGCCGGACACAGAGAGGGAGTCGTCGCCGTTGCCTTCTCCCCGAACGCCGGCAGGCTCGCCACCGGCAGCTTCGACGGAACCGTCAAGGTGTGGGACGTCCGGACCGGAGCTGAAGAGGCCACGCTGCGAGGCCATGAGAATGCGGTGGCCTGCGTGGCCTTCAGCGGCGACGGCTCCCGCGTCGTTTCGGGGGGATTCGACTGGACCGTCCGCGTGTGGGACACGGCGACCTGGCAGTGCCTGCATACGCTCAAGGGACATCAGGGGACAGTCAAGTCGATCGCGTTCAGGGACAATCAGCACGTGACCACCGCCGGCGACGACCGAAGCGTACGGTGCTGGGATCCGCAGACCGGTCAGGCCCTCCACACGGTGGGTGACCACAAGGCCCCCGTCGTGTTCGCCGCCTACGTGCAGCGCGAAGCCCGTCTCGTGCTCGCAAGCAGCGACAGGACCGTGCGGCTCTGGGACATGATGCGGGGTCGCCCCATATTCACGCTGGATGTCCGCGGCAGCATGCGTCCGACCTTTCCGGTGGCCGTCTCGCCGGATGGCCGCACGCTCGCCACGGGTGCCGGAGGGGATACCGGAGTGAGACTCTGGCGCATCTCGAGCGAACCCGACGAGCGCATCCTGACCGTGCAAGGCTCTGAAGCAGCCGCGCCCGTGACCGCCGTTTCGTACTCTTCCGACGGCCGCTCGCTGGCGGCCTCGGATGAGGACGGCCGGGTCCGTCTCTGGGATCCCGTCCGGCGCACGACACTGATCACTCTGACGGGCTCCAAGCAGGCGATCCACGCCGTCGCGTTCCAGCCGGGCACGCCCAACGTTGTAGCGAGCGCGGGTGTCGACGGCGTCGTCGCCCTGTGGGACGCCCCGCGCAACCGCGTGCTGCGCGAGCTCAAGGGCCATGCGGGTGCGGTCAACGCGATCGCGTTCCCGCCCGACGGGCGGCTCGTGATCACCGGCGGTGCCGACGGATCGGTGAAGATCTGGGACGCGTCCGACGGGACGCTGCGGTACACGGTCGCGGCGCACGGCGGCGGCGTTTGCGCCGTGGCCGTGCATCCGGGCGGCACGATGGTGGCGACGGCGGGAGAGGACGGTGCGGTGAAACTCTGGGACCGCGAGGGGGTCTTGCTGCGGAGCTACACCGGCCATGAGCGCGCCGCGCGCAGCGTCGCCTTCTCGCCGGACGGCCGTTTCATCTCCAGCGGCGGCCGCGACTTGACCGTTCGGGTCTGGGGCAAGGAAGAGAAGCCGTTGCGCGTCCTCTATGGCCACACCGACAGTGTGCATGCCGTGACCTTCTCGCCGGACGGCGAAATCCTCGCCAGCGGCGATGCAGGCGGCACCATCAAGCTGTGGGACGCCGGCACGGGCCGCGAGCTGTGCGCGATGCTGGACCACCAGGCCGCGGTGACTTCCCTTGCCTTCTCGCCCGACGGCCGCACGCTCGCCAGCGGCAGCTCGGACCGGACGCTGGTCCTGTGGGGAGGCTGCGTGCCCGAAACGCCCGACCGCGTCGAGCTCATCACCGGCGCCGCGCTCCATGCGCTGGAGCTGACGCCGATCCCGTCCGCTCGCGAGACGGAGCTCCAGGCGCAGTTCCCGAAGCCCGCGGCGCTTCCGCTCCCGCCTGACCCTGATCTCGCGGACTACTGGCGTGCCGTGTGGAGCGTACGCCGGTCGGGTACCGGGGACACGGCCGAGACGACCCTGGCTCCGCTGCGGGACTGGCTGGATGACCACCCCGACCACCCGATGACGCCGCGCGCGCTGGAAGAGCTCCTCCTGCGGCAGGGGTACTCCCGCGACCTGCCCCCGGGCTGGCGCGGCAACACGGAGTCGAAGCGGGGAGAGTCCATCGTGCTTTCGCTCAAGGGGCCGGACACGGCGAGCATGCAGGTCAATCTGCTGCCGAGCAGCGCAGAGAAGTGGGACGCCGCCGACCGGCGGGACTTCCTGCTCAACGTGGTCGCCAGCATCAGCCGTCGTGGCAACGTTCCCTTCGTCGCGCGCGGCGACGCCAGCTACGTGGTGCTGCCCGGCGGACTGCCGATCCAGTACCACGTCGCGAACCTGCGCGAAAGGCCGCAACTGGCCGTGGCGTACTTCACGTACGAGGGATTCCCGATGTCCTGCGTCGTCATGGATCCCGAGCCGGAGGCGCGGTTGCAGGAGCTTCTCAGCCCGTTCAAGGTGCTGGCCCGGGGCGCGCGCGTCTCCCCCGACGTCCCGGAAAACGCGCGCTACGCGGTCATGAAGACCAGTCACGGCGAGATCTCCATCGAGTTCCTTCCGAAGGAAGCACCCGCGACCGTCGCCAACTTCCTCCGGCTGGCGCGCCGCGGCTACTACGACGGCCTCACGTTCCACCGCGTCATCAAGGACTTCGTCATGCAGGGCGGCTGCCCGCGCGGCGACGGGACGGGGGGCCCGGGCTACTCCCTCAAGGTGGAGAGCAGCCGCTGGAAGCACAAGTTCGGCACCGTCGCGATGGCGCACGCCGCCGACCTCAACAGCGCGGGCTCGCAGTTCTACATCTGCCTGGCCGACCTCCCCTTCCTCGACAACGCCCAGTGGGCCATTTTCGGCCGTGTGATCGAAGGGTTCGACACCCTGCGCCGCGTCGAGTCGCTCGCCCCGCCGCCCAGCCGCGCCATCGAGTCCCGTCCGCGCGAACCCGTGATCATCGAGTCGATCCGCCTCACGGGCACGCGCCCGGGCTCGACCCCGCTGGAGGGTGCCGAGGCGCACCTCAAGCGCGCGCTCGAACGCATGTCGCGCGACGACTTCGAAGGCGCGGTCGCGGACCTCACGCGCGCGATCGAAGTCGACCCGAAGAACGCGCTCGCGATGGCGCGACGGGGCGAATCGCGATGGGAGCTCGACGATGTCGATGCGGCCTTCAAGGACCTGACCCAGGCGATCGAAGCCGGGCTCCAGGACGCTCACGCGTTCGCGTACCGCGGGACCATCCTCTGCGACAGGAAGCAGTACGACGAGGCGATCGCGGACCACACGCGGGCGATCGAGGTGGATCCCCTGTACGCGTTCGCGCACACGAGCCGCGGCGAAACGAAGCGGCTGAAAGGGGACTCCGCCGGGGCGATCGCGGATCTGACCCGTGCCATCGAGCTCGACGCCAAGGACGCCTGGGCGTGGAGGTCTCGCGGAGCGGCGAACGTCAGCAAGGAGGCCTATGCGAGCGCCATCTCCGACCTGACGAAGTCGCTGGAACTGCGGCCGCGGCATGCCTGGGCCCACTTCCAGCGCGGGGAGGCGAAGCGGATGAGCGGCGACTACGCCGGGGCGATCCCCGACTATACGGCGGCCATCGAGCTCAGCCGGCAGTACACGTCGGCGTACGGGGCCCGCGGCCAGGCGTACCGTCAGAAGGGTGATCCCTCCGCGGCCATCGCCGACCTCTCGAAGGCGATCGACCTCAACCCAGACTACGCTTGGGCCTTCGCCCAGCGGGGGCTCTCGAAGAGCGCGGTGCAGGACCGCGACGGTGCCATCGCGGATTTCACGCGGGCCATCGAGCTCAAGTACGCCCCCGACTGGCTCTTCGAGGAACGCGCCAATGCGCGACGGATGATGGAGGACTACGAGGGGGCCATCGCGGACTTCTCACGCGCCCTCGAAATCGACCCCAAGCGCATCAGCGCCCTGGGCGGCCGCGGCCAGGCACGCCGCCAGATGATGGATTTCTACGGAAGCATCGCCGACCTCACCGCCGCCGTCGAGTGCGCGCAGCCGAAGCCTTACCCTTGGGCCATGGCCCAGCGCGGCCTGGCCAAGCAGGACCAGGGACGCGACCCGGCCGGCGCCATCGAGGACTTCAACATGGCGATCAAGACGGGGTTCATGGAGGTCTGGGTATGGGTCTCGCGCGCGGAGGTGCGCACGGCCCTCGGCGATCCCGACGGCGCGATCAAGGATCTCGACGAGGTCATCGGGCGGAATCCCAGGTACGCCGAAGCGCTCCGCGCGCGCGCCGAGGCCCGCCGGCGAAAGGGTGACCGCGACGGGGCGCTTGCCGACCTGAACGAGGCCGTCACGCTCGCCCCCAAGGACGCGCGCGCTCTGCGGGAGCGCGGTACGCTTCACTTGGAACGGTGCCGGCCGGCCGAGGCCGTTGACGATCTCTCGAAGGCCCTCGCGATCGACCCGAAGGATGCATCCGCGCTCGCGAGCCGGGGCGAGGCCAAGCGCCGGGCGGGCAACCTCGACGGCGCGATCGGCGACCTAACGCGCGCCCTTCAGTTGCGGCCCGCCGACCCGCGCGTGCTCCTCGAGCGCGGTCTCGCCCGCGCCCTGCGCGGCGACCATGACGGTGCGCTGGCGGACCTGGCCGGCGCGCCCGTCGCCCGGGGCTGGGTCCTCTACGCCCGGCGCGAGTGGGCCACGGCGCTCGCCGCCTTCAAGGCGGCGCCGGAGGAGTCGGCCGACTGCGCCCGGCTCTGGATCTGGCTGACGCGAGTGCGCCTCGGAGAGCGGGACGCGGCGACGGCCGAGTGGAAGGCGCATCTCGCCGAGCGAGGCGGCGAGCCGTATGCGACGGCCGCACGCGTCCTGCTTGGAGAGTCGCCGACGGCCGAGCCGGTTTTCTACGCCGCCCTCAGGTTCGTGATCGACGGCGATGCCGAAGGGGCGCGCGCCGCGCTCGAGAGGTGCGTTGCGTCGAAGCCGGACGCGGTCGAAGCCGCGCTCATTGCGGCGGCCGAGCTCAAGGCGCTGCCGGCCAAGAACAAGCGCTAGACCTCGTCGAACGCGGGCGGACCGTCGATCGACCCCGTGACGCCCTCGAGCGCGCCGTCGACGAGGGCGACGACCATCCAGTCGCGCGTCGCCGCGAGGCCGAGCGACGTCGCGGGCGCGAATCCGAAGCGGGCGTAGAAGCCCGGCGCGCCGAGCGCGACGACGATCTTGTGGCCGGTCGCGAGGCACTCCTCGAGCCCCGCCTTCACGAGCGACGTGCCGATGCCGCGGCGCCGCCATCCGGGGGCGACCGCCACGGGCGCCAGCGCGAGCGCGGGTCTGCCGCCGATCGTGACCCGGCTGAAGAGCGCGTGGCCGACGATCCAGCCTTCCGCCGACGCGACGATCGAGATCTCCGCGGTCGATCCGCGCAGCGCGTCGACGAGCCCGCCCACGTCCGGCCGCCGGAAGACCAGGCCGTGGAGCCCGCGGACCGCGTCGTGATCGGTGTTCACTTCCGCGCGCAGGTCCGTGTCCGCGAACTTCTGCACGCGATGCCGCACGACGCTCGCCCACGCGACAAGCGCGAGGCACGCGGGCGAGAACGGAAGCAGGTAGATTCCGACCGGGCTGTTCCACGCGCAGAGCGTGGCGAGCCCGAAGAGCGCCGTCCCGGCCAGGCCCAGCACGATGGCGGGTGTCGTCCAGCCGATCGACTTCACGCGTCTATACCCCGTCGAAGGCGGGCGGGTAGCGCACCGTTCCCGTCACGCCGTTGAGCGCCCACTCGGCCAGCGGCATCACCATCCAGGCGTTCTCGGCGCACTCGAACGGAGGGAGGATGCCGTGCGGCTTCGCGGGGACGAACCCGAACCGCGGGTAGTACTGCGGGTGGCCGAGCACGACGACGATCTTCTCCTCGCGGCGGCGCAGCTCGTCCAGCCCCGCCTTCACGAGCGTCGTCCCGATCCCGCGGCGCTGGCGCGACGGCGCCACGGCCATCGGCGCGAGCGCGACGGCCATGGTCCCGGAGATCGTCACCCGGCTGAACATCACATGACCGACGATCTCGCCCTGCGCCTCCGCGACGAGCGAGACGAGCGACGACGTGACGCGCAGCACGTCCACGAGCCGCCCCTCGTGCGGCTGATTGAACGCCGCGTCGTGCACGGCGCGGATGGCGGCCGCGTCGGACGGCTGCTCGGCGCGGACGATCAATCGGCCTTCCCGATCTTCACGGCGCAGAACTTGAACTCCGGGATCTTGCCGTACGGATCCAGTTCGTCGATCGTGAGCAGGTTCGCGGCCGCCTCGCGGAAATGGAACGGGAGGAAGCAGGCGCCCGGCGTCTCGCGCGTCGACAGTTTGAGGCGCACGCGGATCGACCCGCGCCGGCTCGACACCCGCACCCAGTCGCCCTCGGCCGCGTTCAGCCGTCGCGCGTCGTCCGGATGCACCCAGATGCGCGCCTCGGAGACGATCTCGTCGAGCGCCTTCGCGCGGCGCGTCATCGATCCCGTGTGCCAGTGCTGGAGGAGGCGGCCCGTGTTGAGGACGAACGGGTACTCGGCGTCCGGCAGCTCCTTCGCCGCCTCCCACTCCGCGGGCGAGAACCTGCCGCGCCCCGTCTTCGTCGGAAATCCCTCCGCGTAGAGCACGATCGGCCCGTCCGTGTGCTCGGGGTCCGTGTTCGGGTAGAGCTTGCCGGTCATGCCGAGGTTCGCGTACGTGAGACCGTTCAGGCTCCGGCCGGCGCCGGCGAGCTCCGCGAACACCTCCTCGGTCGACTCGTACTTCATCGGGTAGCCCATGCGCGTCGAGACGTCGCACACGACCTGCCAGTCGAGCCGCGCCTGGCCCGGCATCGTGAGCGCGGGCCGGCCGACCTGCACGCGGCGGTCGGTGTTCGTGTAGGTGCCGAGCTTCTCGAAGTAGGAACTGGCCGGGAGGACGACGTCCGCGAACTCCGCCGTCTCCGTGAGGAAGATGTCCTGCACGGCGAGGAAGTCGAGGTGTGAGAGCGCCTTGCGGACCTTGTTGACGTTCGGGTCGGAGAGGAACGGGTTCTCGCCGAGGATGTACATCCCCTTGATCGTCCCCTCGAGCGCGCCGCGGGCGATCTCGACGACGGTGAGCCCGCGCTTGGGGTCGAGCGGCCGGCCCCAGAGCTTCTCGAACTTCGCGCGGGTCTCCGGGTTTTCGACCGGCTGGTAGTCGGGGTAGACCATCGGGATGAGGCCGGAGTCGCTCGCGCCCTGGACGTTGTTCTGCCCGCGCAGCGGATGGAGTCCCGCGCCCGGCTTGCCGACGTTGCCGGTCATGAGGATGAGCGCGATGAGGCAGCGCGCGTTGTTCGTGCCGTAGACGTGCTGCGAGATGCCCATGCCCCAGTAGACCACGGCGCTCTTCGCCTTGCCGAAGACGCGGGCGACCTCGCGGATGCGGTCGGGCGCGATTCCGCAGATCTTCGACGCGAGCTCCGGCGTGTAGCGCGCGACCGTCGCCTTCACCGCCTCGAAGTTCTCGGTGTGCTTCTCGATGTAGTCGCGGTTCGTGAGGCCCTCCGCGACGATCACGTGCATCATCGCGTTGTAGAACGCCACGTCGGTGCCGGGCTTGATCTGGCAGAAGTACTGCGCGTGCTTCGAGATGTCCTCCGCGCGCGGGTCGACGACGATCAGCTTCGTGCCGTTCTTGGCCGCCTCCTTGAAGAAGCTCGCGGCCACGGGGTGGTTCGACGTCGTGTTCGTGCCCGCCAGCAGCGCCGCCTCGGCGTTCTTGACGTCGCCGTACGTCGTCGTCACGGCGCCGGTGCCGATGCACTCCATGAGGGCGGCGACGCTCGACGCGTGGCAGAGGCGCGTGCAGTGGTCGACGTTGTTCGTGCCCCAGCACGCGCGCACCATCTTCTGGAAGAGGTACGCCTCCTCGTTCGAGCACTTCGCGCTGCCGAAGCCGGCGAGCGCGCCCGGGCCGTGCTCGTCGCGGATCTTCGAGAGCGTCGTCGCGACAAGGTCGAGCGCCTCGTCCCACGACGCCTCGCGGAAGGCGGGCATGACCTCGTTGTAGTCGACGAGGCCGCCCGGCTTGCGACTCCCGTCGTGGTCGCCCTTCACGTCCTTCGAGAGCGCGCCCTTCGGATAGAACTCCTTCCGGCGGATGAGCGGTACGGCCAGTCGCTGCGCGTGCGTCGCGTAGTCCCAGCCGTAGCGGCCCTTCACGCAGAGCCGCTGCTGGCTGCCGGGCTGCTCGCGCCCCTCGGCGTAGACGACGCGGTTCGCCTTCTCGTCGACGTGGAACGTCAGCGCGCATCCGACGCCGCAGTACGGGCAGACGCTCGGCACCTGCTTGAGCTCGGCGGGCGGGCGGATCGGAGCGGCGATCGGCTTGTTGACGAGCGCGCCGGTCGGGCAGACGGCCGCGCACTCGCCGCACGAGACGCAGGTCGACTGGCCCATGGGGTTGTCGAGATCGAACGCGATGCGCGCCGTGTAGCCCTTCCCGCTGCGGCCGATGACCTCGTTCGACTGGATGTCGTCGCAGCCGCGGATGCAGCGGTCGCAGAGGATGCACGCCTGGTGGTCGACGGCGATGACGGGCGAGCTGGCGTCGGCCGGCCGGCCGTTCCCGCGCGGGAGGCGCGAGCCGGTGGCGTTGTAGCGCTTCGCGAGCTTCAGGAGCTCGTTGCCCCCGGTCGTCGTCTCCTTCGGGTCGGTTGCCGGCTGGTCCGACATGAGGAGCTCGGTGAGCATGGCGCGCGCCTTCTCGACCTTCTCGCTCTTCGTGTCGACCTTCATCCCGTTCTCGCACGCGCGCACGCAGGAGGCGGTGAGCACGCGTCCGCCGACGTCGACGACGCACATGCGGCAGACGCCGACGGGTCTCAGGCGCGGGTCGTGGCAGAGGACGGGGATGGCGACCCCGTTCTGCCGCGCGGCCTCCCACACGGACGTGCCGTCGGGGACGGTGACGGACTTCCCGTCGATGGTCAGGGTGACGGGCATCCGGGGATTATCGCACGGATATTCGGGGATTGGGAGATCCGGAGAGAGGGCATGGCCCGTCACCTGGATTCCCGGATCGCCACAACCCCGAGCTAGATGATCTCGGCCGAGATGGCCAGGTGGTCGGAGGGTTCCGTCTCCGACGGGAGGGGCGTATCGTCGGCGATCGCCGGCAGCGGCGCGGGCGTGCTCCGGAGCGCCGGCGAGTGGAGGATGAAGTCGATGCGCTTCGTCCTCCGGTTGGAGTTGCAGGTCGGCGCGGGCGCGTTCGCGTAGGCGTCGACGAATCCGCGCTCGCGGAACGCGGCGAGCGCGTCGCTTTCGGACTCCGCGTTGAAGTCGCCGCAGACGATCCAGCCGTCGCACGGGAAACGCCGCAGCGCGTCGAGGAGCTCGCGCGCCTGGGCCGCGGCGGGCCCGCCCCACTTGACGTGCACGTTCGCGACGCCGGTCGCGCCCGCGCGGACGAGGAGCGCGACGTGGCCGGTGTCGTCGCAGAAGCGGAGCGTTTCGACGGCGCTCACCGGTCCGCGGACGAACGTCGCCACGCCGTCCGGCTTGAGGTTGCCCTTTTTCGCGTAGTAGCCAGGGCGCGCGATGGCGGCGAACACGTCGGGCGTGCACTCCTGGAGGCAGAACACGTCCGCGTTGATCGTGCGGATGCGCTCGATCACGCGGCCGCGGCGCCACGCCGGATCGAGGTGCACGTCGCGCACGGTCGGATAGAACCCGGGCTTGACGTAGTCGTCCGCGAGGATGTTCCAGGAGACGACGATCATGGGAGTTCCGCGAGCTGGGCCTCGGTGAGCCGCCCATCCTCCGTCCAGCCGCGCGCGAGGTTGTAGGCGCGCACCATGCGCTCGAGGCGCTCGCGCGGGAAGGCGTCGCTGAAGAGCCGCGCGGGCAGCGTGTCGCTCGCGGGCGTCCATCCCTCGCGCATGTTGAACGCCTTCTTGAGGTTCACGATGCGTGCCGCGGTCGCGCGGAGCTCGTCCGCCGTCACCTCCCAGCCCGTGACCGCTCGGAGCATGTCGGCCGACTCGGCGAAGAGGTCGGTGAACACCCCGCGGAGGAACTTGCAGAGGATGAGCGAGTCGATGAGAGCGGCGCGATCCTCGGGTCCGATCGCGAGGCGCGCCGCGTCCTCCGTGCCGTGGAACCGGTCGACTCTCTCGGAGAAGTCGAGCTCGTACGCGCCGCTCCTGTTGTGGTCGGCGCCGCGGGTGCCGACCGCGAACCCGAGCGCCATCGTCTGGAGCGTGCGCGGGTCGTAGCCGGGGAGCTCGAGGCCCTTGACGTGCGGCGCGAAGTCGGCGCCGCCCCGTTGCTCGGCGACGCGCTTCGAGCCCTCCGCGAGGAGCGCGCCGAGTCCCCGGCGGTGCGCGATGTCGTCAAGGAGCGGGAGCGGGACCTCGCCGAAGCGGGGGCCGTCGAGGAGGCCGCGTTGCGTCAGCTCCATGGCGAACGCGATCGTGCCGCCGGCGGAGATGGTGTCGAGCCCGAGCTCGTCGCATCGTCGCGAGAGCGCGATGACCGCGTCCGGATCGCCGACCCCGAGCATCGGCCCGAGCGCGAACAGACTCTCGTACTCCATGCGCGTGCCGTCCCAGATGTGCTCGCACCCGATCGTGCAGGAGGCGCACGACTTTTGCGCCTTCTCGCGGACGGGCGCGAGCCGCTCGGCGGAGAGCGCCGGCGCGTCCTCGAACGCGCTCGCCTGGAAGTTGCGCGTGGGGAGCGCGTTCAGACGGTTGAACGTCAGCAGGTTCGCGACCGTGCCGAGCTCGCGGTACTTGGCGGTCGCCGGCCCGAAGGAGCGCTTCGACAGGTCCTTCGCGATCGCGTAGACGCGCGCCGGGTCGGCCAGCGGCGTGGGGACGTCGCCCCTGACGACGATCGCCTTGAGCTTCTTCGCGCCCATCACGGCGCCGAGTCCGCCGCGGCCCGCGTGCCGTCCCTCGTTCGAGATCGTCGCGTAGCGGACGAGGTTCTCGCCCGCGACGCCGATCGAGGCGACGCGACCGTGCGACGCGAGCGCGGCTTCCGTCTCGGCGGACGTCTTTCCCCAGTGCGGGGTGGCGCGCAGGTCGCCGCAGACGAGCTCGCTCGGCTCGCGGCACGCGCCGGTGATGACGAGCGCGTCCACGCCGAGCCGCTTGCCGGCGATCGCGAAGTGCGAGCTCGAGAGCGCGTCGCTGATGCAGCCGGTGAGCGGCGACTTGGCGACGACGGCGAACTTGGCGGAGGTGGTCAGCGGGGTGCCGACGAGCGGCGAGAAGGCGAAGACGAGCGGGGCTTCGGGCGCGAACGGATCGACGCCGCGAGGCGCCTCGCGGTGGAGGAGCCACGCTCCGAGGCCGCTCCCGCCCAGGAAGCGGCGGAGGACGGCCTCGTCGATCGCGACGTGCGCGCCGCGTCCCGTCGTCAGGTCGAACCGCCAGTACCGGCCGTGGAAGCCGTGCACGGTCAGGGCCTCTGGCTCAGGATCTCCCGCAGCTCCTGCGCCCGCATGACCGGATTCTACTATCCGCCCGCCGCGGCATCCATGACGAGGACCCGCTCGCCGGGGCCGACGGGCACCGCCGGGTCGCGCACGAACTGGCGGCCGTTGAGCGAGAGCAGGTGCGCGTCGTCGATCGTCATCCGCTCGCGCACGGCGCGCAGGACCTCCTCGAGGCGCCCCGCCGGCACGTCGAGCGTCGCCACCCCCGCCTTCGCGCGCGCGGTGCCGAGGAACTCGACGGTCGCCCGCATGTCGGCGCCGTCGCGGCGGAGCGCGGCGAGGTAGTCGTCCGACGTATTTAGATTTTGTAATGATTCAATATCCGGAAGTTCGGCGGCCGCGATCCTCCGGTAGCCCGCCTCCTCGAGCAGGAAGAGCGGCCGCATGCGGCCGCCGGCGATGAGCCGCGCCGCGACGGGCGCGAGCGCGCGCGGATAGGCGGCGGCCAGCGACTGGACGACCCCGTCCGCCTCGGGCGCGGCCGCGCCGCCGAACGACAGCACCTTCCGCACGAACGCCGCCGTCAGGAACGGCGCGTCCGTCGAAGTGGCGTAGCAGAGGCCGGCCGTCGACGCGTCGAGCCCCTCGCGGATCCCGCCGAGCGGGCCGAGGCGCGGCTCGCGGTCGCGCACGACGCGCGCGTCGATGGCGGGGAGGTCGAGTTCCGCGCTGGTGACGACGACCACGTCGTCGACCGCCTGCCGGAGAACCCCGACGACGTGCTCGATCATCGTGCGGCCGCGCCACGGGAGGAACGCCTTCGCGCGGTGCATGCGCTTCGAGAGCCCGCCGCAGAGGACGATCGCGCCGTGCGTCACCGCCGTAGTGTACACTCCGTGCGGATGAGTCTCGACGGGACCGACTTCGTGATGGCCGCCCGCGACAGCACGCTGCCGCGCGTGCGGTCGATCCTCGACCGGCACCCGGACGTGCTCAACGCGCGCGACGCGTACGACATGACCGCGCTCATGTGGTCCGCCTTCCGCGGCGAGATGCCGACGCTGGAGTTCCTGTTGTCGCGGGGCGCGGACCGCCACTGCACGACCCAGAACGCGCCGCGCGACGGCACCACGTGGCAGACGCCCGACTCCGCGCGCGGGCACGCGGCGACGGCGCTCGCGCCGAAGAACGCGCTCTGCCTCGCGTACCTCTCCGTGCACATGTCCGCCTACCGCCGTCTCCAGCAGGACGCGGCCCTGGGCGAGATGGGCACGGCGCTTCTCGTGGCCGCCATCGACGGGGACACGGAGTGGGCGAGGGAGCTTCTCGGCAGGGGTGTGCCCGCCGACTTCGCGGCGGACGCCGAGAGCGACAAGACGCCGCTCGTCTGTGCCGTGATCAACGGCCGCATCGAGATGGCGGAGCTGCTCCTGGCGCGCGGCGCGAAACCGAACCAGGCGTACTCGTGGACGGCGGGAAAGCGCGACGGCTGGACGCCGCTCCTCTGGGCGGTCGACGGCGGACACGACACGCTCGCGGACATGCTGGTCGCGGCGGGCGGGGACGTGAACGCCGCGGACGCGGCGGGGACGACGGCGCTCAAGCTCGCGACGCTCCAGGGGCACGCGGGGCGCATCGAGCGCCTGAAGCGGGCGGGGGCGAAGTGATTCTCGACCACGTCGCGCTCGTGCTCGCGGACATCGAGCCGGTGCGGCGCGCGCTCACGGACGCGGGACTGCCGGTCGCGCCCGTCGAGGAATTCGCCGGCGAGAACACGCGCGAGTCGTACGTCGAGATCGCGCCCGCGCGGGTGCTCCTGACGCAGCCGCGCTCGAATCGCGGTCCCATCGCGAAACACCTCGAGCGACGCGGACCCGGGTTTCATCACGTCGCGTTCCAGACGACGGACGTGCGCGCTGCCTTGGCGCGGTTGGGATGGGAGGCGTGCCCGTCGACGGAGCGGAGCCTGACGCGGGGCGGGCCGGCGTGGGTGCTGCGGCGCGCGGGGGGCGTACTGGTCGAGCTGATGCCGGTCGCCGCGCTGCAGCCCCCGGACGGTCCCGCCGCTTTCCGTCGGGTCGTCATCGAGGGCCCGTGGCCGATCGCCGTGCCGCTGGTCGAGTCACGGACCGGCTCGGGCGGCGTCGCTCACGTGGAATTGTCCGTAGGCCGGCTCGATGCCCGGGGGCTCACGCGTTGAACCCCAGCGCACGCAGCCCGTCGCGCGCCGCGGCCAGCACCCGCTTGAACGCGACGACGGCCGGCCGCGCGAGCCGCGACTCCGGCACCGCGAAGTCGTAGCGCTCCTCCCGGAGCGCGTGGAACTTGAGGCCGTAGAGGTCGGCGACCGGCTTGATCGCGACGCCCCAGTCGGCGCGACCCTGCGATACGGCGGCGGCGACCGCGTTGTGGCTCTTCGCCTCGAAGGGGTAGCCGGGCGGGCGCGCGTCCTTGAGGAGTTCGTCGATGATCTGTCGCGTGCCGCTCCCGCGGTTGCGGTTCACCATCTGCGCCGTGGCGAGTTCGGGCTCGCGGTCGCGGAAGACGACTCCCTGCATGCGGCCGTAGCCGGGGAGCAGAGTCACGCCCGGCTTCAGGAACGGCGTGTTGTAGACGCCGTTCTCGTCGCAGAGATGCGTGCCCGCGATGTCGCACTCGCCGCGCTCGGCCGCGAGGAGTCCCGCCTGGCTCCCGACGACGAGCGCCTTCGCGGTGAACCCCTCGCGGCGGAGGAGCGACAGCAGGTAGTCGAGCCCCACGCAATGGCTGCCGATGCAGACGAGGTCCGCGGGGCGGACGTCGCGCGCGAGGAGGCGCACGTCGAC
>Ga0187893_10005606_pt1 | contig 22330 bp, 20 predicted proteins | sample MA1701074metaG_FD_139574 | JGI IMG/M metagenome (GOLD analysis project Ga0187893, IMG submission 139574) | White microbial mat communities from a basaltic lava cave in the Kipuka Kanohina Cave System on the Island of Hawaii, USA - MA170107-4 metaG ...
CGCCGAACCCGACGCCGAAGACGTACACCACCACCTTGACGATCGAGAACACGCCCGCCTTCACCACCGCCACCGCGTGCAGCAGCGCCGAGACCGGGGTCGGCGCCACCATCGCCGCCGGCAGCCAGCGGTGCAGCGGCATCAGCGCGGCCTTGCCGATGCCGAACGCGTAGAGCGCGGCGAGGCCGGCCGCGGCGGCGCCGGGGACCTTCCCCGCGAGGATGCCCCCGGGCGTGAAGTCGAGCGTGCCCCCGACCCACCAGGTGATCGCTATCGCCGGCAGCAGGAACAGCATCGACGAGACGAGCAGCAGCGCGAGGTAGGTGCGCCCGCCGCGCCGCGCCGCGTCGTCGCCGTGGTGCGTGACGAGCGGGTAGGTGACGAACGTCAGCAGCTCGTAGAAGAGGTACAGCGTGAGCAGGTTGCCGGCGAACGCCACCCCGATCGCGGCGCCGATGGCGAGCGCGAAACAGACGTAGAAGCGCGTCTGGTGCGCTTCGCCGTTGCCGCGCAGGTAGCCGATCGAGTACACCCCGCTCACGAACCACAGCCCCGCGGCGATCAGCGCGAACAGGAGCCCGAGCGGCTCGAGCTCGAAGCCGAGCGCGAGGCCGGGCAGGATCTCGCCGACCACGAGCGCCGGCCGCGCGCCGCGCAGGACCTCCCCGCTCAGCGACGCCACGCAGGCGAAGAGCCCCGCCGCGGCGGCGAGCGAGACCGCTTCGCGCAGGTTGGGCCGGCGATGGCACGCGGCGATCAGGCCCGCGGCCGCCACCGGAATCAGCATCGCGAGCGCGAGGATCACGGCGCCCCGCGCAGGAGCAGCGCCGCCGCGTCGGCGGCGCCGCCGACGTTGATCGACGTGAACAAGCCGAAGTACACGCAGAGCGCGGTCATCGCGAGGCCGGCGGCGAGCATGCCGGCGGGCGCTTCCAGGCGCGCCGGGGCGCCCTGCCCGGCGCGCAGGTAGGCGACCTCCACCAGGCGCCAGACGTAGACCACCGCGATCAGCGAGCTCGCGAGGATCGCGACCACCACCCACCAGGCGCCGCGCTCGATCGCGCCCTGGATGAGGAACCACTTGGTGACGAATCCCGCCGTCCCCGGCACGCCGACGAGGCTGAGGCCGGCGATCACCAGGCCGAACGCCGTCAGCGGCATGCGCCGGCCGAGCCCGGCCAGTCCGCCGACGGTCACCGCGCGCGCGCCGCTGCGGAGCGCGATGCCGCCGAGCAGCAGGAAGATCGCGCCCTTGGTCACGCCGTGGTTGAGCAGATGCGCGATCGACCCGGTCAGGCCGGCCTGGTTCTCGAGGCCGATCCCGAGCGTGATGTAGCCGATCTGCGCCACGCTCGACCAGGCGAACAGGCGCTTCACGTCCTGCTCGTACACCGCCACCAGCGACGCGACGATCATCGCGGCGACCGAGAGCGCGAGGAAGGTCTCGCGCGTCGGCAGCCGCTCGAACAGCGCCGCCGGGTCGAACACCGTGAAGTAGAAGCGCAGCAGCACGTAGACCGACACCTTGGTCGCGGTCGCCGCGAGGAACGCGGTCGCCATCGACGGCGCGTAGGCGTACGCGTTCGGCAGCCACTGGTGCAGCGGGAAGAGCGCGAGCTTGAGCCCGATGCCGACGGTGATGAAGGCGAGCGCGGCGAGCACCGGGCGCAGGTCCTCGACGCCGCGCAGCCGCTCGCCGAGGTCGGCGAGGTTGAGCGTGCCGGTCACGAGGTAGAGGAGCCCCACGCCGATCACGTAGAACGTCGCGCCCACCGTCCCCATGAGCATGTACTGGTAGGCGGCCATCAGCGCCTGGCGGCGCCGGCCGAGCGCGATCAGCACGTAGGACGCGAGCGAGGAGATCTCGAGAAACACGAACAGGTTGAACGCGTCGCCGGTCACGGTGATGCCGAGCAGCCCGGCGAGGCACAGGCAGTACATCGCGTACATCAGGTACTGCCGGTCCGCTGCGAGCTCGGCGGCGATGCTCGCCCGGGCGTACGGGGCGACGAAGGAGGCGGTGAGCGACACCGCCACCAGCACGAACGCGCTCAGCGCGTCGACGCGGTACTCGATCCCCCAGGGCGGCTGCCAGCTGCCGAGCGCGTAGGAGAAGGCGCCGTCGGCGGCGACGCGCGAAGCGAGCGCCACGGCGATCACCAGGCAGGCGTAGCTCACCGCGGTGGTGGCGGCCGCCGCGAAGCGCGTGCTGCGCGCGAGCACGATGAGCGGCGCGGCGACGAGCGGCAGCACGACCTGCAGCGCGGCGAGGTGCTCTAGCATCAGCGCGCGCCGGCGCGGTCCCGTTCGAGGATCTCGTCTTCCTCGATCGTGCCGTAGGCCTCGCGGATGCGCACCGTGATCGCGAGGCCGAGCGCGAGCGTGGCGACGCCGACCACGATCGCGGTGAGGATCAGCACGTGGGGCAGCGGATTGGAGTAGGTGGTGAAGCCCGCGGCGACGATCGGCGCGGTGCCGCCGACCAGCTTGCCGGGCGCGATGTACAGGAGATAGACCGAGCTCTGGAACACCGCGAGCCCGATCAGCTTCTTCATGAGGTTGCCGCGCGCGATCAGGATGTACAGCCCCGCGATCATCAGGAACAGCGTCACCCAGTAGCCGAAGTACGCCGGGATCGCGCTCACTCGTCCCCCGCGTCGCGCCCGCGCCCGGCGAACATGTAAAAGAGCTTGAGCATCACGCCCGCGACGGTGAGCAGCACGCCGGCTTCCACCCAGAAGATGCCGCGGTGCTGCCCGCTCACCGGGTCGGCGCCGAGCACGAAGTAGTCGAGGTAGTTGCCGCCGAGCGCGAGCCCGGCGAGGCCGACGCCGGCGAAGAGGAGCGCGCCGGCGGCGAGCATCTTCTCCACCACCCAGTCGGGCGCGAGCCGCTGCCCCGCGCGCAGGCCGAAGATGAGCGCGTAGAACACGATCGCGGCGGCGCCGATCACCCCGGCCTGGAAGCCGCCGCCCGGGCCGAAGTCGGCGTGGAACTGCACGTAGAGCGCGAAGAGCAGCATGAACGGCATCAGCAGCTTCGCGACGACGCGCAGGATGATGTCGTCCTTCACCTGCGGCCCTTTCTGCGCCGCAGCAGCGCGATGACGCCCGCGCCGGCCGTGAACACCACGATCGTCTCGCCGAGCGTGTCGTAGCCGCGGTAGCTCGCGAGCACCGCCGAGACGACGTTCGGCAGGCCGGTCTCCCGCGGGCCCTCCTGCAGGTAGCGCGGCGCGACGTGGGTGTGGATCGGCGCCTGCGGGTCCGAGAACGCGGGCAGGCCGAGCGACCCGTAGGCGAGCACCGCGCCGACCGCGATCGACAGCACGAGCGGAACGAACGGCCGCTCGAGACGCTTCGCCTCGGTGCCGCCGGTCAGGTAGAGCGCGCCGAGCAGCAGCACGGTCGACACCCCGGCGCCGACCGCCGCCTCGGTCATCGCGACGTCGACCGCGTCGAGCGCCACCAGCACGGTCGCCATCAGGAAGCTGTAGATGGAGAACAGCACCACCACGCTGAAGAGGTTGCGCTGGAGCACCATCGCTGCCACCGCGGCCGCCATGGTCGCGAGCAGCACGTAGATGATCAGGGCTTCGATGGCTCGCCCTCCTGGTCGAGCAGCGGCGCGAGGCCGCGGCCGTGTGCCGCGTGCGCGAGCGCGTGCGAGGCCGCCGGACTGGTGAAGAAGACGAGCAGCCCGATGATCGCGAGCTTCGCCGCCACCAGGCTCCAGCCCGCCTGCAGCATGAGCCCGAGCAGCACGAGGCCCGCGCCGACCGTCTCGGTGAGGCTCGCCGCGTGCACCCGCGTGTAGAAGTCGGGCATGCGGAGCATGCCGAACGCGCCGACGAGGCACGCCGCGCCGCCCGCCACGAGTAGCACCCAGCTCGCGATGTCGAGCGCGGCGCTCATTCGGCGAGGCTGCCGTAGCGGAAGAACTTGAGCGCCGCGATCGTGCCGACGATGTTCAGCATGCCGTAGACGATCGCGAGGTCGAGGAACTCCGGCCGCCCGGTCAGAAAGCCGATGACGGCGAGCAGCAGCACCGCGACGGTGCCGGTGGTATTGGCGGCGAGCAGGCGGTCGAACACCGTCGGCCCGAGCACCGCGCGCGCGAGGACGAGCGCGAGCGTGGCGAGCAGCGCCGCGGCGGCCGCGGCGAACATTCAGCCGCCTCCCTCGAGCCGGGCGACGCGCCGGTCCATCTCGCTGCCGGCGAGCCCCGCGGCGCCCGCGCGCGTCAGCGCGTGCACCAGGAACTCGTCGCGGTCGGCGGTCACCGTGAGCGTGCCCGGGGTGAGCGTGATCGAGTTCGCGTGCGTGACCAGCCCCACGACGCTCGTCTGCGAGGGCCGGAAGCGCGCGAGCGTCGGGCTGATCGGCAGCCGCGGCGACAGGATGATCCTCGCGACCCGCCAGCCCGACGTCACGATCTCCTTGACGAGCCACGGCCAGTAGGTGGCCGCCCGGAGGGTCAGGTGGATCGGCTGGCCCTCGCGGTCGACGACCTCCATGCGCCACGCGAGCGCCGCGACCGCGACCGCGGCGCCGAGGCCGCTCGCGACCAGGAACGGCGTGTAGATGCCGGAGAGCAGCAGCCAGAACGCGAACAGCGCGGCGGCGAGCGCGGCGACCCGCATCGCTAGTCCCGGTCGCGGCCGTCGTCCTTCTCCCGGCGCGCGGCCCACAGGCCGATCACCGCGACGACGAACGGCAACCCGAGGAGGAAGACGAACTCGCGGTCGAGCTGGGCGAACCAGTCCGCCCAGAGGCCGAGGTCGAACAGCTCGCCGATGCGGCTGATGGCTTGATCGCGCATTGGTGCACAATATTTCCGCCGCCCGTGCGCGCGCCAGACCGGATAGCGCATACGGGCTCTTGCTTATGCCCCCGCTCCGCTACCTGCGCGACTCGGCCGTCTTCGCCCCGAGCTACATCGGGCTCGACTGGGCGAGCTACATCGATCCGGTCGGGCCGTTCAACATCACGCCGTGGAATCCGCAGCACGGGCTCGCCGTCGTGTGGCTGCTGCTCGGCGGGCTGCGCTACACGCCGGCGGTGCTCGCCACGGTCGTCCTCGCCGAGGCGGTGGTGCGCGGGCTGCCGGGCGGCTACTTCATCGCCGCGCTCACCTCGCTCACGATCACCGGCGGGTTCGCCACGATGGCCTGGATCCTGCGGGCGCTGCTGCCCGACCCCGGCCTGCGCTCGATCCGCCACCTCAACGTGCTGACCTCGGTGGTCGTCGCCGGGACGGCGATCGTCGGCACCGCGTTCATCGGCCTGCTCCGCGGCGCGGATCTGCTCGGCGCGACCCCGGTCCCCGAAGCGCTGCTGCGGTTCTGGGTCGGCGACGCGGTCGGCATCCTGATCACCGCGCCGCTGCTGCTCGCGGTCGCGGACTCCGACCGCCGCGCCGGCCTGCTCGCGCTCGCGCGGCGGCCGGAGTCGCTCGCGCAGGCCGGCATCCTCGTCGCGACCGCCTGGTTCGTCTTCCACGGCGTCGGCGGCGATCCCGCGCGGCTCTTCTATCTGCTGTTCGTGCCGCTCATCTGGATCGCGGCCACCGGCGGCATGAACGGCGCAGTGGTCGCGATCGCGATCGTGCAGATCGGCGTGGTGATCGGCATCCGCGGCGAGGCGCGCGGCGAGCTGCCGGTGCTCGAGCTGCAGGCGCTGGTGGCCGCGCTCACGCTCACCGGCCTCTACCTCGGCATGCTGGTCGACGAGCGCGAGCGCGCCGCCGAGCGCCTGCGCCAGACCCTGCGGTTCGCCGCCGCCGGCGAGATCTCCGGCGCGATCGCGCACGAGGTGGGCCAGCCGCTCACCGCGCTCTCCAACTACGGCGAATCGGCGCTCATGCTGCTCGAGCGACGCGGCATTGCGGACGCCGCACTCGCCGCCGTCGTCCGCAAGATGCTGCAGGAATCGCGGCGCGCTTCCGAGGTGGTGCGGCGGCTGCGCGACTTCTTCCGCAGCGGCACGACGCGCCTCGAATCGCTGCCGGCCGAGGAGCTGCTCGCGACGGTGCGGCGCATCGGCCAGCAGCTGCTCGGTCCGGAGACCGGTGTGCTGAACGTGCGCGACGAAGCGGAGCTGCCCGCCCTCTACGTCGACCGGCTGCAGCTCGAGGTGGTGATCCGCAACCTCATCGCCAACGCGCGGGACGCGATCCACGGCGGCGGCGCGCGGCCGCGGAGCATCGACGTGCAGGTGCGCCGCCACGACGCCGAGCACCTGTGCCTCGTCTTCGTCGACAGCGGGCCGGGCCTCTCGGTGGGGATGCGCGAGCGCGTCTTCGACCCGTTCGTCTCGGGCAAGCCGACCGGCATGGGCCTCGGCCTCGCCATCAGCCGGGCGATCGCCGAGGCGCACGGCGGCTCGCTCGAGGCGCGCGCCGCGGCGCACGGCGAATTCCACCTGGTCCTGCCGTGCAGCCAGAACGCCTGACCGTCTACATCGTCGAGGACGACGCGGCGGTGCGCGACTCGCTCGCGCTGATGCTCGGGCTCGCCGGCTTGCGCACCGCGTTCTTCGCCGACGCCGAGGCGTTTCTCGACGCCTGGCGCGAGGACTGGTCGGGATGCGTCGTCGCCGACCTCCGGCTGCCCCGCGCGAGCGGCCTCGAGCTGCAGGCCGAGATGGCGCGCCGCGGCAGCCGCCTGCCGTTCATCATCATCACCGCGCACGGCGACGTGCCGGCGGCGCGCACCGCGTTCCGCGCCGCGGCGGTAGATTTCCTCGAGAAGCCGTTCGATCACGCGCAGCTGCGCGCGGCGATCGGCAACGCCTTCTCGAAGGAGCAGCTGCGCCTGCGCCGCGCGGCCGACGCCGAGCGGCTCGCGAGCCTCACGGCACGGGAGCGCGAGGTGTTCGACGCCGCGGCGCGGGGCCTGCACGCCAAGGAGATCGGCCGCGAGCTCGGCATCAGCGCGCGCACGGTGGAGGTGCACAAGACGCGCATCATGGCGAAGCTCGGCGCGCGCAACGTCGCGGAGCTCGTCCGCCTCGCGCTCGCCGCCGGGCCGCCGCCGAGGGAGACACCGTGACGACCACTTCCGCAGGAGGGTCCCGATGACCGATCCGGTCCAGTACGTCCTCGACGAATCGCGCATCCCGACGCGCTGGCGCAACGACTGCTTCGCCGGCCGGCTGGAGGATCGCGATTACGACGAGCGCGGGCTCGCGATGGCCCTGGCGGGTCTTCCCCCGGTCAAGGAGGCGGCGTGATGCAGAACCGTGTCGGCACGATCCCCGCGGTCCGCGTCTGGACCCGGGACGAGATGCTGAAGCGGGTGGCGAAGTTCGCCGAGCTCAAGGGGTTCAGCGACGGGCTGCAGGACTCGATGCTGCCCGAGTCGTTCAAGACCACCTACAACGTGATCGGCTTCCAGACCCCGGAATCCGCGGGCGAAGGGGGCATCAACTCGCCGGTCGGCAAGAGCGCTTCGGCGAACGCCGCGATCCAGATCGCCGAGGGCTTCAACCTCGGCCTCGTGACGTGCGGGCCGGGCAAGGGCGTGCTGATGCACAACCACGACACCAACGAGACGTTCGTGGTGATGTCGGGCCGCTGGCGCGTCGAGTGGAACGAGCCGCCGCACACCGAATCGCTCGAGGTCGGACGCCTCGACTGCATCTCGTTTCCGCCCGGGTGCGCGCGGCGCTTCGAGAACGTCACCCACGACGAGCCCGGCGCCGAGCACATGCTGCTCTTCGTGATCGGCGGCGACGCGCCGCAGAACGAGTTCACCGCACGCTCGATGGCGCGCGTGGCGGAGTTCGAGCGGACCGGGCGGTAGGCGCCCGAGTTCCGGCGGCGCGCGCGGGATTCGCGCGCGCCGCGGGTCGAGGATTGCTACTTCGGCTGCGGCACGATCCGGAGATACGGCCGCGGCGCCTTCCAGCCGCCGGGGAACGCTTTCTTCGCGTCCTCCTCCGAAACCGATGCGAGGATGATCACGTCCTCGCCCTGCTTCCAGTTCACCGGCGTCGCGACCTTGTGCTTCGCGGTGAGCTGCATCGAGTCGAGCACGCGCAGCACCTCGTCGAAGTTCCGCCCGGTGCTCATCGGGTAGGTGAGGATCAGTTTGATCTTCTTGTCCGGCCCGATCATGAACACCGAGCGCACCGTGGCGTTGTCGGCCGCCGTGCGGCCCTTCGCCTCGCCGCTCGCGTTCGGGTGGATCATGTCGTACAGCTTCGCCACCTCGAGGTTCGAGTCGCCGATGATCGGGTAGTTCGGCGCGTGCCCCTGCGTCTCCTTGATGTCGTTCGCCCAGCGCTCGTGGTCGCCGACCGCGTCGATGCTCAGGCCGAGGATCCTGGTGTTGCGCTTGTCGAACTCGGGCTTGAGGCGCGCCATGTAGCCGAGCTCGGTCGTGCAGACCGGGGTGAAGTCCTTCGGGTGGGAGAAGAGGATCGCCCAGCCGTTGCCGATCCACTCGTGGAAGCGGATCTTCCCGGCCGTCGTGTCCGCCGTGAAATCCGGTGCTTCGTCGCCAATCCGTAGTGCCATTTCGATGCCTCCTCGTGACGTCTGCTGCCTGGATGGACCCGGTCGTCGCGGAACGCGAGGTCAGTGGCCGCCGGTTCGTGCCCGTTCGGTCCGCGGCATCCGGGGTGGTGCTCCCAAGGCGGGCCCTAATGTAAGCGAGCGTACTTTACGCCGTTGCGCCGAGCGCGTCTGCCCGCTCGGCGAGCCTGCGGTTCGACGGGCTCGCCGGCTTGAGCGCGAGGCGCTCCGCCACGAGCGCCCGGGCGTAGTTCGCGCCGCCGGCGCGGATCGCCGCCTCGGTGAGCGTCAGGTGCAGCACGTCGCGCTGCGCGTGGCTGCCGCCGAAGCGATGCGCGGTGAGGCGCACGCCTTCGAGCAGCGCGATTGCCATTGCGTAATCCCCACGGCCGAACGCGCGCAGCGCGCGGGCGACCGGCAGGCCGACCTCGCGCGTCAGCCCGGCGTTGGTCACGCCGTTCTCGGCGCGCTTCGCCATCGCCGCGAGCAGGCGATCGGCGTCGCGTTCGCGGCCGCTCGCGACGAACGCCATCATCGCGTGTGCGTCGTTGAACGCGTACCAGCCGCCGTCGATCGAGGGCTGCCAGGCGTCGGCGATCTCGTTCCAGCGCGTGCCGACGTCGACGCCCCGGAGGCCGAGGCGCCACAGCATCGCCGCCGCATCCACCAGGTCGAGCCCGACCGTCGAGCTGCCCGCCCGGACCCGCTCGTCGTAGAGCGCGAGCACCCTGTCGTGCTCGCCGAGGTCGAGGTGGAAGAGCGCGAGGTGCCACGCGTTGTGGATCGCGAAGAGGTTGTCGGCCGCGCCCCAGTCGGCGGTGCGGGGGGCGAGCCAGTCGATCCCGTCGCGCACCCGGCCCTGCATCTCCAGCACGTGCGAGACGGCGTGGATCGCCCACACGTCGCCGCGGTTGCGGCCCACCGCCTCGCGGCCGACGCTCTCGGCGCGGCCGTAGTCGCCCATCTCCTCGAGCCCGAAGGCGTGCATGCCTAGGAGGTAACCGTAGCCCGGCACCTCGTCGCTCCACTGCGGCAGCGCACGCGCGACCCGGTCGCGGAGCAGCGCCGACTGGCCGAGGTAGAAGTCGAGCGCGTGCGCGAGCTGCAGCGCCACCGTGTCGCGCGGGTGGTCGATCAGGAGCTCGCCGTAGATCGCGTTCGCCTTGCGCCACTCGCCGTCGAGGAACGCGCGCAGGCCGGCGACGTGGGCGCACTCGCGCCGGTTGGCGTCGCCGGCGAGGCGTTCGGCCGCTTCGAGCGCGGCGCGCGCCTGCGGCTCGAGCGGCTTCTCGTTCGCGATCGCGCTCAGGGACGCCTTGAGGCAGTGCCCCATGACGAAGCCGGGATCGGCGGCGACCGCGGCGTCGGCGGCCCCGGCCGCTGCCGCCGAGAAGCCGAGGAAGAGGCCGGTTGCCCGCTCGTAGTGCGCGAGTGCGGCCGGCGTCGCCGCCGAGACGGGGTTGCCGCGCTGGTCGTGGATGCTCATCGATGCTGCTCCTTCAGGGGTTTGCGGGCCGCGGCGCGTCGGGCGCGCTGCGGCAGTGGACGGCGGACCGGCGCTCGCGTGGTGCGTCTGCGCGCCGGAACGTGGAAAAAGAAGGCGAAGACCATGTCGACTATAGCCCGCGTCAGGCCGCCGCGTCGAAGAGCGCTGCGGCTTCGGCCTGCGCGAGATGCGCCTCGATCGCTGCGTTCACGCGCTCGGCGTGAGTGACCGGCAGCATGTGGCCGGCGTTCGCCACCTCCACGAGCTCGGCGTTCGGCACGTTCGCGGCGAGGCGCTCGAAGACCGCGTTCGCGGACAGGGTCGTCCGGGCCCCGCGCACGAGCAGCGTCGGGACGCGCACGCGGCGCGCGTCGTACCGCTCGCGGTCGCGGAAGAGAAGGCGGAACTCGGAGGCGACCTTCGGCATCGTCGCCGTGAGCCGGGCGCGCGTCTCCGCCGGCATGCCGGCCCAGGTCTCGGCGCCGATCCAGTAGCCCATGAAGTGCGCCGCGCAGCCGTCGAGATCGCCCTCCGCGACGAGCTCGAGGTGGCGGCTTGCGACCGCCTCGATCTCGCCGAACGCGGCGCGGTCGGCGACGCGGTCGAGGGCGAGAAACGCCGCCGGCTCGACGAGCGCGAGGCTCGTCACGCGGCTCCCGGACGCGAGCGCCGCGCGCAACGCGAGCGCCCCGCCGTACGAGTGGCCGACGACGTGCAGCGGGCAACCGAGCTCGCGCGCGAACGTCGCCACGACGTCGTAGTCGGTCGCCGGCAGGTCCTCGCGCCAGGGCGTGCTCTCGCCGTACCCGATCAGGTCGGGCGCCACGACGCGGTAGCGCGCGACGAGCCGTTCCACGAGCGGCTGCCACATCCGGCGCGAGCTCGCGCTGCCGTGGAGGAGGAGCACCGTGTCGCCCCGGCCGGCGTCGGTGTAGGCGATGGTGGCATCCCTGATCTTCAGCGTCGGCATGTTGCCTCCCAGTTCAGGCGGCGGCGCGCGCATCGGCAGCGAGCGCACCGGCGCGCGCCGCCTGCACCCGCGCGCGCGGGGTGAGCGGGGCGGCCGCCCGGCGCTCGCCGACGAGCGCCTGCGCGAGCCGGCCGCGGCCGGCGCGGATTGCGGCTTCGAGCACCGTGAGGTCGAGCGTGTCGCGCTGGGTGCGGCTGCCGCCGAGGCGCCAGAGGCCGGGGCGCAGCGGCCCCGCCAGGTCGACGACGCGGGCGTACTCGCCGCGGGCGAAGGCGAGCACCGCGCGCGCCGCGGGGAGCGCAACCTCGCGCACCACGGCCGCGCCGCCGGTGCAGCCCTGCCCGGCGGATTCCATGATCCGGAGCAGCTCGGCGGCGTCCGCGTCGCGTCCGGCGGCGGCGAACGCCATCATCGCGTGCACGTCGAGCAGCGGCCAGAACGCATCGCCGGCGCGCGCCGCCCAGGCGTCCGCGAGCGGCCGCCAGCGTTCGCCGACGTCGACGCCCTCGAGCTCGAGCCGCCAGAGCAGCGCCGCCGCGTCGCCCGCGTCGGAGGCGGGCGTCGCGCTCCCGCCCGCCGGCGGGAAGTCGACGTGCGCGAGCGCCCGGTCGATCCGTCCCAGCTCGAGCTGGAAGAGCGCATCGTGCCAGGCGAGATGGCGCGCGAGCCCGCCGGCGGTCGAAGCTGCAGCGTGCTCGTCGAGCCACTTCGCGCCCTCGGCGGCGCGGCCCCGGTCGAGCAGCGCGTGCGTCACCGCGTGAATCGCGCCGGCGTGGCCCGGCCGCAGCGCGACCGCGCGCCGTCCCGACTCCTCCGCCCGTGCGCCCTCGCCGTTCTCCGCGAGCGCGTAGGCGTGCAGCGCGAGGACGTGCGCGTAGCCCGGCATGTCCGGCTGCCACGCCGCGAGCGCCGGTGCGACCACCCGGAGGTGCCCGCCCGAGCGGCCGATGAATACCCACGCGGCTTGCGTGAGGCGCAGGGCGAGCGCGTCGAGCGGCCACTCGCGCACGATCGCGGCGTACTCGTCGGCCGCCTTGGCGTGCTCACCCGCGAGCCATGCGCGGGCGGCGGCGAAGTGCGCCCGCTCGCGCGCGTTCGCGCGCGCAGCGAACGGCAGCAGGGCGGCGAGGCTGCGGCGCAGCAGCGCGAACGAGCGCTTGTCCCACGCGGCGACCGCGGTACCCGCGACGAGGAGATGCCCGGCCACGAACCCCGGCTCCGCGGCGAGCGCCGGCTCGAGCGCGGCGAGCGGATCGCCGTCGCCGGCGAGGAAGCGGTCGAGCGCCGCGTCGTGGGCGGCGAGCGCCGCCGGGCTGCCGGCGGAGAACGCGAAGGGGGTGGCGGTGTGACGCGACACGGGTTGCTCCTTCAGCTGGCCTCGACCGCGGCGGTGCGCACGCGCGCCATGTGATCGAACCAGCGTTGCTCGAGCGCCACGAGTGCGCGTGCGGCCATGCGCGACGCAGCGCGCGCCGCGGGCGCCGTCGCGCGGGGCTCGAGCGCCCAGCGGCGCACGAGGCGGTTCGAGTCGTCGGTCAGCCAGCCGCCGCAGAGCGACGCGGTGAACTCCAGAGCCAGGCTCATGGTTGCTGCTCCCGTCAGAACGCGCCGGCGATCGCGCGCACGGCGTTGACGATCATCAGCGCCACGGCGGCGATCCCGAACGCGGTCGCGATCGCGCCGGAGGCGAGCACCAGCGCCTCGCCGACCGAACGGATGCTCCGCCCGTTGAACTCTCTCGTTTCCATCGCAAACTCCTGGAAGGTGGGGATCGGATCCGCGGGCTCGTCCGCGGCGGGCCGGAGCCCGAATTGCGCCGGGAAGTACCCGGCCCTCGGCAGCGCCGGAACGGCATCGTCCGCGGCCTCGTCCTGGGCGACTGCGCCGGCGGGGGCGAGCCCTTGGGACGCGACGAACATCCCGATGGCCACCACGCCCGCGATTGCGGCGATCGTCTTGGCAAACGGATTCTTCGGGTCATGCCTTGTCATCTGCGGCCTCCTGTCGTTGATTGACGGGGCGCAGTTTGGCGTGATGAGGCTGGCCGCTGACTGACGAATCGGCGAACCGCCGCACGCGCGATGTAACCGGCAGGTATCGCCCGGAAAGCCGCATGGATGCTGGCTTTCCGCCGGGTAGTCCGGACGGACTAAGCGGTGTGTACGAGGCGCGGAGGGCGGCGTGACGGAATGCGCGGCGAAGGACTGACGGATGACTGACGCGAGCCGCGGATCCGCCCGCGGCCCGCTGATCCGTTCTCGCTACGTGGCGAAAATCGCTCCAATGCGAAAACGATCATGCAGTGCTTCCGCCCCCCGCCTCCAGCGACCGCCGCACCGCTTCGGTCTCCGGCGACGGCGGCAGCGCGAGCACGACCGAGAGCAGCTCGCGGCACCGGCGGTAGACCCGCATCGCCTCGGCCGTCCGCCCGAGCTCGCGGTAGCAGACCATCAGGCTGCGGTAGAGGTCCTCGGCGAGGTTGTCGAGCTCGAGCGAGCGCGAGTAGAGCGCGATCGCGTCCTCCCAGCGCGCCTCGGCCTCGAGCGCGCGCCCGAGCCCGAGCACGGCGCGCACGAGCTTCGAGCGGAGGCGATCGCGCAGGCCCATGAGCCACGGCTGGTCCTCGTCCGCGGCGAGGAAATGCCCGGGGTAGGCGTCGAGGAGGCGACGCGCGATCGCCGCCGCCGCCGCGCCGCTCGCCCCGTCGGCCTCGCGCGCGAGGCGCTCGAACGCCCAGACGTCGACGAAGCACTGGCGCCGGTCGAGCGAGAGCTTGCCTTCGACCAGCACGAGCGCGGCGTCCTGCCCGACGAGCTTCCGCAGCCGGTAGAGCGTGCTGTCGAACGACACCTTCGCGGCGTCGCCCGCCGCGTCCGGCCACAGGATCGCCGCGAGCCGCCCGGCGTCGACCCCCTCGCCGCCGAGGGCGACGAGCGCCTTCAGGAGCTCGAGCGGCTTCTTCTGCGCCTTGCCGCGGAACGCGAGCGGCACGCCGTCCTGCCGAACCTCGAACCGCCCGAGCGCCTGGATCCGGAGGGGCCACGGCCAGTCGTCGGCGGCGAGCGCCGGATCCGGCGGCAGCCCGCGCGCGGCGACGAGCCGCCGCACGTAGTCGACCTCGATGCCTTCGGCGATCGCCACCGCCGCGAGCCGGCTCATCATCGGCGGCCACCAGAAGTAGTGGTTGAGGTAGCCCTCGCGGCGCCCGAGCGCGAGCGCCTCGGCGAGCGGCGTCCGCCAGTCGCCCGTCCCCTCACCCCCCTCACCCCCCTCACCCCCCTCTGCCCGGAGGCGCAGGTACGCCTCCCACAGCGCGGTCGCGTACCGCAGCATCCCGCCGTGCACGCCCTCGACGAGGCTCAGCATCCGGTCGAGCACCCCGAGCGCCGCCGCGGGCTGCCCGGTCCCGTCGAGCGCGAGCGCGAGACCGGTGTGGCAGATCAGGGCCGAGGCGACCGACCCGGTCTCGAGCGAGACCTGCGCCGCGCGCCGCCCTTCGCGCTCGGCGGCCGCGAAGTCGCCGCGGCTCGCCGCGCTCCAGCACTCGAGGTAGTGGAGCAGCGCGCGGTCGAGCTTGCGCCCCGGGTCGATCGTCGCGGCGAGCCGCGCGAGCACCGGCGCGGCCTCGCGGTCATCGCCGCGCGAGAGCCGGCCCCACCCGCGGAAGAGCCCGATCACCGGCACGAAGAACCCGAGCCCGTGCGCCTCGGCGATCGCGAGCGCCTCGTCGAGCACGCGCTCGAAGTCGTCGAACCGCGCCTCGAAGTAGTAGAGGTTCGCGAGCCACACCCGGGCCCACGCGCTCGTGAGCGGCCGCACCTCGGGGTCGTCCATCACCGCGCGGACGCGCGTGGCGATCGCCTGCGAGCGCGCGAAGTCGCCGACCTTGTTGAGGCCGTCGATGAGGCGGGTCGCGCTCGCGACCTCGAGGTTGCGGTCGCCGACCTCGTCGAGGAGCGCGGCCAGCCGGTCGAGGAGCTCGAGCAGCAGCCGATGGCCGGGCTGCCGGTAGACGAGCCCGATCGCGAGGCTCGAGAGCGCGCGCACCTCGGCCGCGGGATTCGCGAAGGTGCGCTCGCGCGCGAGCAGCTTCTCCATCACCTCGGTCCAGCGGTCGACCGGCCGCCAGTCGTCCCAGGCGAGGTAGTGCGAGACGATCACCGCCTCGACCGCCCGGATCTGCGCCGCGGTGTCGCCGCGCGCGACGAAGCCGTCGTAGGCGCGCTCGAGGCCCGCCCGCGCGGCGAGCGGATCGACGTTCGCCCGCGCGGCGCCCTCCCAGTAGGCGAGCCACGGTTCGGCCGCGCGGCTGTGGGGCGGGAGCGCCTCGATGCGCTCGAGCGCCGACTGGAAGCGCCCCTGCGCCAGGAGCTCGGGCGCGGCAGCGAGCACGACGCGCACCGCGTTCGGCCAGTCGCCGGCGTCGCGGTAGAGCTCGAACGCGTCCGCGCCCGCGCCGTCGGCCTCGAGCAGCGCGGCCGCGCGGCGGCGGTGCTCCGCGAGCGCCTCGGGGCCGAGCACGGCCGGGGCGCGCTTCAGCAGGAACTCGCGGAAGAGCGCGTGGAACTCGTAGGTCGGCTCCGCGCCGTCGCGCCGGGCGACGAAGAGGTGGCGGCGGTACCCGTGCTCGAGCAGCTTGCCCGCATCGGCCGCGCCGGTGAGCTCGACCGCGATGCGCGGCGTGATCCGCGGCGGCAGCGCGCAGAGCACGAGCACGCGCTGGTTGCCGGCCGGGATGCGATTCACGATCTCGCCGGCGAAGTAGGCGAACACCGCCTCGGGCGTGGCGAGGCCGCCGTCGTCCGGGCCCGCGGCGGCGCGCGTCGCGTGCTCGCGCAGCAGGATGAGGCCCGCGGCCCAGCCGTCGGAGCGGCGGTACACCGCCTCCAGCGCCTCGGCCGCGAGCTCGCCGTCGGCGGCGAGGAGCCGCCCGGCCTCGTCGCGCGTGAAGCGCAGCTCCTCCGCGCCGACCCGCGCGATCGTCTGGTTGGCGAGCAGGCGCGCGAACTCCGCGGGCGGCTCCGGCCGGCTGACGACGACGACGTTCACGCCGGCCGGGATCTCCTCGAGCCCGGTCGCGAACGCGGCGCGCGCCTCGGCCGAGCCGCCCGCCTCGTGCAGGTTGTCGAGCACCAGCACGCCGCCCGCGGGCATGCGGGCGAAGAAGGCGCGGAACCAGCGCCGCGCGAAGCCGTTGAGGTCGCGCCGGTACTCGTCGGCGTAGCGCGGGAGCGCCGGCGCCTTCTTCCCGCCGAGGCGTGCGCCGGCGAGGCCGAGGTAGTGGAAGAAGGTCGCCGGATCGGCGTCCCCCGGGTCGACGTGGTACCAGACGCCCGTGAGCTTGCGCGCCTCGAGGTAGCTCGCCACGAGCACCGTCTTGCCGCTGCCGGGCGCGCCCGAGAGCCACACCACCGGGTGCTCGCGCCGCTCGTCGAGCAGGCGAAAGAGCCGCTCGCGCGGGCTGACGCGGTAGATGCGCGGACGCGAGAGTTTGGCGAGCTCGGGGGCCGGGGCCATGCGCTTCGAACGGCGGGGAGCGTCGATTCTAGCCGCGCAGCGTCGACGACCCCGGCCCGCGGTGTCGGAAGCGCGCCGGTGCGCGCGCCGGGCGGCTCCCGGCAGCGTGCATTCCGTCACATCGCCCGCGCCACCGCGCCCCCCCGCAAGGCGCTCTCGAGTACGGGCGCGCGGCGAATGTCCGCGCAACCCCGAAGCCGCCGGCTCCGGACGCGCGAATGGTGCGGGAATTGCTCGTCGTTCCCGGCCCTTGGCATCAGAAGCTCGAGGGCGATCCGAAGGTGGACCCGAAGCCCCCCGACCGCCGCCCCGGAGACCGTCCGCAGTCGCGCGCCGTCGCGTTCGAGGCGCTCGAGTCGCGGCTGCTCCTTTCGGCCGACCTCCTGCCGGCTGCGGATGCGCTCGCGCAGGATCTCTCGCTCGTCCCGGCCGAGCACCGCGCGCTCGACGCGGCCGTGCCGGCGCCACAGGTCTCGATGCGGATCGCGGCGCGCGAGGTCGTCTTCGTCGACGGCGGGATCCCCGACCGCGAGCGCCTGCTCGCCGACTTCCTCGCGGCCGCCGGGCCGCAGCGCACGTTCGACGTGGTCGTGCTCGACCCGGCGCGCGACGGCATCGCGCAGATCGGCGCGGCGCTCGCCGGCCGAACGGGCCTCGCCGCGGTGCACGTGCTCGGCCATGGCGCCGACGGCGCGCTCTCGCTCGGGCGCACGACGCTCGACGCCGCCGCGCTCGCCGCGCGCGCCGACGCGATCGCGCGCTGGGGCGACGCGTTCGCGGCGGACGGCGACTTCCTGCTCTACGGCTGCAACCTCGCGGCGTCCGCGCGCGGCGCAGCGTTCGTCACCGAGCTCGCGCGCGTCACCGGCGCCGACGTCGCCGCGAGCGACGACCCGACCGGCGCGGCGGCACGCGGCGGCGACTGGGACCTCGAGCGCACGAGCGGGGCGATCGAGTCCGCGCTGCCGCCGCTCGCGGCCGCGGGCTGGGGCGGGCTGCTCGCGACCGAGGTGCTCGACTGGGACGCCGCGGCGGTCGACTGGCCGGGCGCGACCACCGGCTCGAACAGCTATGCCGTCGGCGGGGCCAACGTCACCGTGACGGTGACCGATCCGGCGGGCCGCCTCAACAACTTCTCGCCGGACGACGACACGCTGAACGACGAAGGCGGGCTCGGCGCGATCGAGCAGGGCCTCTACGTCAGCTCGACCGGCTTCCTCGCCGGCGAGTCCGCGACGATCACCATCGACTTCGCGCACGCGGGCGGCGTGTCGAACGCGAGCTTCACGATCTTCGACATCGACACCGGCGGCGCCGGCAACTTCGTCGACGAGATCCAGGCGGCGTTCACCGCGAGCGGCGCGGTGACGCTCGCCATCGCCAACGGCCCGAACAACACCGTCGTCGGCGGCGACACCGTGCAGGGCACGGCCACCACGCCGAGCACCGGCGCCGGGTCGGGCGACGCGAACGCGACCTTCACCTTCACCGGCAGCGGCATCACGCAGATCGTGCTGACCTACCGCAACGTCGGCGGCGCGACCGGGCAGTCGGTGACCCTGCACGACATCAGCTTCGACCCGTCGCCGACGGCGGCGGACCGCACGGTGACGACCGGCGAAGACGCGACCTACGCGTTCGCCGCCGCCGACTTCGGCTTCGCCGACGCCGGCGGCGACACGCTCCAGTCGGTGCGCATCACCCAGCTCGAGAGCGCCGGGAGCCTGCACCTCAACGGCGTCGACGTCGTCCTCAACCAGGTGGTCCCGATCGCCGACATCAACGCGAACCGCCTCACGTTCGCCCCGGCCGCGGACGCGAACGGGGCGCCCTACGCGAGCTTCCGCTTCCGGGTCGGCGACGGCGCGAGCTTCAGCGCGGCCGACCACGAGATGCGGGTCGACGTGAGCGCGGTCGGCGACACGGTGAACGACGCCGCGACGGCGAACGAGGACGGTGCGATCACCGTCAACGTGCTCGCGAACGATAACTTCGAGAGCGCGGGCCGGGCGCTGACCGCGGTCGCGGGCGCGGCGAACGGGACGGTCGGCTTCACCGCCGCAGGCGCGGTGACCTACACGCCGAACCCGCACTGGAACGGCGCCGAGACGCTCACCTACACCGTCGCATCCGGCGGCGCGACCGAGACCGGCACGCTGACGGTCACCGTCGCCGCGGTGAACGATGCGCCCACCCTCTCGCTCGGCGGAAACCTGACCCGGCCCGAGGACGCCCCGCCGCAGACCGTCGTCGCCTTCGCCACCGCCGCGCCGGGCGGCGGCGCGGACGAGGCGGGGCAGACGTTCACCTACGCGGTGGCGAACGACAACAACGCGCTCTTCGCGGTCCAGCCGTCGATCGCCGCGAACGGGACCCTCACCTACACGCTCGCGGCGAACGCGATCGGCACGGCGAACGTGACGGTGTCGGTGACCGATTCCGGCGGGACGCTGAACGGCGGCATGGACACCACCGGCCCGATCGCATTCAGCATTACCGCGACGCCGGTCGCCGACTCACCGTCGGTCACGAACGCCGCCACGCTCGAGGACGTGCAGACGACCGCCGGGCTCGTGCTCGCCCGCAACGCCGCCGACGGCGCCGAGGTGACGCACTTCCGGATCACGGGCATCGCCGGCGGGACGCTGTTCCAGAACGACGGCACGACGCCGATCGCGAGCGGGGACTTCATCACTTTCGGGCAGGGCGCGGCCGGGCTCCGGTTCACACCGGGCCCGAATTCCGTCGCGGCGGGCAGCTTCGACGTGCAGGCCGCGACCGCGGGCAACGTCGCCGGCCTCGGCGGCGGCGTGGTGAGCGCCGCGATCGCGCTCACGCCGGTCAACGACGAGCCGTCGTTCACGACCGGGGGCAACCTCACCGTCCCCGAGGACTCGGGCGCACAGACGCTGGCGGCCTTCGCGACCGCCGCTCCGGGAGGCGGCGCCGACGAAGCCGGCCAGCCGTTCACCTACACGGTCGCGAACGACAACAACGCGCTCTTCGCGGCGCAGCCGTCGCTCGCCCCGAACGGCACCCTCACCTACACGCTCGCGCCGAACGCGAGCGGCGCGGCGACCGTCACCCTGTCGGTGACCGACTCCGGCGGCGTGCTGAACGGCGGCGACGACACCGCGCCGGCGCAGAGCTTCACGATCACGGCGACGCCGGTCGCCGACGCGCCGGTGCTCACCGTCAGCGCGGCGTCCGGCAACGAAGATACGGCGATCGCGTTGAGCGTCGCGACGGCGCTGGTGGACGGCGACGGCTCCGAGACGCTCGCGGTGACGGTCTCGTCGATCCCGATCGGCGCGACGGTCGCCGACGGCGTGTCGAGCTTCACCGCCACCGCCGGCAACACTTCCGTCGCGATCACCGGCTGGAATCTCGCCGCGCTGACGGTCACCCCGCCGGCGCAGAGCGACGTGGACTTCACGCTCGCGATCGCGGCGACCGCGACCGAGACGGCGAACGGCGCGACCGCCACGACCGGCGCAAACCTCGCCGTGACCGTCGACGCGGTCGCCGACGCGCCGGCGATCGTCCTCGGACCCGCGGCCGGCAACGAGGACACCGCCATCGCGCTCGCGATCGGCGCGAGCCTCGTCGACGCCGACGGTTCCGAGGCGCTCGCCCTTGCGCTCTCCGCGATCCCCGTCGGCGCGGTGCTGACGGACGGGACCAATACCTTCACCGCCACCGCCGGCAGCCAGAGCGTGAGCCTCGCCGGCTGGAGCCTCGCCACCTTGTCGCTCGCCCCGCCGGCGAACGCCGACGCCGACTTCACGCTCACGGTCGCCGCGACCGCGACCGAGGCCGCGAACGGCGCCACCGCGACCGCGACGGCGGCGCTCCTCGTCGACGTGCTGCCGGTGAACGACGCGCCGACGGTCGCCGCGCCCGCGGCGATCGCGGTGGTCGAGGACGTGGCCTCGCCGCTCCTCGGCATCTCGTTCGCCGACGTCGACGCCGGCGCCGGCCCGGTCACCGCCACCTTCACCGTCGCGCAGGGCACGCTCGCGGCCGCCGCCGGCGGCGGCGTCGCGGTCGGCGGCACCGCGACCGCGCGCACGCTGACCGGGACGCTCGCCGACGTCAACGCCTTCCTCGCCGGCGGCGGCCTCTCGTACACGACGCTCCTCGACGCCACCGCGCCGGTCGCGCTGACCGCGAGCCTCGACGATCTCGGCAACTCCGGCGCCGGCGGGCCGCTCGCTTCGCCGACCGCGAACGTGACCCTGAACGTGATCCCGGTGAACGACGCGCCGGTGCTCGGCGCCGTGACGCTCACCGTCGATGCGCTCGGCACCGTCGTCCTGACCGGCGCGAACCTGAGCGCGACCGACGTGGACGATCCGGCGGCGGGGCTCGTGTTCTTCATCACGAGCCTCGTCCACGGGCGGTTCGAGCTCGTGGGCGCGCCGGGCGTGCCGGTCACCTCCTTCACGCAGGGGCAGGTGCTCGCCGGCCAGGTGCAGTTCGTGCAGACCGATCCGGCGCGCGCGCCGTCGTACCTCGTGTTCGTGACCGACGGCGCGTCGACCGTCGGGCCGGGCGTGGTCGCGCTCAGCTTCCGTCCGCTCGACCCGGGTGTGGCGACGCCTCCCTGGGGGGGCGGCGATGCGCCGGCACCGGCGGTGAGCTTCGCCTCGAGCGCGCTCGCCGCTGCGCGCGCCGGGCTCGCCGAACCGTTCGCGATCCGGTTCGGCCGCCAGCCGGTCGCGGCGGCGGAGGACGGCGGCGCCGCGATCGCCGAAGCGGAAACCGTCGCGCCGGTCGCGGGCGCGCGCCAGGCGTCGGCGGCGGCCGGAGACCTCTTCGCGCTGCGGCCGCGCGGCTTCGCCTACCCCGAGCCCGGTTTCGGCGGGATGGACAAGCTCCCGACCGCGATCGCGCCGCTCGAGCTCGGCGTCGGCCCGCAGCGCCCGCACGAAGAGCTCCGCGGCCTCGACCTCGTGCTCGACTCGGTCCGCACCGCCGGCATGGTGCTGTCGGTCGGCGCGGTCTGGTGGGCGGCGCGTGCGGCGGGTCTGCTCAGCAGCCTGATCGCGATCTCGCCGACGTGGCGCCACCTCGATCCGCTGCCGGTGCTCGGGCGCGACGACGACGAGCCCGCCGGCGGCTGGGAGGAACCGGCGGACGAGGAGGCACGCAAGGAGGATGCGTCGGCGGACAGGATGTTCGAGCGGAACGCCGGGCGGCGGCCGGCGTAGCGCGAGAAAAAAGTCACGTCCGGGCGCTGGCGACGTTCCGCCAGCGCGGCGTCGGCCCCGCGTCATGCGCCCGCCGCGGGCGTGAATCCTTCACGGCGGCCGGCCGCGACAAGACCGATCGCGGGCACGGCGGGCGCCCCGCCACCCCCCTTCTCCGCGCGAACTGTGGCATCCGCCGCCCCGGTCCGCGGATCCGCCCGCGGCGCCGCCCGACCGGCTCGGAACTTGCAGTTTCCGCCCGCGTAGCGGTGGAGGAGCCGGCGGGTCTCATGAGCCCCCGGCACGAGGGCGATGGGGTCGAGCGCCAAACGCACGAAAGAGGCCGCCGGGGCAGCGAGCGCTGCGCCGGCGTCTGCGCGCGCCCCCGCGAAGCGCGCCCTCCCGATCCGCTCCTCGCCGGTCGGCAGCGCGCCGTCCCTCCGGTCCAAGCTCGCCAGTCTGAAGTCCCCGCCGAAGACGGCTGCGCGCACGCAGGAGCCCCCGCGCGCGAAGCCCAGGAAACCCCCCTTCGCCCGCAACCCGGTGCTGCAGGAGCTCGAGCCGCGGCTCCTGATGTCCGCGGACCTGAACCCCCTCGCCCAGGACACCCTCCTCGCCTCCCCGGCGATGACCGGCGCGGAGTTCCGC
>Ga0187893_10005607_pt1 | contig 22325 bp, 26 predicted proteins | sample MA1701074metaG_FD_139574 | JGI IMG/M metagenome (GOLD analysis project Ga0187893, IMG submission 139574) | White microbial mat communities from a basaltic lava cave in the Kipuka Kanohina Cave System on the Island of Hawaii, USA - MA170107-4 metaG ...
CACAGGCGCCTTCACCATGCGCGTCATCGGTCCTTATCCAGATCGCTCGGAGATCGAACTCGACCCGGCCGAGGCCCATCGGCGTGGGCGCAGGCTGGACGCGATGTTGCCCTCCGCTCTTCCCAAGCTGAAACGGGGGGTGTATCGCGGCACCTTCGAATTCTTCGCCCGGTTGGACGCGGCGCGCATGCTCGAGGCGGCACGCAAGGTCAACCGGCCATGCTAGGCGAGGACCTGCTCCTCAAGCTCCTGGCGCGATTTCGAGAAGAGGGGGTGGAGTACGTCCTCATCGGCGGCCAGGCCGTCCGACTGAACGGGTTCCTGCGCGCTACCGAAGACGTGGATGTGCTGCTCAGACCGGGCCGCGCGAACGGTGAAAGGGTCAAGAGGGCGCTCGACTTCCTGGCTTCTTCGGCGGAGCTCGATGCAGACTGGTTCGAGCCCGCGGCCGGCGCGGCCGAGAACATTCGCGTCGCCGACGAGCTGATCGTCGACCTGCTGTTCGTCGCAAACGGCGAAACCTACGAATCGGTTCAGCCCTTTGTGCGCGAGGTCGTGATCGAGGATGTGCCGGTTCGGGTCCTGAACATCGATGGGCTGCTCAGAACCAAGACCGACACCCGCGAGAAGGACGTGCTGGACAAGCAGGTTCTCACGCGTATCAAAGACAGCCTGGAAGACTGATCTTCCAAACGGCGGGCTCGAATCGCGGACAGGGAAACGATGCGGCCGGCAGGGGCGGCCCGATGTGAATCTGCTCGAGCAGGTCGCGACGCCTCACGGGTCATGCGCGGGTTGGGGCGCGCCCTCCACCACTCAACGTGCTTTCCCACGGTTTGATCTTCGCCAGCTCGGCGCCCAGCGCACGTTCCGCGACCTCGGTGTCATGCATCACTTGGGCGCGCAGCCAGTATCCGTTGGAAAGACCGAAGAACCTGCATAGACGCAAGTCGGTGTCGGCGGTTATGGCACGCTTGCCCGCCACGATGTCACCGATCCGCTGTGCCGGTACGCTAATTTCCTTCGCCAGCCGATACTGGCTGATGCCCAGAGGTTTCAGAAACTCCTTCATCAGGAGCTCGCCCGGTGTTACTGGCTTGAGCTTACGCATCATCGTTCTTCAGTGATAGTCCACGATCTCCACATCCTCTGCGCCCGCAGCCGTCCAACGGAAGCACACCCGGAACTGATCGTTGATACGCACGCTATGCTGACCCTCGCGCTCCCCCTTCAGGGCCTCAAGTCGGTTTCCGGGCGGTACGCGCAGGTCATCCAGGCGAGCGGCGATTTCCAACTGCCGAAGCTTGCGTCGCGCGACAGCCGCGATGTTCGCAAATCGTTTGACCGGTTCCCCCTTCGACAGAGCTTGCGTATCGGCGCATTTGAACGTCCGGATCACCGTGCAATAGTAACGTGCTGCGTGACTATCGTCAATCTTCGGATAGTCGCACCAGGAGCCTGCATGATGTGGCGCCCATAGCGAAGAACTCTGCAGCCGGGCGACCTCCGGATCTAGCGAGGATTGTTCTCCAGCAGGCCCGTAGACATCGTTCAACTGAGTACGCACGACGTCTTCTCGATCCGTCTTTCTCACGTGGTAATGCCCGTGTCAATGGCCGTTCGCTCACCGCACTTTGTGCGAAAAACCACCGTCCTCGCTGCGGAACGGGTTACGCTTTCGCCGCCGTCGGCGCTTTGGATTGGACAGGCCGGTGCTTTCCCGCAAGCTCGGCACCGAAGCGCGCGAGTCTGGTTGAATGCCGATGATGCCCCGGTCCCAGAACTCGAGCATGCGCTTCCCGACTTCTCGGAACTCGGCGAAGCCGTCGGCATACTGCTTCACCTCCGGCGCGGCGCTGCGTAGGGCGTCGCTCACCTGCTCGATCACCGGCTTCGCCGCCTCCGCTCGGATGTCGAGCCACTGCTGCGCATAGCGGAGCAGGAGCTTACCGCAGGACCAGGTTTTCTTCCCGTAGAGCGTTAGACCTGGGATGTCGTGGTGAAACTCCGGATAAGCCGGTACGGTGAGGATGTCGTAAGCGGGCGCCAGGCGCGCGTCATCCGTCGAGCTGTATAGCATCGCGTAGTTCTTGAGATGCGCATCGGAATTGTGGACGGCGTGATTAAACGTCACCAGGCGAAAGAGCTGGTCGCGCGAACCCCCGAGCTGCTGCGCGGCGGCGTATGTTTTCAGGAGCTTCGCCAAGTCCTCGTGACTGCCCTCGTACTTGCGATAGGGCGACAGGCCTTTGAGGGCGCAGAAGTCCTCGAAGCCAAGCCGCTCCTGGGTGCGGCCGTCGAACCGACGTATGGCGAGCACGCTTCCGTCCGCGGAGAGTCTGGTTTCGGGGACCTCGATACCCGCCCGGCGCGCAGCCTCAAGGCACAGGTGCTCATTGATCGCAAGCCCGGGCAGATCGTGAGGACCGGTCTTCACGATATAGTCCTCGGTCAGCACGGTCGCCTTGTCATGGTCGCCGGGTACCGCAGCCAAAGCTTTCGGCATCACGCCGGCGACGCCCTCCGCGAGCCCCTGCTCCACATACTCCAGGAACAACCGCTGCGCGTCTCGGCTGGACAAGAGTCCCGCGAGATCCAGCGCAGGCTGGGCATGCTCTAGCTCCGTCCCGTGCGGCACCACCTGCACGCGCCCGATGGTGCGCCTGCCGGTCAACGCGAGCAGACTCATGTCGTCGACCGTGGCGACCGGTCCGAACCGCCTCCGCAGCGCATCTTTGAGATAACCCTCGGGCAGGTTCATCTGAAACACCGGGTGCAGCTCAGGCCAGACGTAGCTTTGCAGTCGCACCGGCATGGTGAGCGAGACGAAACGCTCGGGGGGAACCTCGGGTAGATACGAGAAAACGTGCTGAGGCCCCTCGCGTGCGAGTTGGCCCACACGCTGACCCAGCACATGGACGTCCAGCCGCATGTGTCAGCGCCCCGCGCGCGCGCCCATCCGCCGCACGCGCCTGGCGCGAGGCGCGGGCGCCGGGGTCTCGGCTAGCTCCCGGGCGATGTCATCTAGGGTGCGTGAATGGCCCAGCGGCCGGACGACGAGCTCTAACCGCAGGGCGCCCAGCAGCGCAGCGAGCTTGCGCACGCCAATATCGGGTGCCTGCCCCCGCTCGAGTTCGGACACTGTAGTCGGGTGCAGGCCGGCCGCCGATGCAAGCTGGGCTTGCGTCAAGCGTTTCTGCAGCCGCGCCTCGCGAAGAGTCTGCCCGAACGAGATAAAGTCCATATGCGATGTCAAGTCTAATGCATGGTCTATGGTATTATATACACGAAGTTACGGATGTCAACTTAACATCGCATACGGAGCTTGATGTAGCCTCCAGCCAGTATAAATCGCTATATGTACGTAATTGTGGCCTGCCATGGCGCTCAATATCAGGAACCCCGAGGCGGAGCGGCGAAGCTGATGGAGAAATACGCAGACGTCCCGATGAGCCTTGCCGACGCTTGCCTGGTCCGCATGACCGAAACGCTGCCCGACCCCGTCCTTCTGACCACCGACGCCGATTTCACCATCTACCGTCGCCACAGCCGCCATGCCGTTCCGTGCGTGCTGCCGTCATAGCGGCGCACGATGGGGAGGATTGAGGTGGGGCGACCCGGAGTCGCTACCGCCTCAGCGTTGGACCTTCGACTTCAGCCGCTCGCGCCTGGCGGCATCCGCGAGGCTGACTTTGATGCCCTCGGGCCCGATCAGCAGCTCCACGCGCTCGGTGAGCAGCGTTCCGTCGGCCCGAACGGGGTTGCCGCTGACGCGCAGCTCGTGCGGCGGCTTGTCGATGAGGGCGATCTCCTGGACCTTGAGCTTGTCCGGCAGGTCGGGCAGCGCGTTCGGCAGGCGGATGTGGCCGCCCATGGTGATGCCGTAGCGGACGCGCGCGAACTCGAGGGCGTTGGCCTGGATCAGGTCCTTCAAGCGCAGGATCTGCCCGGTGAGCTCCCAGTCCACCTCCTGCTCGCATTTGTGGATCTGCTCGAGCAGGTCGCGCAGCCTCCCGTCTGCCAGGACCTGGATGCTGCCCGTCAGGGTGTCGCCCAGGCCGGAGCCGCGCAGCAGCATGTAGAGCTTCTCAAGCAGGCCCAGCGAGCGGATGGCGGCCTGGGCGTCGTGGTACAGCCCGTGGGAGGTATTGCTCTTGTTATCCATGTTTCTTAAAAGCTTAGCGTCTCTATCTAAAGTTTGACTTTAAATAAAGATGAGAAGTTACCCGAAGTCATGCTCTCAATATCATGAATCGTAGTAATTTTCAGCTCTGCTATATAAGTGGCGACGTGCCGCACGTACGCCGGCTCATTGCGCTTTCCGCGAAACGGCACGGGTGCCAGGTACGGCGCGTCGGTCTCCACCAGCAGCCGCTCCAAGGGCACCCGCCGGGCGACGTCCTTGAGTTCGCCCGCGTTCTTGAATGTCACGATCCCGGAAAACGAGATATGGAAGCCCTGCTCCATCGCCGCCTCGGCCACATCCCAAGATTCGGTGAAGCAGTGCATCACACCGCCCACCTCACTGGCTTTCTCCTCTCGCATGATGGCGAGCGTGTCGGCGGCGGCGGCGCGAGTGTGGATCACCAGCGGCTTGCTGCACTCGCGGGCCGCGCGGATATGGGTGCGGAAGCGCGCGCGCTGCCAGTCGGTGTCGCCGCTCTGGCGGTAGTAGTCCAGCCCGGTCTCGCCGATCGCCACCACCTTGGGCGTCCCCGCCAGTTGCACCAGCCGCTGCACGGTCGGCTCTTCGACGTCCCGCTCGTCCGGGTGCACGCCCACGGTGGCGTGCAGGTTCGGATAGCGCAGGGCCAGGTCGCGCACGCGCGGCCAATTCTCCAGAGTCACGCTGATGCACAGCGCCTGGGCCACATCGTTCTCGCGCATGCGGGCGAGCACTTGGTCGATGTCGGCGGCAAGCTCGGGGAAATCCAGATGGCAGTGCGAATCGACCAGCACACGCGGGGCACTGCTAGAGGGTGTGGGTGGGGCGGTTTGCCTGCAGCTGGCCGCTCAGCAGCATCTCGATCCGGTTGCGCGCCAGGGCGCCGCTCTCGTCGTCCTTGAACTGCACGCCCACGCCCTGGACGCGGTTGCCGTGGCACCCGGCCGGGCTGATCCAGATCACGCGCCCGGCCACCGGAAGCTTGCCCGGGTCGTCCAGCAGGCTGATCAGCATGAAGATCTCGTCGCCTAGCTTGTAGGGCCGCGCCGTCGGAATGAAGATGCCCCCCCCGCGCACGTACGGCATGTAGGCGGCGTACAGGACCGACTTCTCTTTGATGTTGAGAGAGATCGCGCCGAGCCGGCCCGATGAGTGGCCGTCCGGGGACGTCTTAGGCATCTGAGCCACCTATTGCACTCCTGTAACCGATCAAGCAGCGCTCGGCGGCCAGCCGGGCGTTCAAGGGGTGTTCCAGCCAGCGCGCGACGTCGAGCAGCTCCCGGGAGAATCGCAGCAACGGCCCCTTGGTCGCGCGCGCGCTCTGCCGATGCAAGATTTGAGCGCAGTCGGGGTTGTAGCGCACCGCGCCCCCGGAGGCGAGCGCGAGCAGGTCGTAGCACCACCGCTGCAACCCCCCTACCAGGAATGGCAGCTGATCTGCCCCCAGCCGGTCCACGGCGGCAACCGGGTCGAGGTCCGGGCGGCCGAGGACCTCCTCGATCAGTGTGCTGCGCGCCGCCCAGTACTCGGGGCGGTCGAGCGCCAGGGCGCCGAGCGGGGCGAACCCTGCTTGCGCCAAGGCCAACTCGGGCTGGCGGGCGCCCTGCTCCCGCAGCCAGCCGATGGACACCTCGGGCGCGGGCAGGCCGAACAGCAGTCGTACGCAGCGGCTGCGCACCGTAGCAGGCAGCCTCGCCGGCTGGCCGGTTACCAGCAGGAAATGGGTCGCCGCGGGCGGCTCTTCCAGCACCTTCAGCAGGGCGTTGGCGGCATTCGGGTGCAGCCGGTCCGCGGGTCGGATCACCACCACCTTGCGCCCGGCCAGATGCGGGCTGAGCACCAGCAGGCCGGCGAGATCCCGCACCGCGCCGATCCTGATCCAGCGCGACGCGCCCCCGGTCTTGCCTTTGGGCGGCGCTTCTTCGCCTGCGTCGTCGTCCTCCTCTGCGGAGGCCGGCTCGAGCAGCCGGAAGTCCGGGTGATTGCCCGAGTCGTACAGGCGGCACGGCGAGCAGGTGCCGCAGGCCTCGCGCTCGGCGGTCGGGGTCCGGCACAGGAGAGCATTGGCCAGTGCGACCGCGAAGCTCCCCTTCCCTACCCCCCCGGGACCGGTTAACAGCAGGACCGGCGCAAGGCGCTCGAAAGCGGGCAGCTGCGCCCAGATCGGGCGATTCCAGGGGTGGATCATGCCCCGAGCAGCTCCGCCAACCCGCTCTCCAAGCGTTTCTGCACCTCTTCGATCGGCAGGCTGGCGTCGAGGACACGGACGCGCTGTGCATACCGCCGGGCGCGCTCCAAGTAGCCCTGTCTCACCCGCTCGAAGAAAGCCTCCCGCTCCATCTCGAAGCGGTCCAGCGCACGCGGCGCTTGCTGCAGCCGCCGGCGTGCCACCTCGGCGGGAACGTCGAAGTAGAACGTGGCATCGGGCTGCAGTCCCCTCTGTACCCAGGCCTCCAGGGCTTCCAGCCGCGCCATGGCCACGCCGCGCCCGCCCCCCTGATAGGCGAAAGTGGCGTCGGTGAAGCGGTCGCACAGCACCCACTCCCCGGCGGCCAGCGCCGGGCGAATCACGCGCGCGAGGTGCTCGTTGCGCGCCGCGAACATGAGCAGCGCCTCGGTTTCGGGATCCACCGCCTGAGCCGGATCCAGCAGCAGCGCGCGCAGCCGCTCGCCGAGCGGCGTGCCGCCCGGTTCGCGGGTCACCCGGTGCGCGATCCCGCGGCGCGCGAGGGCGGCGGTGAACCAGCCCAGGTGCGTGCTCTTGCCGGCGCCGTCGATGCCTTCCAGCGTGATGAACTTGCCTGGCATTGGCTATCTTCCCAGCTGGTACTTGCGCACGGCGCGGTTATGGTCCTCGAGATTGTCCGAGAACTGCGAGGAACCGTCCCGCGCGCGACGAAGTACAGCACCTTGCTGGATGCGGGACGCAGCGTCGCCTCCAGAGCGCCACGCCCGGGCATGGCGATCGGGGTCGGTGGCAGCCCGGCGCGGGTGTAGGTGTTGTAGGGCGAGTCGGTCTCCAGGTCGCGCTTGCGCAGGTTGCCATCGAACCGCGCCCCCAGCCCGTAGATGACGCTCGGGTCGGTCTGCAGGCGCATCCCACGGCGCAGGCGGTTGACGAACACCGCCGCGATCATCGCACGCTCCGACTCGACCCCGGTCTCCTTCTCCACGATCGACGCCATGGTCAGGGCCTGGTAGGGCGTGGCGTACGGAAGCCCGCTGGCGCGCGTGTCCCACAGCTCGTGCAGCCGCGCCTGCATGGTGCGGTGGGCCTGGGCGAGGATCTTGAGGTCGCTCGATCCGGGGTGGAAGCGATAGGTGTCGGGAAAGAACCAGCCCTCGGGTTGGCTGTCGACCGCATCGATGCGCCGCAGGATCTCCAGGTCGGACAGGCCGGCGGTATCGTGCACCACCAGCGGGTGCGCGTCGAGCGCAGCGCGCATCTGCGCGAAGGTCCAGCCTTCGATGAACGTGATCTGCGTCTCGGTGACCTCGCCGTTGGCGATCATCTCCAGCAGGCGATACGGAGTCATGCGCGACGGCAGCGCGTAGTAGCCGGCCTGGATGTCGCCGGCGCGGCCGAGCAGGCGTCCCAGCCAGAGGAAGGACCACGGCTCGGCGAACACGCCGGCGGCGCTGAGCTCCATGCTCAGCCCCTTGAGCGTGCGTCCCTTCTTCACCTGCAGGTCGCGGGCCGAAGCCGGCACGTCGAGCGGTGTGGTGGCGAAGCGCACCAGCCACACCATGCCCGCCACGCCGGCGGCCACGGCGAGCAGCACCAGCGCTCCGATCAGACGTCGCATGGCGGCACGGGCAATCGCCAAACGGGCAATAGACAGCGGCGCAGCGGTCCGGCCGTCGGGTGCCTCGCGGGCGAGGCCGGCGCCCCCGGGGGGCTAGAGCGGGCGAAACGCCAGCGTCCCGTTGGTTCCGCCGAAGCCGAAGGAATTGGACAGCGCAAGACGGATCTTCATTTCCCGTGCCTGGTTCGGCACGTAGTCGAGGTCGCACTCGGGATCCGGCTCGAGCAGATTGATGGTGGGCGGTGCGACCTGCTGCTTGACGCTCATCACGGTGAACACCGCCTCCACTCCGCCGGCCGCGCCGAGCAGGTGGCCGGTCATCGACTTGGTGGAACTCACCGCGGCTTTCTTGGCCTGCGCGCCGAGGCAGCGTTTCACGGCGACGGTCTCGGCGATGTCGCCGAGCGGCGTGGAGGTGCCGTGGGCGTTGATGTAATCGACCACGCCGGGGTCGGCCTGTGCATCCTTCAACGCGTTGACCATGCAGCGCCGCGCGCCGTCGCCGTCCTCGCAAGGCGCGGTCATGTGATGCGCGTCCGCGCTCATACCGTAGCCCACCAGCTCGCAGTAGATGCGCGCCCCGCGCGCACGCGCATGCTCCAGCTCTTCGAGCACCACCACCCCGGCGCCCTCGCCCAGCACGAAGCCGTCGCGCCCCTTGTCCCAAGGACGGCTGGCGCCGGCGGGGTCGTCGTTGCGCGTGGACAGCGCGCGCGCGGCGGAGAAGCCGCCGATCGCGAGCGGGCAGACGGTGGACTCGGAGCCGCCCGCCACCATCACGTCGGCGTCGCCGTAGGCGATCAGCCGCGCCGATTCGCCGACGCAGTGCGTGGACGTGGTGCAGGCGGTGGTGATCGCCAGGTTGGGCCCCTTGAACCCGTACATGATCGATAGATTGCCCGCCACCATGTTGATGATGGTGCCCGGAATGAAGAACGGCGAGATGCGCCGCGGGCCGCTCTCGAGCAGAGTCTTGTACGTTTCCTCGATCATCGGCAGCCCGCCGATGCCCGAGCCGATGTTCACGCCGATGCGCTCGGCGTTGCGTTCGGTGGCTTCGATGCCCGCATCCTGCACCGCCTCGATCGCCGCCGCGGTGCCGTAGTGCACGAACAGATCGAAGCGCCGCGCCTCCTTGGCGGGCAGGTACTTGGTGACGTCGAACCCCTTCACTTCGCCGGCGATCTGCGAGGCGAACGGCGAGGCGTCGAAGCGGGTAACGCGGGTGATGCCGCTGCGCCCGGCCAGGACGTTGCCCCAGGCCTCGGCCACGCCGATGCCGACCGGACTGACGATTCCCAGCCCGGTGACTACGACTCTGCGTTTGGACAACGTGTCTCCGGCCGCGATGACTACTGCTTCAGGTGGGCGTTGATGTAATCGATGGCCTGCTGCACCGAGGTGATCTTCTCGGCTTCTTCATCCGGGATCTCGCACTCGAATTCCTCTTCGAGGGCCATCACCAGCTCGACCGTGTCGAGCGAGTCGGCCCCCAGATCATCGACAAAAGTCGACTCCGGCTTGATATCGGCTTCGTTCACGCCGAGCTGTTCCGCAACGATCTTCTTGACGCGCTGTTCGATGGTTTCCATCAAGTAGCCCTTCCTGGTTACGGGGATATTGGCGGGTGGTTTCGCCCTGGCTGCCGCGGCCCGTGCGCGCGGGTGGCGGCCTGTTGCTGCGAGTGCGTTGTTGTTGTCGGCAGGTCCCGAACGCGCGGGCGCATTCTACCAAAATTGCATAGCCGCGGTCCGCGCGCGCGGGCGGCGTGGACGTGCACGCCCGGGCATCCGCTACGAGGATCGCGAGGTGTATCCACGGGCCTCTAGCGCATCAGCAACCCGCCGTTGACGTCCAGCGTCGCGCCGCTGATGTAGGCGGCCGCCGGCGAGGCCAGAAAGGCCACGGCGGCGGCGACCTCCTGCGCCGTGCCGAAGCGCGCCAGCGGGATGTGCTGCGCGTACGCGGCGCGCTGCGCTTCGGGGACCGAGCGGGTCATGTCGGTGTCGATGAAGCCCGGCGCCACGCAGTTGACCGTGACGTTGCGGCTGCCGATCTCGCGCGCCAGCGACTTGCTGAAGCCGATCACGCCGGCTTTGGCGGCGGCGTAGTTGGTCTGCCCCGGGTTGCCCATCTCGCCGGACACCGAGGTGACGTTGACGATGCGCCCCTCGCGCGCCTTCATCATGTCGCGCACCACCAGGCGGCACAGCCGGAACACCGACCTGAGGTTGGTGTCCATGATCTGGTCCCACTCCTCGTCCTTCATGCGCATGAGCAGGTTGTCGCGGGTGATGCCGGCGTTGTTGACCAGGGCGTACAGGCGCCCGCAGTCGGCCTGCACCGCCTCCACCACCTGCTGCATCTGCGCGTCGTCGGTGACGTTCAGCACGTAACCGCGCCCCTTCAGCCCCTCGGCGGCGAACGAATCGGCGATCGCGCGCGCTCCGGCTTCCGAGGTCGCGGTCCCGGCCACACACGCGCCCTGCCGGGCCAGCTCCAGGGCGATGGCCTGTCCGATGCCGCGGCTGGCGCCCGTCACCAGCGCGACCCTGTTGTCGAACGGCTTCATGACGTTCCGGCTTCCGGCGTTCGGCCGGCGCCCGCGAGCTGCAGCAGCTGCGCGGCGTCCTTGATCGCGACCGCCTCGGCCTGCGGAGCGATGCGCTTGTTGAGCGCGGTCAACACGCCGCCCGGCCCGCACTCGACGATGCGCGTCACGCCCTGCTCGGCGAAGTTGCGCACGATCTCCACCCAGCGCACCGGCGAGTGCACCTGACGGATCAAGCTGGCGCGCAGCTCCGCCGGGGTGGCGGCGGCTTTGGCATCGGCGTTGTGCAGCAGCGTGATGGCCGGCGGCTGCAGCGCGAGCGCGTCGAGCCGAGGCCGCAGCCGCTCGGCGGCCGGGCGCATCAGGCTGCAATGCGACGGTGCGCTCATCGCCAGCATGACGGCGCGCTTGGCTCCTCGCGACTTGGCGAGTTCCATGCCGCGCTCGACCGCGGCACGTGCGCCGGCGATGACCACCTGGCCCGGGGCGTTGTAGTTGGCGGGTTCGAGCACGTCCCCCTGCGCGGCTTCCGCGCACACGGCGCGGATCGCCTCGTCGTCCAGGCCCAGGATCGCGGCGATGCCCCCCGTGCCCTCAGGTACCGCCTCCTGCATGATCTGCGCCCGAAAGCGCACCAGCGGCAGCGCGTCGCGGAAGGTGAGCACGCCCGCCGCGACCAGGGCACCGTACTCGCCGAGGCTGTGGCCCGCGACGAAATCCGGCTGCGGGCCGCCGGCCTCGCGCCAGGCGCGCAGCAGCGCGATGTCGGCGGTGAGCATCAGCGGCTGGGTGTTGGCGGTCCGATTCAGCTCCTCGGCCGGACCGGCGCTCGCCAGTGCCCGCAGATCCTGCTCGAGCACCGCGCTCGCTTCGTCGAAGGTGCTGCGCACCGCGGGCAGCGGATCGTACGGCGCCATCATGCCCACCGATTGCGACCCTTGACCGGGGAATACCAGCGCGAGACGCCCCATCGTCGGCCGCCCTAGCGCCTGCGTGCCGGGGCCGCCGGCGCGATCCACTTCAGCAGACAGGCGCCCCAGGTGAAGCCGCCACCGACCGCTTCGAGCAGCAGATACTGGCCGGGCCGGACGCGCCCGTCGCGCACCGCTTCGTCGAGCGCCAGCGGGATCGACGCCGCCGACGTGTTCGCATGCCGATCCACCGTGACCACCACGCGCTCGGCGGGCAGGCCGAGCTTGCGGGCGGTGGCCTCGATGATCCGGATGTTCGCCTGGTGCGGGATCAGCCAGTCCAGCCGGGACTTGTCCACGCCGGCTTCGGCGAGCACCTCCTCGGCGACCTCGCTCAGCACGCGCACCGCGAACTTGAACACCAGCCCGCCGTCCATGGTGACGAACGGCTTGCCGCGCACGCCCCCGCAGTGCACTTGGCCCGGCACGGCCAGCGTATCGACGTAGCGCCCGTCCGCATGCAGGCGCGTGCCGAGCAGCCCCGGGGTGTCGCTGGCGGCGAGCACCACGGCGCCGGCGCCGTCGCCGAACAGCACGCAGGTGCCGCGGTCGGACCAGTCGAGGATGCGCGAGTAGACCTCCGTGCCTACCACCAGCGCATAGCGGCACTGGGCGCTGCGCAGGTACATGTCGGCGATGCCCAGCGCATAGATGAAGCCGCTGCACACCGCCTGCACATCGAAGGCCGGGGCCTGCTGCCCTCCGAGCTTGGCCTGCAGGATACAAGCGGTGCTCGGGAACACCATGTCCGGCGTGGTGGTGGCGACCACGATCAGTCCCAGGTCCTGCGCGGAGATGCCGGCGCTCTTCAACGCGCGCTCGGCTGCCCGCAGCGCCAGGTCGCTCGCCAGCTCGCCCTCGCCCGCCACGTGGCGCTGGCGGATGCCGGTGCGCGACACGATCCACTCGTCCGAGGTGTCCACCATAAGCTCAAGATCCCGGTTGGTGAGCACCTTCTCGGGGAGGTAGCTGCCGGTGCCGACGATGGCGGAGTACATGGTCAGCCGGCCTTCTGCACCGGCTCGCCGGGCTCGTCCACGCGCGGCAGATGCGCCGTGATGCGCTCCAGGATGCCGCTCTCGGCCTCCTCCCAGGCGCGGTTGATGGCCACCGCGAAGGCGAGGCTGTCGGCCGAGCCGTGGCTCTTCACCACCACGCCGCGCAGCCCCAGCAGACTGGCGCCGTTGAGCCGGCGCGGGTCCACCCGGCGGCGGAAGGCGTTGATCACGGGCAGGCACAGGAAACCGAGCAGCTTGGTGAACGCGTTGCGCGTGAACTCTTCGTGCAGGTAGGCCGCCAGCATGCGCGCCAGGCCCTCGGAGGATTTCAGGAACACGTTGCCGACGAAGCCGTCGCACACCACCACGTCGGTGGTGCCCTTGTAGACGTCGTAGCCCTCGATGTTGCCGTAATAGTTGAGGTCGCTCGCGCGCAGCAGCTCGCCCGCCTGCTTGGCCGCCTCGTTGCCCTTGATGTCTTCCTCGCCGATGTTGAGCAGGCCCACGCTCGGGCGCTCGGCCTTCTCCACCACGGTGTACAGAGCCGCGCCCATCACCGCGAACTGCATCAGGTTGAGCGGTGTGCAATCGACGTTGGCACCCAGATCGAGCACGCAGGAGCGGCCGCGCATGGTCGGCACCATCGAGGCGATCGCCGGGCGCTCCACGCCGGGCAGCATCTTCAGCACGAAGCGCGAGATCGCCATCAGCGCGCCGGTGTTCCCGGCGCTGACGCAGGCGTCCGCTTCGCCGGACTTGACCAGGTCCACCGCCAGGCGCATCGACGAATCGCGCTTCGCGCGCAGGGCGGACGCCGGAGGCTCGTCCATGCCGACCACCTCCGGCGCGTGCTGCACGCGCAGGCGTGCGTCGCCCGCCAGATGAAGCGCGCGCAGGCGCGCCTCGATCTCGTCGCGGCGGCCGACCAGTATGACATGGGCATCAGGCCGCTGCCGCAGGAACGCGGCCGCCGCCGGCACGGTCACTTCCGGGCCGTGGTCGCCACCCATGCAATCGAGCGCGATCGTGATACGCATCAGGGGTGCGCCGTCGTCATCGACGGGCGCCGGCAAAGGCCCGGCCGGGCATGCGAGAGCGCCGGGAGCGGCGTCGCGAAGTGAGGCCGATCACGCCGTCGCGCAATCAGTCTTCGCGGGACTTGACGACCTTCTTCCCGCGATAGTAGCCGTTCGGGCTGATGTGGTGGCGCAAATGCACCTCGCCGGACACCGGTTCGATCGCGGTCGGCGGGGCGCCGAGCGCGTCGTGGGAGCGGCGCATGTTCCGCCGGGATGCTGACTTCTTGTTCTGCTGAACGGCCATCGTGCACTCCTGTGGAAGCTGTCCGAATCAACGTTTGAGCTGCGCCAGCGCGGCGAACGGCGACACGCGCTCGGGCGCGGCGCCGGGCCGGCCTTCGGGCACGCTGCACTCGCCGAGCGCGTGGCAGGGCGCCACCGGCAAGGCCAGCAGCACCTCGTCTTCCAGCAGCGCGCGCAGATCCAGCCGCGCCGCCGCCGGGATGATATCCATCGTCTCATCCTCGTCGCTGCGCTGGGCGAACTCGTCGGCGCCCGGCACCAGTACGATGTCGCGACGGCTTTCGATGCGCGTGCTCAGCGCACCCAGGCAGCGCTGGCAGCGCAATTCGATCTCGCCGTCCAGCTGCAGATGCAGGCCGGGATGCCCGCGTTCGCTCAGGAAGCCCTCGACCCGGTAGCCGATCTCGCCGCCCGCGCCCGGCAACGGATCGGCCCTCTGCAACTGCTCCCTCTGCAACTGTTCCGAGAGGCGCGGCAGGTTCGCGGCCACAAGCGCGCCGGTCAATCGCCCCCCATCGCGCGCGAAGCGCGCTGGATCGATGACGAGCTGTTCCGACATAAACCGCGCATGGTAGTATTTTTGTCTCGCAGTGTCAAAACCTTAACATCGAATCCGCGGGCCGCGACGGCCCGCGATGCGCGCTCTCGCCGATGCTGGTCCTCGCCTCCACTTCCGCCTACCGGCGCGAGCTGCTGGCGCGCCTGCGCCTGCCTTTCGAGGTCGCCGCTCCGCACGTGGACGAGGTGCCTCGCGCCGGCGAGCTGCCCGCGCAAACGGCGCTGCGCCTGGCGCAGGAGAAGGCCCGCGCCGTCGCCGCGCGCTTTGCGCAGGCCCTGGTGATCGGCTCCGATCAGGTCGCCGAGATCGATGGCGAGCGCCTGGACAAGCCCGGCAGCCACGAGCGCGCACGCGCGCAGCTGCAACTGCTGAGCGGGCGCGCGGCCGTATTCCACACCGCCGTCGCCCTGCTCAACACCGGCACCGGGCGCATGCAGGCACGCCTGGTGACCACCTGCGTGCGCTTCCGGCGGCTCGACCCGGCGCAGATCGAATCCTACCTGCTGGCGGAGCGGCCCTACGACTGCGCCGGCGCCGCGAAATCCGAAGGCCTCGGCATCGCGCTGATCGAAGCGATCGAGGGCGACGACCCCACCGCACTTATCGGCCTGCCGTTGATCGCCTTGACCGATATGCTGATCGCCGAGGGTCACCCGATTGTCTGAGGACGATCTCGCGTTGCCCGGGCCGCCATTGCCGGAAACCTCCCAAACCGGCAGGTTGTACCTGATCCCCACGCCGCTCGGCCCGGCGCCGATGGACGCGAGCCTGCCCCCGCAGGCGCGCGTGCTGGCGTGCCGCCTCGATGGCTTCGTCGCCGAGAGCGCGAAGAGCGCGCGCCGCTTCCTCAAGAGCATTGGCCACCCCGCCCCGTTGTCCGACGTCTCCATCGCCGAGTTGAACGAGCACACACCGGCCGCCGCACTGCCGGCCCTGCTCGCGCCGGTGAAAGCGGGCCGGCGCATCGGACTGCTGTCGGAGGCGGGCTGTCCGGGGGTGGCCGACCCGGGGGCGGCCCTGGTCGCGCTAGCGCACGCGCAAGGCGTGCCGGTGGTGCCCCTGGTGGGCCCCTCGTCACTGCTGCTTGCCCTGATGGCCTCAGGGCTGAACGGCCAGCAGTTCTGCTTCCGCGGCTACCTCCCGGTGGAAAGCTCCCGGCGCGAGGCCGCGATCCGCGCGCTCGAGGCGCAGTCGCTGCATGAGGGCAGCGCGCAGCTGTTCATCGAAGCACCCTATCGCAACAACCGGCTGCTGCAGGCGCTGCTGCAAGCATGCCGCGCCGACACGCGGCTTTGCCTGGCCACGGACCTGACGCTCGCCACCGAGTCGATCGCCACGCGGCGTGTGGCGGACTGGCGCGGCGCCGTCCCCGACATCGATCGCCGCCCCACGGTGTTCGTTCTGCAGGCCTAGCGCAGCGTGCCGGCGCCCAGGCGCACCAGCGCTTCGGCCGCCGCAGCGCCGAAGCGGCGAATGAAGCGCTCGGCGAGGTTTTCCGCCGGCGTGTAGTCCACCACGCGCTCGGCCTTGATCACCTCGCGCGCCACGTACTCGACGCTGCCCACCGCGTCGGCCAGGCCCAGCTCGATGCTCTTCTCCCCGGTCCACACCAGGCCGCTGAACAACTCGGGGGTCTCCTTCAAGCGTTCGCCGCGGCCGGCCTTCACCAGGTCGATGAACTGCTGATGGATCTCGTTCAACATCTGCTGCGCGTAGGCGCGCTCCGTCTCGTCCATCGGAGAGAAGGGATCGAGGAAGCCCTTGTTCTGGCCCGCCGTGAGCAGACGCCGCTCGACGCCGAGCTTCTCCATCGTGCCGGTGAAGCCGAACCCGTCCATCAGCACGCCGATCGATCCGACGATGCTGGCGGGATCGACATAGATGCGATCGGCGGCGGTGGCCACGTAGTAGCCGCCCGAGGCGCAGATGTCCTCCACCACGACGTACAGCGGCTTGTCGGGGTGCAGTCCGCGCAGCCGCCGGATCTCCTGATTGATCTGGCCGGCCTGCACCGGGCTGCCGCCGGGGCTGTTGATGCGCACGATCACGCCGGCGCTGTTGCCGTCGGCGAAGGCGTCCTGGAGTCCCTGGTTGATGCGCTCTGCGCTGGCTTCGCTGCGGGCGGCGATCACCCCCTCCAGCGCCACCAGGGCGGTGTGCTTGCCCGCGATCGGCTCCTTGCCGCCGACCCATCCGATGGCGATGAACAGCAAAGCGAACAGGTACAGGAAGGTGAGCGTCTTGAAGAAGATGCCCCAGTGGCGGGCGCGCCGCTGCTCGTCGAGCGCAGCGCGGGCCAGCCGCTCGATCGCATCGCGCGCCCAGCGCTCCTCGCTGGGCGCGTACCCGGGGCTCGGCGCTTGCCCGGGGCTCGATGCGTGCCCGGGGCCGGGTGGGGCTGCTGGGGTGCTGGGATCTTCCGGCGTCACGTTGGTCGCGTCAATCGATCAGGAACACCTTGCCGTCGGTCTCTTCGACGGTCAGCGGCACCAGCCCACGCCCGGCGCAAGGGCCGCCCACGCAGCGCCCGCTGTCGGGCAGGTACATCGCGCCGTGGGTGGCGCACATCAAGTATAACCCGCTTAAATCGAAGAACTCGCCTTCGCTCCAGTCGAGCTCGGCCGGAATGTGGCCGCACCGGTTGAGAAACGCGCGCACCGCGCCGGCGTAACGCACGGCGAAGGCGGGCTCCTCGCGCCCGTGGCGCAGGACCGTGAAGCGCACGCCGCGGCCGCCGTCGGTCAACGCCTCGGCGTCGCAGATCAGCTGTTTGTTTCCAGCCATGCCATCAGGTCGTCGAAGCAGTGCACACAGGCGAGCGGCGCCAGACCGGCGAGCTGCACTTCGGCGTGTGCGCCGTAGCTCACCGCCAGCGCCGCCACGCCGGCGTTGCGCGCCATTTCCAGATCGTGCGTGGTGTCGCCGATCATTAACGTCCGCGCCGGCGCCACATTGAGCCGATCCATCAAGAACAGGAGCATGTCGGGATGCGGCTTAGCGAAGCCCTCGTCGGCGCAGCGCGAGGCGTGGAAGAAGCCCTGCAGGCGGGTGTCCCGCAACGCCTGGTCGAGCCCGCGCCGGCTCTTGCCGGTGGCCACGCCGAGCAGGAACCCTTCCGCATGCAAGCGCGCGATACCCTCGCGCACCCCGCCGAACGGGACGACCTTCTCGTCGCCGGCGAGATAATGGTGCCGGTAGCGCTCCGCGAGCCTCGGGTAGTCGGCCGGCGGCAACTCCGGCAGCAGGTGCCGCATCGCGTCCTGCATTCCGAGGCCGATGATGTAGCGTGCCTGCTCCGCACGCGGCACGGTGAGCCCCAGGTCGGCGCAGGCCGCCTGGATCGACGCGACGATGTGCGCGGCCGAATCCACCACGGTGCCGTCCCAGTCGAACACCAGCAGCGCGAAACGCCGCGCGGTCATTGCCCACGCTCCGTTTCCAGCGCGGCGGCAAGCCCCGCCAGGTCCGCCGGCAGCGCCGCGGTCAGCCGTACCGGCTCGCCGCTGGCCGGGTGGTGGAAGCCGAGCTCGGCCGCGTGCAGGAACATGCGTTTCAGCCCGCGCTTGGCCAGGGCCCTGTTCAAGGCGAAGTCGCCGTACTTGTCGTCCCCTGCGACGGGAAAGCCGAGGTGCGCCAGATGCACGCGAATCTGGTGCGTACGGCCGGTGCGCAACTGCGCCGCCAGCAGGCTGAAGCCGGGGAAGTGCCTCTGCAGCGTGAACTCGGTGTGCGACGGCATGCCGCCCGCCTCAACGTTTACGCGCCGCTCGCCCTGCGCGGTCACGCGGCGCACCAGCGGCAGCTTCACGACCTGTCGCGCGCTGCGCCAATGGCCGGCGACCAGGACGATATAGCGCTTCTCCACCAGGCCCTCGCGCAGCTGCCGGTGCAGGTCGGTCAGCGCGCTGCGCTTCTTGGCGAGCAACAGCACGCCGGAGGTGTCGCGGTCGAGCCGGTGCACCAGCTCGAGGAAGCGCAACGCCGGCCGCTCCAGGCGTAGCTGCTCGATCACGCCGCGGCTGACCCCGCTGCCCCCGTGCACCGCCACGCCCGCCGGCTTGTCGATCGCCAGCAGCCACTCGTCTTCCAGGAGCGGCCTGCGACCGAGCAGCGCCGCCACCGGCCGCCCCACCCCCCGGGCTGTGGCGCGCTGTGCGATGCGCACCGGGGGGATGCGGACGCGGTCGCCGGACTGGAGCCGATAGGTCGCATTCACACGCCGGCTGTTCACGCGCACCTGGCCGGTGCGCAGCAGGCGATACACATGGCTCTTGGGCACCCCCTTGAGGCGGCGCACCAGGAAGTTGTCGAGCCGCTGGCCGGCGCCCTCCTGATCGACTTCTGCGACGGTCACCGGCGCCGGAGGGCGTTCGGGCCCTTTGCTTAAGCTATTCATTTTGCTTATACTAATCCAACGCAGCGCACGTTCCGGGGCGAACGCCCAGGACGCGCCGGCGACGCGGAGGCCGCGACACCCGCACCCGTGCGGAGGGCTCCCCAGGCCCGTGACCTGCACCGATCACGGCGGGTTAACTTCGCTGACCCGAACCGACTAGCGATGCAGACCTGATAACGCGCTCAACTCACGGAGCACCGAATCCCCTCCTGAAGCCTAGCGGCGTGTCGAAATCCTGATCCGAGGGGCTGCGCGAACCTGATCGAGGCCGTGGCACCTTTGCGCCGAGCGGGCGCCCATGCGCGGAACGGCTGTCGCCGTCCCAGGCGCGGGCCCGCCAGGCGATCGTTCGACGAACTGTTAGCTCCGGGACCGGCAAGGCAAACGCCCAAGAACGCTGTTCGCGAGGCAATCCATTATGACCGCTGCACCGACCGAATAGCCATCCAACCGGGGGGCGCGAGCGCTTCGCGCGAGCGACGCCGCGCCCGATGTTTGCCCTGCCCGCGGCTCCGAGCGCGGGGGCGAAAACATGAAACGCATGCTGTTCAACGCGACTCAGGCGGAAGAGCTTCGGGTCGCGATCGTCGACGGGCAGAAGCTCATCGACCTCGATATCGAAACCGCAGGGAAAGAGCAACGCAAAGGCAACATCTACAAGGGAGTCATCACCCGCGTCGAGCCCAGCCTGGAAGCCGCTTTCGTCGATTACGGCAGTGAGCGCCACGGCTTCCTGCCGTTCAAGGAGGTCAGCCGCTGCTACTTCCTGAGCGACGTCGATCCCGCCCGGGCGCGCATCCAGGACGTGCTGCGCGAGGGGCAGGAGATGATCGTGCAGGTGGACAAGGACGAGCGCGGCAGCAAGGGCGCGGCGCTCACCACCTTCGTCAGCCTGGCCGGGCGCTACCTGGTCCTGATGCCCAACAACCCGCGCGGGGGCGGTGTGTCGCGCCGTGTGGAGGGCGAAGAGCGCAATGAGCTGCGCGACCTGATCGCGGCGCTCGAGGTGCCGCAGGGCATGAGCATCATCGGCCGCACCGCCGGCCTGGGCCGCACCCTGGAGGAGCTGCAGTGGGACTTGAACTATCTGCTGCAGCTGTGGCGCGCGATCGAGAACGCCTCGCGGCAGCAGAGCGGAGCTTTCCTGATCTACCAGGAATCCAGCCTGGTGATCCGCGCGATTCGCGACTACTTCCACCAGGACATCGGCGAGCTGCTGGTGGACACCGAGAGCATCTACGAGCAGGCCAGGCAGTTCATGGCGCACGTGATGCCGGGCAACGTCAACCGCGTCAAGCTGTACAAGGACGACGTCCCGCTGTTCTCGCGCTTCCAGATCGAGCATCAGATCGAGACCGCCTACGCGCGGCAGGTGCCGCTGCCCTCGGGCGGTGCCATCGTCATCGACCATACCGAGGCGATGGTGGCGATCGACGTGAACTCGGCGCGTGCCACGCGCGGCTCCGACATCGAGGAGACGGCGCTCAAGACCAATGTGGAAGCCGCCGACGAGATCGCGCGCCAGCTGCGCCTGCGCGACCTGGGCGGGCTGGTGGTGATCGACTTCATCGACATGGAGCAGAGCCGCAACCAGCGCGAGGTGGAGAATCGGCTGCGCGACGCGTTGCGCTTCGACCGCGCGCGCGTGCAGATGGGCAAGATCTCGCGCTTCGGGCTGATGGAGTTGTCGCGCCAGCGGCTGCAGACCTCGCTGGGGGAAACCACGCACATGGCCTGCCCGCGCTGCAACGGCATCGGCCACATCCGCAGCGTGGAGTCCTCCGCCCTGCACATCCTGCGCATCCTGCAGGAGGAGGCGATGAAGGAGAACACGGCGGCGGTGCACGCGCAGGTCCCGGTGGACGTGGCCACGTTCCTGCTCAACGAGAAACGCGCCGAGTTCCACGCGCTGGAGCAGCGCTTGAAGGTGAACGTGGTGCTGATTCCGAACGTCCATCTGGAGACGCCGAACTACAACGTCACCCGGCTGCGCCACGACGAGCTCAACCAGATGGAGCCGCTGCCGGTCAGCTATCGGATGATGGAGCAGCCGGCGGAGGCGGAGAAGACCGAAGCCGAAGGCGCAGAGGCCAAGCCGGTGCGGCTGCAAGCGGCCGTGCAGGGCATCACGCCCGAGCAGCCCGCGCCCATGCCGGTGGCCCCGCCGCCCGCGGCCGCGCCGTCGATCCTGCAGAAGATCTTCGGCTGGCTCACGCGCAAGCCGGAAGGCAAGCCGGAGCAACCCGGCGCCCGGGCGCGCGAGGCACGCCGCCCGCATCGCGAGCCCGGCCGCCGCGATCGGCGCGAAGGCCAGGGCGGCCCGCGGCGGCCGATGGCGGGCGAGCAGCCGCGGCACGGCCCCGGGCAGCGCCGCCCCGAGCGCGGACCCCAGCCTGAGCGCGGCCAGCGCGCCGAACGGGGCGAGCGCGGCGAGCGCGGTGAACGTCCCGAGCGCCCGGAGCGCCCGGAGCGGCAAGAGCGCAGGCCGCAGCACGAGCGCGCCGCGCAACGCGAGCGCACGCAGCCGGCGCCGGTCGAGGCGACCGGGCGCGCAGAAGCGGTAGCGCACGCGGAGCAGCGGCGCGACCGCCGCGAGCCGCGCGCGGAGCGTCCCGAACGGCCGCGCCACGAGGGCGCACCGCGCGCCGAAGGAGAAGGCCGCGGCCGGCGCCGGCGCGGTCGCCGCGATCGCGGCGGCGACGAGGGGGATCGGACGACGCCGGCGGCGAGTGCACGCGAGCCGATGAGCCCGGCCCCCGCGGCGCCCGCCCCAGAGCGGGTGGTGGCCGAGGAGCCCGAGCAGTACCGGGCGCCTGCCCCACCCCCACAGCCATCGCCTGAGCCGGCGGCAGAGGCGGCGCATGCCGCCGCTGCGCCCCCAATGGAAGCGGCTGCCGTGGCCGAGCCGGCCGAGTCCCCCACCTACCGCGCCCGACCCGCGCCTCAGCCGCTCTCACTCCCGCCGGAACTGGTGCAGATCGAGACCACACACCACGAGTACGCTGCGCCGGAGGCGCTTGTCGCTGACGAGGCGCAAGCGCGCCCCCCGCGCCGGCCGCGGCCGGAGCCGGCTGCGCCGAGCGAGCCGCTGGTGCAGGTGGAGACGCGCCAGGGCGAGTGACGTTCCCCAGCGGGACACGCCAGCCGGACTCGCCACCGGGACCAACGAGCGGGGCTCGTCAGCCCTTTCCGGTGACCCGGGGCAACTCGGCCAGCAGGCTGGCGAGCAGGCCCCGGGACGCCTCTTCGACGAGGTCCAGCACCATCTCGAATCCCGCCGTCGTGCCGTAGTAGGGATCCGGGACCTCGCGCTGCGGGAGTTGCGGCGCGTAATCCAGAAACAGGCGGATCTTGTGGCGCTGCTCGGGCGGACTCGCCCGGCGCAGAGTCGTCAGATGACCGCGGTCCATCGCCAGCAGGTGATGGAACTCGACAAAGTCGCGCGGGCGGATCTGGCGCGCGCGCACGCGTGACAGGTCGTAGTTGCGCCGCCGCCCCGCCTCCACCGCGCGCGGGTCGGGCGGGCTGCCGGCGTGGTAGTCGAGCGTGCCGGCGGA
>Ga0187893_10005608_pt1 | contig 22324 bp, 15 predicted proteins | sample MA1701074metaG_FD_139574 | JGI IMG/M metagenome (GOLD analysis project Ga0187893, IMG submission 139574) | White microbial mat communities from a basaltic lava cave in the Kipuka Kanohina Cave System on the Island of Hawaii, USA - MA170107-4 metaG ...
CACCTCGATGAACGCCTCGGGATGCAGCGCGGTCGGCACGATCGCGCCCGCGCTCCCGGCCTGCGTCAGCGAGCGCTGCTCGGTGCCCGGAGGCAGCAGCGCCTCCCACGGCACCATCAGGTTCCCACGCGGCGCGCGGTTCATGCGCCCGCGCAGCTCGCGGTCGACCTCGAGCTCGAAGCCCGCAGATCCAGGGTTCAGCGGCGCCAGCAGCGCGCGGCTCAGCGAGTAGTTCTTCGCGATGTCCTCGCGGAAGCCCGCGTCCAGATGGTTTCGGTTCGTCGTCATGTTCGTTCCTCTGTTTTGCGTCACCGGTCCCCCGAGATCCGTACAGGGAACCGGGTGGGTCCGTTGCCATTCCTCGATCTCTTCGATCTCGCGGCGATAGGCGGCCTTCCGCTCGCTCTCGCCGTCGGTCGGCTTGTAGTCGCTCCGCCGCTCGCGCTCGTCCATGAATGCCACCGCTGCGCGCAGGAGGGGGAGGCAGTCGCTATCCCCCCAGCGCTGGCGCTTCCGGGCCTCGAGAGCGGCCTTGAGCTCCTCCGCCTCGGCGAGCAGCACCTCGCTGCGGCGGTCCTCTTCCGGTGTCAGGTCGCGGGCCTCACGCACCGCGAGGTCGGTCAGCGCCTTGTGCTTAGCGAGGAGCTCGGCCAGTCGGGCCTTGAGTTCTTCAGGTCGCATTGTTAGTGCACCGCTTCCTTTCGTGCCGGAGCGGCGACGAGTCCCGCTCCGGCCATGTCGCGCAGCTCCGCCTGCGCCTGCTCGAGCCCACCGCACTCGATCAGCGCGGCGAGCACGTCCAGCGCCCGCACCATGCGGACGGCCGGCAGCGCCTCGAGCTCGACCTCGGCGGCGAAGATCGGCTGCGGGGAGTAGGTCTCGAGGTGGACGAGCGCTGCGGGCGAGAGGAGCCCGCGCTCGATCAGCTCCTCGAACGCGACCATGGCGTCCTGCTTGCAGCACTCCTGAAACCAGAGGCAGGTTTCGCGCTGGATCTCCATCAGGTTCTCCTTTCGAGAAGCTCCGTCATCGGGTCGCGTTCGCCCGGCGGCCCGAGCGCCGTGACGCGCGAGCGCGAGGCGGGCGTTAGTCCGAAGTCGGATAGAAGCCGGGTCACGCGCTGCGCGGCGGCGGCCGCGATCGCGACCTCGGGGCGCGCGACCACGCGCCGGCCGCCCCTCGTCTCGACCTCGCAGCTCAGACCCTCGCGCTCGAGCACCTCGCGGGCCTCGCGCCAGTCGGACCAGCTCGAGCAGAGGAGCTCGAGCGCCTCGACGTCGCACTCGGTCGCGACTCCGAGGCGCGCCAGCCGCGGCACGATCCGCTGCCAGAGCTCGCGGCCCGCGCGCGGCATCCAGTCCGGCGGCTCGGCCAAGGCGCCCTCGAGCGGCCCCGGGTGCGGCTCGCGGTCGGGAAGCCGGCGCTTCCCCGGGTTTCCCGCGAGGAGCTTCAGCGCGGTCGGCTTGCGAGGGCGGCCGGCGGTCACGAAACAGACCCCCCGCAATTTCGCGGCCGGTTTTGCTTGACCCCCCGCGCGCGGTCGCGCCTCCCCAGGGGAGGTTTTTGAACGCCCCTACCGGCAACCGCCGATGTCCCAGGCTGCAAGCTCTGCGCTCGACCGGTCGCGTAACACGTCACCACAGGTTGCACCCCTCCCAAACGAAGGGGAGTCGGTTGGAGCGGTAGATGTCGGTCTCTCCTCGCAGCATTCGCACTGCGTGAGGGAAGGTTGCGAGTGCGCGATAAGGGACGTTCGACTCGCAGACGCGCACGACGCGGCTTCCCCCCTCCGCGTCGCGAACTCGTTTCGTGCGACTTCGATCGGCAACCAGTCCGGGAAGACCGATTTTCGGCGCGATGCGAGCCACCTCTGCGAGCCATGCTGGGTTGTTGTGCGAGGTCTCGCTCTTCTTGCGCCGGTAGGCGAGCCTGCTCATTACCGAGACGTGGATGCACTCGTGGATCAGCACGTCGAAGGCTAGTGCCCAGCCGAGAGTTGTCGGCTCGAAGCCCCAAGGATTCGCCCGCTCTGTGCCGCCGAGGAGCGAGGGGTGCAGCGTAATGACCGGACTGCTCGAGACGGCCGTCAATCCGAGACAGCCTCCGTGCGGCGTGAGACTCCACAGGATCAGCGGCGTCGGGAGCTCACTCGCGAATAGCTCGCGGTTGATCCAGTCGAACGCCTGATAGGCGAAGAGGCCCCTATTGCCAAAGTAGGCCGAGGCGACGGAGACCACGGCTTCCCGTGTAACAGCCAACGGCGCGTAACAGTCGGTTCTCATGCGCCACCCTCTCGGGGGCAGGTTCCGGCCCCAGGGCGCAGCGGAAGGTGCCCCGCCCCTGGGCTGCCCTTTAAGGGCAGCCAGGGGCACCTTCCCGGAGCCCCCCTGTTAGGGCTGCCCTGGGGCACCTTGGGGGCACCTTGGGGCAGGTTGCTCATTGAATGCGCTCCAGGGTCGTCTGGCGACCGCGGCCGTTCTCTGTGACGACGACCCGCCCCTCGCGCTTCCACCTCTCGCGAAGCTGCGCGGCCATCGTTCTGGTCTTCCCGCTCTCGCGCTCGGGCCGCTTCCCGGTGAGCTGCTCCTCGAGCCGCAGCGCGAGCTCGCGGGTGCTCACGGTCTCGCCGAAGGCCAGGAGCTCGTCGAGCGCGCCCGCGAGCTCTGCCTGGGGGTCGACCGGCCGGAAGTAGTTGAGGGCCCCGGCCGAGGCCGTCTCGCCCGCGACCTCGAGCACGATCTCGTCGCCCTCGAGCGCGTTCCCCTGGATCTTGAGCGTCCGCTGCCGCGGGGCCGAGACGCCGAGGAGCCAGAGCGTCGGAGCGACGGCGCCGATCGCGCTCGACCCGCGGCTGGCGCCCACGGCGTCGTCACGGCCCGCATAGCCCTGGTGGTGGACGAGTGCGAGGTGCGCGTCGACGTCCTCGGCGAGCTGCTGCAGGGCGCCGAGCCAGCCGGTCATCTCGTCCGCGCTGTTCTCGTCGAGCTCGGCCGGCTTGAGGCGCGAGAGACTGTCGAGAACGCCGAAGCCGAAGGGGTCGCCCGCGTCGCGCGCGCGCAGCAGCGCCTCGCGCAACGCCGCGACCCCCTCGCGGTCGAGCTCCAGCATGCGCCGCGCGGCGGGCGCGAGGTCCGCGTCGCGCGCGAGCACCGTCACGCGCTCGGTCCATGCCGCGCGCGAGCCGCGGTGCGCGAGCAGGTCGAGCCGGCGCAGCGTCGCGTCGATCCGCATGGCCGGCTGCTCGGCCGAGAGCACGAACGCGCGCGTGCCCGGGAGGTCGGGTGCGCCGGGCCAGGGCGCGACCCCCTGCGCCCAGGCCTGCGCGAGCGCGAGCGCGAGCGTCGTCTTGCCCGACTTCGGGCGGCCTTGCAGCAGGATCAGGCCCGGAAGCGGATCGAGCAGCCCCGGGAGCGGCGACGCGGGCTGCGGCCGAGCGCGCAGCGCCTCGAGGCGAGCGCCGGTGAACCCGAGCACCGCGAGCGCGGGCGGCCCGGCCTCGAGCGCTTGGAGCTGCTCCTCGAGCGCCTCGGCCTCCTCGCGCAGGCGCACGTCCCGCGGAGCCTCCGCGCGTTCATCATGCACACGCCGCAGCGCGCGCTCGAGTGAGACGGCCTTGAGCCGGCGCGCGAGCGGCACGACGTCGGCCGCGCTCGCGCTCTCGTCGAAGAGCTCGGCGACGCGCTCGGCGCCGCCGGCGGCCTGGAGCTCGCCGCGGGCGTCGAGCTCGAGCACGACCGCGAGGAGACTCGGGCGCTCGCCGCGCGCCCGGACCGCGCTGAGCGCGCCGAGCACGGGGCGCAGCGCGGCCTCGGAGAAGTCGGCCGGCGCGAGGAGCTCGAGCACCGCGTCGACCTGCGCGGGGTCAACTAGCAGCCCGCCGACCACGGCGCGCTCGAGGCTCACGACGAGCGCCGCGTCGCGCGGGGTCTTCTCGGCGCGCTCGCGCCCGCCCGGCAAGGGTCGCAGCGTAGGCGCGGGTTTCATGCGGCCTCGCGCTTGCGCGCCCGGGCGAGGCGCAGCGCGCGCTCGACCAGGCGCGCGAGCTCGCGAGCTTCATCGAGCGTGTGCCGCTGCGCTGCGACGACGCGCACGCGGGGCTCGTCGAGCTCGAGGAGCAGGAGCGCCGCGGGCCGCACGTTAGGCTGCCGCATCGCGCCTTCCCCTCTCGAGCTGCTCGGCCTCGAGATCGGCGAGCACCCGCTCGGCCACGAGCCGCGCGAGCGCTTCCGCGAACGCGCGCACCGCCGGATCAGCGGGCGGCGCGGGCGCGGGCGCGCGCGGGGCGTCTGTGGCCGGCTCGGTCAATCGCGCTCCACCTCGCGGGACGCGAGCCACTCCGTGATCGACGCGCGCCGATACCGAATGAGACGGCCGACGCGCACGTGGGGGGGTGCCTCACCACGACGTCGGAGCTGCTCGAGACCGCGGCGCGTGATTGCGAGCACCGCAGCGGCGTCGCGCTCTGAGAGGCATTCGTCGATCTGGGGGTTTGTGTCGTTGCTCTGCACTTCGCGTCCCTCCGTGTTCTCGGGGGACTTTGAGTGCTCGTCGAGCGCAGCGCTAGGCGTCTCGCTAAGGATTTTCTAGAAAGTAGAAAGTCCCGAAGTGGAGCCAATCATTTCGGGTGTTTGTGTTCCTGCCCTGTCTGCCTGAGATACCGCTCGCGGGCGTGGCGCACGTCGTCCTCGGTGAACCGAGGCGAGAGCTCGTGGCCGAGATAGACGAGCACGCGGCGCACGTCTTGCCACGGAACCGTGAGTCGCCCGGTGCGGGTGTCGTGGACGAAGAGCCCGGCTCGGACAATCTCGTCGACGGCCAGGCCGAGCCAGATGTCGGGGCGCTTCTTGGCGCCTTTGGACTCCGGGCGCAGCCTAAACCTGCGCTCGGTGGCGACTCGCTCTGTAGCCTGCTCGATCGCCTTGACGGCCTCGACGAGCGAGCGTGCGGCCGCGCGCAGTTGCCGCTGCGCCGGCTCGCCATAGGGCACCCAGCCGTCGTCCTCGAGCGTGGACAGGCACGCCTCGAGGTCCGCTGCTAGGGAAAGCGCACGGTCGGGAATGCCGGCGAGGTCGAGGAGGGCGCGCTCCTGAGCGCGGCTCCTCTCCAGCGCGTCGGGCGAAACGTCCCGGAGCTTGCTGATCTCGACGCCGTACCGGTCGCGGCAGTGCTGCTCGAGTGTCGGTCCGTCGGCCACGCGCGCACCTCGCGCTCGCACCGGAGGGCCTCGGGCAAGCCGGCGGTGCGGCCGGCCTTTCGTCGCCGGGGATCAGCCAGCAACTAGCCCGAAGTTGCAGGGAAAATAGCGGCTCACGCGGCCACTTCGACGGCGTGCCAGAGGGTCGTTTCTTCAGGGGCGTAGCGGACCCCCGCTACCACCTCGAAGAGCCGGTCGGCCCAAACGGTCGACCGGCTCTCTGCATTCCAGCTCCGCCGCGCGCGCTCAGGACGAGCCCGGCTCCGCGAGCACCCCGCCCGGCGCCGCGTCCGGCGCCGCGTGGCGCACCGGCGCCGGCACGCGGCCGCCGCCGAGCCAGCGCGGGGCCCACCAGTTCCAGTCGCCGAGCAGGTGCATCGTCGCGGGCACGAGCAGCGCGCGCACGAGGGTCACGTCGAGCGCGATCGCGGCGGCCATGCCGACGCCGATCTCCTTGACGAAGATCAGCGTGCCGGCCGCGAAGGCGCCGATCACGACGAGCAGGATCAGCGCGGCGCTCGAGATGATGCGGCCGGTGTGGGAGACGCCCGCGACGATGCTGCGGTGGTTGTCGCCGTGCTTCAGGTACTCCTCCTGGATGCGCGAGAGCAGGAAGATCTCGTAGTCCATCGAGAGGCCGAAGACGATCGCGGCGAGCACGAGCGGGATGGTCGGCTCGAGGCCGCCCGGCGACTGGAAGCCGAGCAGCTCCGAGAAGTGCCCGTCCTGGAACACGAGCACGAGCACGCCGTAGCTCGCGCCGAGCGAGAGCAGGTTCATGATCGCGGCCTTGACCGGCACCAGCACCGAGCGGAAGGCCGCGAAGAGCACGACGAGGTTCAAGCCGACGACGAGCAGCGCGACCCAGCCCGCATAGCGCGCGACGGTGTTCTTCTCGTCGACCATGATCGCGGTCGGCCCGCCGACGAGCACCTCGAGACCCGGGTGCGGGATCTCGCGGATCTCCATCACGGTCGCCGCCGCCTCGCGCGAGCGCCAGGGGTGGCTGCCGAGCGCGCTCACGAGCGCGAAGTCGCCGCGCACGCTGCGCGCGAGCTGCAGCTCGAGCTCCGGCTCCGAGGCCGCGCGCGCGAGCTCGAGCTCGCTGCGCACGTCGGGGTCGAGCGAGCCGAGCGGCGTGCGCACCTCGCGCAGGCCAGCCACGCCGCGCAGCCGCTCGAGGTAGTCCTGGATTGCGCGCAGGTTGCGCGGGTCGGTCGCGAGGCCCGGCGTGCGCAGCGCGATCTGGATCGACGAGGCGCCGCTCGGATCGAACTCGAGCGGGTTCGCGAGGCGCTCCTCGACGCGCCGCACCTCGGTGTCGCCCGGGAAGGTGCGCGCGTCGGGCATCACGGCCTGCATGCGCAGCGCGGGCGCGCCGAGCGCGAGCAGCGCGAGCGCGCAGGCGCAGGCGGTCGAGACCGGATGCCGCATCGAGAGCCGCGCGATCGCGGCCCACAGGGGGCTCGGCCCCGAGAGCCCGCGCGCGCGGCCGACGCGCAGCCGGTTCACGCGCGGCCCGAGCCAGGCGAGCAGCGCGGGCAGGAGCACGAGCGCGCCGAACAGGGCGCTCGCGACCGCGAGGTTGCCGCCGAGGCCGATGCTGCCGAGCATCGGCACCGGCACCACGAAGAGCACCGCGAGGCTCAGCATCACGGTGAGCCCCGAGACGAGCACGGCGTGGCCGGCCGTCTCGAGCGTCGCGGCCACGGCATCCGGGACGCTCGCGGCGCGCGGCAGCTCCTCGCGGAAGCGCTGCACGATCAGGAGCGCGTAGTCGATCGAGAGGCCGAGCCCGAGGAAGGCGCCGACGTTCATCGAGAAGATCGAGACGTCCATCAGGTTCGCCGCGAGCCGGGTGCCCGCAGCGGTGCCCGCGAGCGCAAAGCCGCCGATCAGGATCGGCAGCAGCGCCGCGACCGCGCTGCGGAAGAAGATCAGCGTGAGCACACCCGCGATCGGCAGCGCGTGGAGCTCCGCGCGCAGGACGTCCTTGCCGGCGATCTCCTGGGCGAGCGCCGAGGCCGGCGTCGGGCCGCCGATCTCGACGCCCGGGAAGAGCTCGTGCAGCAGCGCTTCGACCTCCGGCAGCACGGCCATCTGCTCCGCGGGCCGGCCCTCGAGGTCGACGAGCAGCAGCGTGCGGTGCCCGTCCTGCGAGACCAGCGACGCGAGGCCCGTGTCGTAGTGGCTGACGACGCCCGCGATCGCGGGATGCAGGTAGAGCCGGTCGAGGCCGTCGAGGACCCGGGTCGCGTAGGCGGCCGTGCGCACGTCGCCCTCCGGGCGGTGCAGCACGGCGATCAGGTCGGGCGTGCCGATGCCGAGGTGCTGCTCGAGCAGCCGGCCGGCCTCTTCGGACTCGCTGCCGGGCACGTCGATGCCGCCGGCCTGCAGCTGCTCCGCGACGCCCGCGCCGTAGAGCGACGACGCGGCGAGCAGCGCGGCGAAGCCGAACGCGATCCGGCGCGGCCGCGCCGCGAGCAGGCGGCCGAGGCGGGAGAGCAGCGCTTCCGCCGAGAGCGCCGCGGCCGGAAATCCGCTCATGCTTCCGAGCCCGACGGCGACGGACTGGCGCCCGCCGCGCCCGCGGCGATGCCGCCAGTCGCGCTGCGCGCGGGCGCGCGGCCGCCTCCGAGCCAGCGCGGCGCCCACCAGTTCCAGTCGCCGAGCAGGCGCATCGTCGCGGGCACGAGCAGCGCGCGCACGAGGGTCACGTCGAGCGCGATCGCGGAGGCCATGCCGACGCCGATCTCCTTGACGAAGATCAGCTCGCCCGCGGCGAAGGCGCCGATCACGACGAGCAGGATCAGCGCGGCGCTCGAGATGATGCGGCCCGTGAAGGCCAGCCCCGCGGTGATGCTGCGCCGGTTGTCGCCGTGCAGCAGATACTCCTCCTGGATGCGCGAGAGCAGGAAGATCTCGTAGTCCATCGAGAGCCCGAAGACCACGGCCGCGAGCACCAGAGGGATCACCGGTTCGATTCCGCCGGGCGATTCGAATTGCAGCAGATTCGCGAGGTTTCCGTCCTGGAACACCCAGACGAGCACGCCGTAGCTCGCGCCGAGCGAGAGCAGGTTCATGATCGCCGCCTTGATCGGCACGAGCAGCGAGCGGAACGCGGCGAAGAGCACGACGAGGTTCCAGCCGACCACGAGCACGCCGACGAGCGGCGCGTAGCCCGAGAGGGTGCTGCGGATGTCGACGAGCATCGCGGTGGGTCCGCCGACCACCACCTCGAGGCCCGGGTGCGGCAGCGCGCGGATCGCATTCACGGTCTCGGCCGCGGCGTCGCTGCGCCAGGGGTGGCGGCCGAGCGCGGTCACGAGCGCGACGTCCTCGTGCACGGTGCGCGAGAGCTGCATCTCGACCTTCGGCTCGGACATCGCCTTCGCGATCTCGGGCTCGGAGCGGAAGCGCGGATCGAGCGAGGCGAGCGGGGTGCGCACCTCGCGCACGCCCGCGACGCCGCGCAGCCGCTGCAGATAGGGTTGGAGCATCTGCAGCGAATCGGTCTCGAGCGCAGCGCCGGGCGTGCGGATCACGACCTGGATCGCCGACGCGCCGCTCGGGTCGAACTCGTCGGCGTTCGCGAGCCGCTCCTCTACCTGGCGCACCTCGGAGGCCGGGAAGGTGCGCGCGTCGGGCAGCACCGCCTGCATGCGCTGGGCCGGCAGCGCGAGCGCGACGAGCAGCACCGAGCAGGACCCCGCGGTCAGGATCGGGTGCCGCATCGCGAACTCGCCGATGCGCGCCCAGGCGGGGCTCGCCCCCGCGAGCGCGCGCTGCGGCGCGCCGATGCGCCAGCGGTTCACCTGCGGGCCGAGCCACGCGAGCAGCGCCGCGAGCAGCACGAGCGCGCCGAGCATCGCGCTCGCGACGGCGAGGATCCCGCCGAAGGCGATGCTGCGCATCAGCGGCACCGGGACCACGAAGAGCACCGCGAGGCTGATCATCACGGTCAGCCCCGAGACCCAGACCGCGCGGCCCGCGGTGTCGAGCGTCGCGACGAGCGCCTCGGCGGTCGTCGCGCAGCGCGGGAGCTCCTCGCGGAAGCGCTGCACGATCAGGAGCGCGTAGTCGATCGAGAGGCCGAGACCGAGGAAGGCGTTCACGTTCAGCGCGAAGATCGAGACCTCGCCGAACTGCGCCGCGAAGCGCGTGATCGCGGCCGAGATCGCGAGCGCGAAGGCTCCGATCGCGATCGGCAGCAGCGCGGCCACCGCGGTGCGGAAGAAGAGCAGCGTCAGCATCGCGGCGAAGGGCAGCGCGAAGAGCTCGGCCGAGGCGATGTCGTCGCTCGCGATCGCCTGGGCGAGCGCCGAGGCCGGCGTCGGTCCTCCGATCTCGACGCCCGGATACAGCTCGCGCAGGAGCTCCGTGACCCGCGGCAGCGCGGCGACCTGCTCCGCCTGGCTGCCCTCGAGGTCGACGAGCAGGAGCGTGCGGCGCCCGTCGAGCGAGACCAGGGACGGGAGGCCCGTGTCGTAGTGGCTCGTCGCGCCGCGGATCGCGGGCTCTTCGTAGAGCCGTTCGAGGCCGTCGAGCACGAAGGTCGCGAAGACCGCGTCGCGGACGTCGCCGTCCTCGCGCTCGAGGATCGCGATCAGGTCCGGCGCGCCGACCCCGAGGTGCTCGGTGAGCAGCGCCGACGCGCGGTCGTACTCGGCGCCGGGCACGTCGAGGCCGCCGGCCTGGAGCAGACTCGAGACCGGCGCTCCGTAGAGGCCGGCTGCCGCGACCGCGACGAGAAAGAGGCCGCTCACGAGGCGCGGCCGATGCGCGATCCGGCGGGCCAGCTTCGTGAACGCAGTCGAGGAGCCGGGCGCCGGACCGGCACTTCTCATCGGGAGTCCATCCTGGTCTCGGCACCTCGAGCGCTGGAGCGCCCCCGCGTGCGGCTCGGGGGGGAGCCGACCTCGAGCGGGGGCGCGTGAGGAGTAAGGGATGGGTCCGGGCGCGTCAACCAGCGGCTGGACCCGCCGCGAGCGCCCGTCTGCTGATGCGCGCGCGGCTCACAGTGGGCGTGCGCGCGGGACTGGACTCGCGGAGCCGCTCGCGCAGGCGCCGCAGCAGCTGCGATCGGGGCCGCATGCCGGGCGCGAGGCGTGCGGTCGAGAACAGCGTCTCGAGACGAGCGCGCACTGTGCCCCACGGGAAAAAAGCCTCTGCGAGGGAAAAAACTTTCACCGCGACGGAATGGAGTTTCCTTCCCACAGGGCCACGACCACCTCATAACTCCCTGATATTGCGCGAGTGGGAGATGGGCACGGCGATTGCAGTGAAGGTTGTCACTTGCTTGGGAGGGGAAATCCATGCGGAAGTTTGCCCTGATTCTAGGGCTCGCGGCAGGCGTGATGGCGTCTGCCCCGAATGTCCAAGCGGCCATCATCAACGTTCCGTACAGCTGGACTGGCTCGATCTTTTCGGCCGGCTTGGGAGGTGCCCTAGTCGGGACGATCACCGGTACAGCGGCGATCAATTACCAAGGCAGCGGGCTCGCGACGCTGAGCCACGGACCGATCTCCCTGGTGTCGGGAGCCCACACGACCGTCACCAACATCCTCCTGCCGGGTGCGTTCAACCTGACCGGACTCAACACCAGCTCGGTGGTGGGCTCGGGCACCCTGGCCTCGAACGGCGCACTGACGCTCATGGCGACGCGTACGAACACGGGTGGCTTCGTCCACTGCTACGACCTGACGCCGCTGGGATGCGCGATCTTCGTGATGTTCCCGGCGACGCTGATGCTGCCGCAGACGGGCAGCGTCGGTCTCCAGGCCGTCGCGGCCAATCTCGGGACCGGCCAGCCGCCCCTCACCTTCACGCTGATGGGCGGGAACGTGGGTGGCAACCAGTCGACCACGACGTGGACCTTCTCCGAGATCGGACCTCGCACGATCGTTCCGGAGCCGGCGACGGGCACCCTCGTGGGTCTCGGCATGCTGGGCCTCGCGATGGCCGGTGGCAGCCTGAAGGCGCGCCGCCGCAACTAGCGCGAGCTGAGTATCGAGGGGGAGTCCGCTCTCCCGACTCTCCGAGACGGGGAGCTGCGCAGCGCGCAGCTCCCCGTTCTTGCTTTTTGTGCCGCGTTGCGCGCTCGGACCCGAGGGGCCTGGGTTAAACTGCCGAGCCATGCCTTTCCGCCCGATCCGCCGGCTCGCCTGCCTCGCTCTCTCGCTCGCTCTCGTCGGCAGCGCGTGCCGCTCGGCCGAGGAGCGCGCCGAGCAGGAGCGCCTCGCCGCGCGCGAGGCGATCTCCAAGGGCCAGCGCGGCGAGGCGATCGCGGCGCTCGAGCGCCTGCGCGAGGCGCAGCCGGACGACGCGGCCTCCTTCCACAGCTACGTCCAGCTGCTGGTCCAGGCCGGCGAGGCGTCGCGCGCGGCCTGGGAGGTCGAGCAGGAGCTCCGCCGCGCACCCGAGCGCCACGAGCTCCGGATCACGCTCGCGAACATCCTGCTGATGGTCAACGACCCCCACCGCGCGATCGCGGCCGTCTCGAAGGTCCCGGAGTCCGCGCCGCAGCACGCCCAGGCGCTCTTGATCTCGGGGCGCGCCGAGCAGCAGCTCGGGAACTTCGAGGCCGGCAACCGCTGGTTCGACGAGGTGGAGCGCCGGTACCCGGACTACCTCGCGGCGCGCCTCGCGCGGCTCAACTCGCTGATCGAGGAGAACCGCAGCGAGGAGGCCAGCGCGCTGCTGCAGGAGCTCAAGGCCAGGGTCGCGGGCCGGCCGCCCGAGGATTCGGACTGGCTCCAGGTGCGGCAGGCCGAGTTCGCGCTCTACGACTACCAGGTGCGCAGCGGCCACGCGGAGGCCGCCCAGCCGGGCATCGAGGCGCTGCTCGCGGAGAGCCCCGAGGACGCCTCGGCCTGGACCTTGCTGGTGCGCGGCCTCGAGTTCCAGCAGCGGCCGCTCGAGGGGCTCGAGCGCCTGCGCGCAGCGCTCGCCGAGGACCCCGACCGACTCTGGCTCTACCCGATCGGGATCGACCTCCTGGGCCGGCTCGGCGACTCGCTGCAGCAGCGCGCGATGCTGCGCGACTACGCCGAGCGCTCGGGCCGCGCGGATGCGCAGCTCATGCTCGCGCAGCGCCACGCGCTCGACGGCGAGGAGGACGCGGCGCTGGCCGTGTTCGACCGCGCCGTCGCACAGCACCCGAACGACGGCCTCGTGCACTTCGCGCGCGGCGAGACGATGCTGCTCTTCGAGCGCGTCGCGGACGCCGAGGCGAGCCTCGCGCGCTTTCGCGAGCTCGCGCCCGGGGATCCGCGCGCGGACTACCTGAAGGGCCGGATCCAGCTCGCGAAGGGGGAGCTCGAGGCCGGGCGCGACACCTTGACCGCCGTGGTGCCGCAGTTCGATACGGCCGTGAGCCAGTACTGGATCGGAGCGGCCTCCGAGGCGCTCGGCGATTTCGGCGGTGCGGAGCGGCGCTATCGCGCGGCGCTGGCCCGCGATCCGCGCCTCGCGGACGCGCACCTCGCGCTCCTGCGCCGCTCCGAGGCGCGCGGCGACTGGGAGACCCTGCGCGCGCGCGGGCTCAACTTCCGCGCGGAGCACCCGGGTCGGATCGAGGCGTGGTCCGCGGTCGTCACGGCGAGCATCCAGCTCGGCCAGCTCGACGAGGCGCTCGAGGCCGCGCGCAGCCTCACCCGGGCCGCGCCCGGCTCGGGGCCTGCGCTCGTGCTGCTCGCCCGCGCGCAGGCCGCCGCAGGACAGCTCGAAGAGGCGCTCGGCAGCCTCGACGCGGCGGGCGCGAAGAGCGAGGCGAAGGCGGGGGACATCGAGGCCGAGCGCGCGATCGTGCTGGGCCGGCTCGGCCGCGTCGAGCAGGGCCTCGCCGTCGCGGATGCCGCGCGCGCCACGGATCCCGAGAATGCAAAGCTCGAGCACGCGCGGGCACTGCTGCTCTTCCAGGTCGGCCGCGCCGCAGAGGGCGCGCAGGCCGTCGACCGCGCGCTCGAGCTCGCGCCGGGCGAGCTCCTGCCGCTGCGCGCGCGCGCGGAGTACCGCGCCTCGACCGGCGATTTCGCGGGCGCGCGCGCGGATGCCCAGCGCTATCTCGCGCAGCGCTCGGACGATCCGAAGGGATTCTTCGTGCTCGGGGCCGCGGAGGCGGCCAGCGGCAACGGCGACGCGGCCATCGCGGCCTATCGCCGCGCGGCCGAGCTCGATCTGGGCGATTTCTCGTCGCGCAACAACCTCGCCGAGATGCTCGCAGCCAGGGGCGACCTCGACGGCGCGCTCGCCGCGGCCCAGGAGGCCTATCGGATCGCCTCGGGCAACGGCTACGTGCTCGACACGCTGGGCGCGCTCTACCTGCGCAAGGGGCTCGCCGAGCGCGCGGTCTCGGTGCTCGAGGACGCGCGCAAGGCGGCTCCCGAGCTCGCGGAGGCGCGCCTGCACCTCGCCCAGGCCTACCAGAAGACCGGCCGCGTGGCCGATGCGCGCGCGCTGCTCGACGAGCTGCGCGCGGCGCCTGCGCTCTCCGCGAGCCTGCGCTCCGAGGTGGATTCGACGCTGGCAGGCCTGCAGTGAGCTCGGCGCGCTCTGGCCCCGCGCTCCGGGCGCTCGCGGGCCTGGCCCTCGGCGGCCTGCTCGCGGCTGGCCTCGGCTGCGAGCGCCCCGTCCCGCGCGCCGAGCTCGCGTCGCGGCTCGCAGGCCTCGAGCGGCCGCACGTGGTGCTGATCGTCGTCGACACGCTGCGCCCGGACCTGACGACGGCCTACGGATTCGAGCGGGACACCACGCCCGAGCTCGTGCGCTGGGCCCAGCACGGCGTGCTCTTCGAGCACGCGCTCGCGCAGTCGTCGTGGACCAAGATCTCGATGGCGTCGATGCTGAGCTCGCTCTGGCCCGGCAGCCACGGGCTCTCGAAGTTCGACGACGGGCTCGGCGAGGGCGCGCTGCTCTTGCCCGAGGTGCTGCAGCAGGCCGGCTACAAGAGCTACGGCGTGCAGACCAACGGCTGGCTCCACTCCTCGTTCGGCTTCGAGCAGGGCTTCGACCGCTACGTCTTCCCCTCCGGGCGCAGCGGCGGCGCGCCGACCCTGCCCGAGGCGAGTCTCTGGCCGCACGCCGACCGCGTCTTCGAGGAGACGGAGCGCATCCTCGACGCCCACCCGCCCGACCAGCCGATGTTCCTCTACCTGCACCTGATGGACGTGCACGAGTACGGCGCGCCGCCCGAGTTCCGCACCTACGGCGGCGACGAGCGCGGGCACTACCAGGCGGCGGTCCGCTGGGTCGATTCGCTGCTCGAGCGCGTGCGCAAGGAGCTCGACGCGCGCGGGCTGCTCGACCGCACGCTGCTCGTGCTCGCGAGCGACCACGGCGAGTCCTTCGGCGAGAACGGCGGTGTGGGCCACGCGCGCCACGTCTTCACGCCGATCCTGCGCGTGCCCCTCGTGATCCGCCTGCCCTTCGCGGTCGAGCCGATCCGCGTCTCGCAGCAGGTGCGCAACCTCGACCTCGCGCCGACGCTGCTCGAGCTCTGCGGGGTCCCGATCCCCGCGAGCTTCGAGGGCGAGTCGCTGCTGCCGCTCGTGACCGGCGCCGCGCAGGAGGCCGGCGACCGCGTGAACCTCGCCGCGACCGGGCCGCCGCTCTACCCCGGCGCGATGGTCCAGCGCTCGATCACGGACGGGCGCTGGACCTACGCGCGCAACGTCGCGCACGATCCGGAGCACCGCGAGTTCCTCTTCGACCGCAGCGTGGATCCGGGCGAGGACGTGAACCTCGTCGCGCGCGAGCCCGAGACCGCCGCGCGCATGCGCGCGCGGCTCGAGGCCGGCGGCGGGGCCGCGCCGCCGCCGGGCGTGCGGCGCCCCCAGGTGCGCATCGAGCCCTCGATCGCCGAGCGGCTGCGCGCGATGGGCTACGTCGAGCAGGAGTAGCCGGAGGCGCCGGGGCCTCGCGCGTTAGCTCGCGCGCTAGCGGAAGGCCGAGGGGCCGGGCGTGTTGCGGCTGCGGAACCACTGGAAGTCCTGCAGCGAGACGACGCCCGAGCCGTCCATGTCCGCCTCCGCGCAGTCCGGATCCGACTCGGGCCCGAGACCCGGCGGCGGGCCCGCGAAGCAGAGCGCGAAGGCGCGAAAATCCGCGACCGTGACGTAGCCGCTGTCGTCGAAGTCGGCGTCGCAGGCGTTGCCGTAGCCGTCGCCGTCGACGTCGAGCTGCTGCCAGAGCACGCGATCCCCGGAGACGATCGCCCGCGCGGGATTCGCGCGCGCGCTGCAGTTGTCGAAGCGGTCGTTGCGGCCGTCGCGGTCGGCGTCCGGCAGACCGGTCGGGCCGGGCCCGCGGCCCTGCAGCCCCTGCGCGAGCGCGACGTCGGCGTCGTCGACGTCGCCGTCCTCGTCGAGGTCGGCCGGCAAGCAGGCCGCATAGCTCGCATAGCCGCGGCACAGGCTCACGAACTGGAGGTCGCGCGCATCCACGTAGCCGGTCTGGTCGACGTCCGCGTCGCAGCGGTTGCCGAAGCCGTCGCCATCGGCGTCGAGCTGCGCGGGATTCGGCTCGACCAGGCAGTTGTCCGCCGGATCGCCGCGGCCGTCGCCGTCGCGATCGCCCTGGCTGCCGTCGGGCAGGAAGGAGAGCTGCACGGCCTCGATGCGGAAGCCGGCCCCCTGGTCGTGGTGGAAGGCCGCCTGGTTGAGGCCCGGGCCGAGCCAGCCCGCGTCGTAGGCGAGGGGGACGAGGCGCAGGGTGCGCCCGTCGTTCGCCGAGACCCCCTGCGCGCCGAAGAGCGGCAGGCTCGGGCCGCCGTTGAGCGAGAGCCGGCCCTCGTCCGGGGAATCCGCGTCGAAGACATCGAGCGTGAGGTAGGCGTGCGTGGCCCCGGGCGGCGGCGCGGAGCCCGGGAGCACGACCGCCGCGCTCTCGGGCGCGGCGCCCATCAGCGCGAGCGGCAGCCCGCCGATCGGCGGCGGCGCCTCCGCGGGGAGCTCGCAGCCGATCCGCTCGGTCGAGACGACGAATCCGTCCATGAAGCGGTGCTGCGCGACCGGCGATGCCGGCGTGGTGCCGTAGCGGGTCTCGAGCATCACCGCGTTGATCCCGTAGTCGGCCCAGGCGTCGACGAAGCGCAGGTCGCTGCGGCGCGCTTCGAGGTTGCCGTCGATCCAGAACTCGAAGACGCCGTTCGAGGCGCCCGGGTCGTCGAGGCGCACGTGCGTCTCGAGGCAGAACCAGCGCCCCGACGGGATCGGCGTCGCGCCCGTGCGGCTCCCGAGCCAGGTGAAGTTCGCAAAGTCGTTCCACATCGTGGTCTTGAGCCGGCTCTGCGCGTCCACGCCCGAGACCGGATCCAGCGACAGGCGATCGCCGCTCGAGCTGCGCCAGACGTGCGCGATCATCGACTGCGCCCAGCTCGTGGTCGAGCCGAAGCTGATCGCGCGCGTGAGCTTGGCCGGCAGCCCGACGTAGCCGTCCTGCAGCTTGTAGCGGACGCGCCAGTAGACCTCGCGCAGGTCCTCGCCGCTGCGGATCTCGCTGCCGAGCGGATTGCGGCCGAAGTGCGCGAAGAGGTGCCCCGCCTCGACCTGGCCCGCCTCCCAGTCGACCTTGATCGAGGCGCTGCCGGTCGCGGAGTCCTCGGTGCTCCAGACGAGCGAGGGCTGCCCGCTGCCCGAGGGCCGGTCGCTGCTGCCGTCGTCGAAGCGCGAGCCCGGATAGCGCGCGGCGAGGTTCGGATCCTCGAAGTCGTCGCAGAGGATCCACTCCGGGTGGCGCAGGGCCCAGTTGCTGCACTCGCTGGCGGGCGCTCCGGCGCCTCCGCCCGACGGGACCGGGGGCGGCCCGTCGTCGCCCGGCGGCGGCGGAATCGCGATCGCGAGCGCGCGCGGGCCGAGCCGCGTGCCGTCGTCGCCGCGGGGCCAGGCGCCGAGGTCTTCGCCCGCCCGGCCCGCGCCGCGCGCGGGGGAGCCCGCGGCGAGGTGGTAGTCGCCGTGCGCGGCATCGACGAAGACCGGGTCGCCCTCGCGGCTCGCGCGGTCGTAGACGCGCGGGTGCGTGGCCTGGCTCCAGGCCGCGAGGCCCGTGTGCTCGCGGGTGGACGCGTAGCGGTTCTCGATGAAGAGCCCGCCCGGCGTGTAGAAGTTCCAGTCCATCAGCACGGGCTCGCGGTCGTCGCCGTTCCACGACTCGAAGTGCTCCCGGCCGAGGCTGCTGCGGAAGAAGATGTTGTGGAAGACCTCGCCGCCCGGAGCGGGCCCCGAGTTGCTGCGCACGACGACGCCCGCGGTGTCGACGAAGGTGTTCGAGTAGATCCTCCAGTCGCGCGGCTCGACCAGCACGCGCACGCCCTCGGAGCCGCCGAGGAAGAGGTTCTCGTAGACCTGGCTGCGCAGGTTGTTGACGCCGCTGTCGTCGTCCTGGTTGTTGAGCTTCAGGTGCACCGTGTTGTTCGAGAAGACGTTGCGCCGGTAGACGTTGTCCTCGCCGCCCTCCTTGTCGAAGATCGCCTCGTCCGGGTTGTTCGCGACGAAGTTGTGCTCGACCAGCGTGCGGCGCGCGTTGAAGAGGCTGATGCCCTTCTGGCCGTGGCCCGAGGGCGCGCCGCGGACGTCGCGGACGATGTTGTCGCGGATCACGACGTCTTCGGCCCACTGCACGAAGATCCCGGACCAGTTGCCGTCGTCCTTGCCGCCGCCGCCGCTGATCTCGCAGCCCTCGACCACGACGCCGCGCACGCGCGAGCCCTCGCTGCTGCCGACGATCGAGAGCGCGCCGCGGATGCGCAGGCCCGAGTAGATCACGTGGTGGATCAGCTGGGTGCGGACGCCGAGCTGCCAGGCGCTGCCGCCCTCGAAGACCGGCGTGTGGCCGGGATAGGCGCGGAAGCGGATCGGGGCCGCGGCGGTCCCCGGGACGAGGGGCTGGTAGGGCCGGCCGTCGGCCGAGTCGATCCCACGGGTGTAGCTGCCGCTCTTGATCCAGCAGGTGTCCCCGGGCTGCAGCACGCGCGCGCACTGGTCGACGTCGTCGAACTCGCGGCCCGCGACGTCGACGCCGCAGCCGGGATGCGCCTGCAGGCAGCCGCTGCCGCGCTTCACGTAGTAGTCGGTGGCCGCCGCGCGCTCGGGCGCGGCGAGGGCGTAGGCGAGCGCGAGCAGCGACCCCGCCGCGAGTCCGGCCGGCCCTCCGCAGGCGGCACGCAATGCGCAGGCGACCCGCTCCAGCCTGCTCTGCTCCTGGGTTTTCGACATCTTCCGCCTCATCGGCCTGGAGCGCAGCCACCCGCGCAGTGGGGCAGAAATAGCGTGAGAGACGAGGAAACCCACGTCAAGCTGAATAACAGTGGCCGCGGGGGGAGCAGAAGTGGCGGCAATTCGGAAGAGATCGCGCTCGGCGCGCCGGGAGCGCGCCCCTCAGGCATCGAGCACGATCGCCGCGAGCCGCTCGAGCTCGCGGCTCGGGCCGCCGAGCGCATGCTCGAAGGAGAGCAGCCGCTTGTAGTACAGGTGGACGTCGTACTCCCAGGTGAAGCCCACGCCGCCGAAGATCTGGATCGCCTCGGCCCCGATGCGCGGAAACTCCGCGCTCGCGTGGGCGTTGGCCATCGCGGCCGCGCGCGCGAGCTCGCGGGCGTCGGCGTGGTCTGCGGCCCAGAGGCCGTAGTAGAGCCCGGCGCGCGCGAGCTCGAGCGCCTGGAGCATCTCGACCAGCAGGTGCTGCACGGACTGGAAGGAGCCGATCGGCCGCTCGAACTGCACGCGCACGCGCGCGTAGTCGAGCGCGAGCTCGAAGGCGCGCTGCGCGGCGCCGAGCGCATCCGCGACGAGGCCGAGGCGCGCGCGGTCGAGCGCGGCCTCGATGCCCGCGCTCGCGTCGCCGCGGCCGAGGCGCAGGGCGCGCGCAGCCGCGAAGCGCACCCTGCCCTGCTTGCGGCTGCCGTCGACGCCCGGCAGCGGCTCGCGCTCGACTCCGGCCGCGCCGGCCTCGCACAGGAAGACGGCCGGGGCCGCGAGCTCCTCGTCGCGCGCGACGACCAGCAGCGCATCGGCAGCCAGCGCGTCGAAGACGGGCTGCTTGCAGCCCTCGAGGCGCCAGGCGCCGTCCGCGCGCCGCGCGGAGGTCGCGCCGCTGCGCCAGTCGGAGTGCGTCGCCTCGGCCTGCGCGATCCCGCAGACGAGCTCTCCGGCCGCGAGGCGCGGCAGCAGCTGCGCCTGCTGCTCTTCGCTCGCGAGCGCCTGCACGAGGCTCGTCGCGGCGAGCGCGGAGGACCAGAAGGGCGCCGGCGCGAGCGCGCGGCCGAGCTCCTCGAGCGCGACGCCCATCTCGAGCATGCCGAGGCCGGCCCCGCCGAAGCGCTCCGGCACGAGCAGCCCCGGGAGACCCAGCTCCGCGAGCCCCTTCCAGAGCGACGCGCTGTGCCCGCGCGGGTCGTCGAGCTGCGCGCGCAGCTGCGCGAGCGGCGCCTCGCTCGCGAGGAAGCGGCGCAGGCCGTCGCGCAGCTGCTCCTGCGCCTCCGAGAGCTCGAAATCCATCAGGCGCTCCGCGGCAGCCCGAGCACGCGCTGGGCCACGATGTTCTTGTTCACCTGGGTCGTGCCGCCCGCGATGCTGAGCGAGCGCGCGTGCACGCGCTGCCAGCCGAGCGCGTGCGTCGCGGCCTCGGGGCCGAGCAGCTCGGCGGCGACCTCGTAGAGCTGCTGCTGCGTCTGGCTCCAGACGAGCTTGACGAGGCTGCCCTCGGCGCCCGCGCGGCCGTGCACGAGGGCCGAGAGCGCGCGCTCCGAGAGCAGCTTCAGGTACTCGCCGTCGAGGTAGAGCCGGGCCAGACGCTGGCGCAGCAGCGGGTCGGCCGCGAGCGGCCGGCCGTCGCGCTCGGTCCTGCGCGCGAGCGCGAAGAGCTCCTGGATCTTCTTGCGCACCATCAGGTGCAGCGTCGCGACGCCGCCGCGCTCGTTGTTGAGCGTGGTCATCGCGACCTTCCAGCCCTGGTGCAGCGGGCCGAGCAGCATCCCGGCCGGCACGCGCACGTCGCGCAGGAAGATCTCCGAGAACTCCGTGTCGCCCGTGATGCTGCGGATCGGGCGCACCTCGATGCCGGGCAGCTTCATGTCGACGAGCAGGCAGGAGATGCCGCGGTGCTTCGGCGCGGCCGGATCGCTGCGCACGAGCAGCTCGCACCAGTCGGCGACCTCGCCGAGCGTGTTCCAGACCTTCTGGCCGTTCACGACGAAGACCTCGCCCTCGCGCACGGCGCTCGTGCGCAGCGAGGCGAGGTCGGAGCCCGCGCCGGGCTCGGAGAAGCCCTGGCACCAGATCTCGTCTCCGCGCAGCATCGGCCGCAGGAAGCGCTGCTTCTGGGCGTCGCTGCCGTGCTGCATGATCGCGGGCGCGATGTTCGCGAGGCCGATCGGATTGAGCGTCGGGGGCGCGCCCGCGCGGTGCATCTCCTCGGTGAAGACGACCTGCTCGAGGGCGCCCGCGCCGCGGCCGCCGAACTCGCGCGGCCACGCGATCGCGGCGTAGCCCGCGTCGGCCAGGCGCCGGTTCCACTCGCGCAGGCGCGCGATCCGCTCGGGGGAGGCCCCGATCGCGCCCTCCTCGGCGCGGAAGCGCGGCTCGAGCGCGCGCTCGAGCCAGGCGCGCAGCTCCTCTCGAAAGGCCTCGGCCTCGGGCGGATACGAGAAGTCCATCGGGTCCTCGCGGCGGCCGCCCGCGGCGGCGCGGTGGAGCGGGCGCACGCATTCTATCGGCAACCCGGCGCCCGCCGCGCGCCCCGCGGCGGCGCGCGCGCCTCAGGCCTGGCGCCGGCTCTGCCGATCGGCCCGGGAGACCCACGCCGATGCAGGAACCGATCTCCCGTCAGCGCCTGCGGGCCGCGCGCTGGGCCCTGGTCGAGCGGCTGCGCGAGAGCGCACTCGCGCGCTCGGGCCTCGGCTGCGCGGATCTGCTGCAGGCGGCCTGGTTCCTCGCGCGCGGGCAGCGCTACCGCGCGCTCGAGGCCGCGAGCCGCATCCCGCGCGTGCTCCAGCTCGGCTGGCTCGAGCGGCCCGCGCTCGCGCTGATGCGCGCGGTGCTCGGCCGGACGAGCCTCGCGCCGGACGGGCGCGCGCGCCCGCTCGCGGAGAACGCGCTGATCGAGGAGTTCCTCGCGACGCCCGCGGTCGCCGGGCTCGTCGCGCTGAACCGCTTCGAGACCTGGGCCCGCGTGCTGCGCATGGGCGGCGAGCTCCTGATCCTCAAGCCGCACGACCCGCTGAGCGGGGAGCTCGGCGTCGTGATCCTCAAGTACACCGGCAGCTTCGGCCGCTTCCACGCGGTCTACGACGTGCCGCGGCTCTTCGAGCACTACCAGCTCGTGCTCGAGCCGAGCTGGATCGGCTACCAGGACCCGATCTTCTTCCTCTACCTCGACCGCTCGCGCAAGGTGGTCGTCGAGGCGCAGTACCGGCCGGACTTCGAGCTGCTGCGCGGTCTCGGGCTGAACCTCGTGCCGGTGCCGCTCGGCGCGGGACACTGGGTGGACCCGGAGCACTTCCACCCGCTTCCGGGCGCGACCCGCGACTACCTCGCGGTCCTGATCGCGAACTGGGCGCCGCACAAGCGCCACCAGCTGCTGCTCGATGCGCTCGCGCGGATCCCCGATCCGGCTGCGCGGATCGCCCTCGTCGGCTACCCCTGGCAGCGCTACACGCGCGAGCGGATCGAGGCCGAGATCCGGCGCCGCGGGCTCGGCGCACGCGTCGATCTCTACGAGCGCATCGCGCGCAAGGAGGTCAACGCGGTGCTGAACCGCTCGCACGCGAACCTCGTGCTCTCGCGCAAGGAGGGCGCGAGCAAGGTCTTCTACGAGGGCCTCGCCGCGAACACGCCCTGCGTCGTGATCGACGATCACGAGGGCGTGGCCGAGGAGCACGTCAACGCGCGCACGGGCGTGCGCGCGAGCGCGGAGCGCCTGCACGAGGCGCTGCTCGCGATGCGCGACGCGGGCTCGCGCTTCGATCCGGCCGGCTGGTGGCGCGAGCACGCGTCGATCCCGGTCTCGATCGGAGTGCTCGAGGCGGCGCTGCGCGAGGACGCCGCCGCGCGCGGGCGGCCCTGGCGTCGCGGTCTCGCGCACAAGAAGAACGACCCGAATCTCTGCTACGTCGACCCGAGCCTCTACGATTCGATG
>Ga0187893_10005609_pt1 | contig 22322 bp, 22 predicted proteins | sample MA1701074metaG_FD_139574 | JGI IMG/M metagenome (GOLD analysis project Ga0187893, IMG submission 139574) | White microbial mat communities from a basaltic lava cave in the Kipuka Kanohina Cave System on the Island of Hawaii, USA - MA170107-4 metaG ...
GCCGCGATCAGCGCCCGCGTCAGCCTGGGCGTGGCGAGCTTGGCGGTCGCCGAGGCGTAGGCGGCGTTGACCGAGCGCAGCAGCGCGCTCAAGCCCTTGCCCGCCTGCGCCGAGATGAAGTGGGTCTCGGCGTAGGCGAGAAACGGCAGCTTCCAGCCCAGCTCGGCCCGGGCGCGGGCGCGCTGCTCCCGGTCGGCGGCGTCCCACTTGTTCACCGCCAGCACCACCGCGCGGCCGCGCTCGAGGATGTAGCCGGCGACGTGCGCGTCCTGCTCCGAGACGCCCTCGAGCGCATCGAGCACGAGCACCGCCACGTTCGCCGCTTCGATCGCCTGCAGGGTCTTGACGATCGAGAACCGCTCGACCGCGTGGCCCGCCTTGCCGCGCCGGCGCAGGCCGGCGGTGTCGATCAGCGTGTAGCGCCTGCCGGCGCGCTCGAACGGCACTTCGATCGCGTCGCGCGTGGTGCCGGGATCGGCGTGGGCGATCATGCGCTCCTCGCCCACGAGCGCGTTCACCAGGGTGGACTTGCCGACGTTCGGCCGGCCGACGATCGCGACGCGCGGATGCTTTCCGGCTGCCGGCTCTGGCGCCTGCGCCGGCTCCGGGAGTTCGTCGAGCACCGCCTCGATCAGCTCCCCCACGCCCTCGCCGTGCGCGGCCGACACGGCCGCCGGCGCGCCGAGGCCGAGCTCGTGGAATTCCGCGGTCGCCGCATGCCGCTCGCGGCCCTCGGCCTTGTTGGCGGCGATCCAGACCGGGGTTCTCAGGCGCCGCAGGCGCGCCGCGATCTCGCGGTCGCCGGGCACGAGGCCCTGGCGCGCGTCGGTCACCAGGATCACGGCGTCCGCCTCGGCGATCGCCTGCTCGGTCTGGCGCGCCATCACGGCGTAGATCGCGCCCGGCTCGGCGGGCTCGAGCCCGCCGGTGTCGATGGCGATGAAGCCACGCTCGCCGAGCCGCCCCTCGCCGTAGTGGCGGTCGCGCGTCACGCCTGGCACGTCCGCGACGATGGCGTCGCGGCCGCGCGTCAGCCGGTTGAAGAGCGTCGACTTGCCGACGTTGGCCCGCCCGACGATGGCGATGATGGGCTTCATGGCGAGGAGCCTTTAATCACAGGGACGCGGGGACGCCGGATGCGAAGCGAGGCGGCTTTCTTCACCGAGACACGGGGACGCCGGATGATGCAACGGTCTGTGCAGCTTTACTCGTCCCCGTGTCCCCGTGTATCCCGGTATTGGCTAAGGCGCCAGCGCGTACAGGCCCCCGCCCTGGGTCTGGACCACGAACCCGGCCGGGAGCTTGAGCGGCGCGGCGCGGATCGCGCTGCCGTCGGTGGCGAACCGCGCGACGAACGCCCCCGACTCGCGCGCGAGGAAATGCACGTACCCCTGCAGGTCGCCGAGCGCGACCTCGGCGCCGAGCGGCAGCGGCAGCGAGAGCTGGCGGTGCGCGAGCCGGTCCTGCTTCCAGACGCTGCGCCCGTTGCTGCGGTCGAGCGCGTGCACCGCGCCGCGGTCGTCGCTGACGTACGCGTAGCGCGCGTCGAACGTGACCCCGGTGAGCGTGGACATGTCGCGCGCCCAGAGCTGGCTGCCGGTCTGCGTGTCGTAGCAGGCGACGCGACCCTGGAACGCCGCCGCGCACACCTCGCGGCCCTGCGCGGCGGGCTCGCCGACGATGTCGGTCACGCGCTCGAGCTCGGTCGCGCCCTTGGGCAGGGCGACCGTCGCTTCCCAGCGCAGGCCGCCGTTGGCGAGCGCGACCGCGACCAGCTTGCCGCCGGAGAAGCCGGCGTAGGCCGATCCCTGATGCAGGGTCACGCCCGCCGGCGAGCGCACGATGAGCGGCGTCGCGGCGCGCTGGTACACCCAGCGGCGCTTGCCGTCCTCGGCGCCGAAGGCGAACAGGCGGCTGTCGGCGCTGCGCACCAGCACCAGCCCGTCGCCCACCCGCGGCGCGGCGAGCACCTCGCTCGAGACGCGCGCCCGCCAGCGCAGCGCGCCGCTCTGCGCATCGAGCGCGTACACGTCGCCCTCGTCGGAGGCGACCGCCACCAGGCGGCCGTCGGTCCCGACTCCGCCGGACAGCCGGCCGCCGGTCGAGCCGCGCCAGCGCGCCTGGCCCGACGCGGCGTCGAAGCGCGCCACCGTGCCGTCGCGCGCCGCGGCGTAGACCGCGTCGCCCGCGAGCGCGGGGCTGAGCACGAACGCGTCCGAGCGGCCGATCGCGGAAGTCCACAGCACGCGCACGCCCTGCGGATTGGAAAGCGCCGGGAGCTCCGCCGGCTTGGGGCCGGTCGCGCTGGGCCGGAACCAGTCCATCGGGTTCAGGCTCGGCATGCCGGAGCAGCCGGCGAGCGCCGCGGCCGCGAGCAGCGCCGCTGGAATCCGTCGCACGGCTATCCCCCCAGCGCGTCGAGCCTCATCTGCACGCTGGCGCGGAAAGCGTCGTTGCGCGCGTCGGCCTTCTCGAGCGCGAGCCGGTAGGCGGCCTTCGCTTGCGCGGACTGGCGCTTGGCGACCAGGACGTCGCCCTTGAGCGCCGCGTACTGGGCGGCGTAGGGCGCGGCATGCGGCGCGTCGAGCAGCTTGAGCGCCTCGTCCGGGCTGCCCTCGTCGAGCAGCACCGCGGCGAGCCGCAGGCGCGCGAGGTCGCGCAGCTCGGCCGAAGGCGAGCGCTCGAGCACCCATCGCAGCTGGGCGCGCGCGTTCTTGAGGTCGCCGCGCCGGAACTGGAAGCTCGCCGAGGTGAGCGCGCCGAGCGACGCGTACAGCGTCCCGGGATAGTCCTCGAGCAGCGCGCCGGCGGCGTCGCGCAGAGCCTTGGCGTCGCCCGCCTGGCTCGCGCGCAGCAGCGCCTCGTACAGCCCGCCCGCCTGCTGCGCCTGGCGGTCCTGCCAGATGCGCCAGCCCTGCCAGCCGGCGAGCGCGATCGCCGCCACGGCGAGCCCGCCGGCCACGAACGTGCCGTACTGCTCCCACCAGCTTTTCAGCTCGGCGAGCTTCTCCTGCTCCTCGAGATCGTAGGGCATCTCAGTTCCTCTTGAGATCCTGCAGCGTGCGGCGCACCGCGGCGGCGACCTCGTGCAAGGGGACTTCGGTCGCGCTCTCCGCGGCCAGGTCCTTGACCTGGACCGCGCTGCGGCCGACCTCGCTCTCGCCCGCGATCAGGGCGACGCGGAAGCCCTTCCTGTCCGCGTACGCGAGCTGATGGCTCAGCTTGGCGGGCTCGAGGTAGACCTCGGTATTGATGCCGGCCTGGCGCAGCCGGCGCGCCATCGCCAGGTACCGATCCAGGTAGCGGGCGTCCATCACCGTCACCAGCGCTTCGGCGGGCGTCCTTGCGGCAGGCCGCAGTGACCCGGTCTGCCGCAGCTTGGAGAACAGCCGCGTCAGCCCGATCGAGATCCCCACCCCTGGCAGCTTCGTGTCGGTGAAGTAGCTCGCCAGGTCGTCGTAGCGCCCGCCCGAGCAGATGCTGCCGAGGTCTGGATGGTCAGCGAGCGTCGTCTCGTAGATCGTGCCGGTGTAGTAGTCGAGGCCGCGCACCACGCCCAGATCGACGCAGAACGCCGCATCGGGAACGCCGAACTGCCGGATCGCCTGCACGATCGTCTTGAGCTCCTCGCGCCCCCTCTCGTACAACTCGCCGCCGGCGCCGAGCCGGTCGAGGACGCCGAGCGTCTCATCGGTCGAGCGCTTCTCGGCGATCAGCCCGAAGAGCTGCTTCGCGGCCGCGCGCGGCATGCCCTCGCGCTCCAGGTCGTGCTGGATGCGGGCGGCGTCCTCCCGCTCGATCTTGTCAAGGACGCGCAAGATGGCCGCCGAGCCGCGCTCGGGCGCGTCGAACTTCTGCAGCAGCCCCTTGAGCACCTTGCGGTTGTTGATCCGGATGCGGAACGGCCCGATCGCCATCTGCGTGAACACGCTGTGGATGACGCTCGGGATCTCGGCCTCGGCCAGGTAGCTGAGCCTGTCGCGGTTGATGATGTCGATGTCGCACTGGTAGAACTCCCGGAACCTGCCTTTCTTCGCCTGCGGGGTCTCGCCGCGCCAGACGCGCTGGATCTGGTAGCGGCGGAACGGGAACGCGAGCTCGCGCTCGCGCATCGCCACGTAGCGCGCCAGCGGTACCGTCAGGTCGAAGCGCAGCGCGCCCTTTCCCGAGGCCTCGTCCGCGTCCGACTCGGCGAGCCGGGTGAGGGCGTAGATCTCCTTCTCCACCCCGCCCTTCGAGGTCAGGATCTCGCGGCGCTCGGCGGACGGCGTCTCGATCGGCAGGAAGCCGAACAGCTCGAAGTTGCGGCGGATGACCTCGACCAGCGCGTTGAACTGCAACTGCTCGCCCGGGAGGTACTCCTGGTCGAAGCCTCTCAGCAGCGCGGGTTTGACTTTGTTCAAACGGCTTTGATCTTGATTTCCTTGCCGCGGCGCGCGGGCGCGCCGGCACCGTAGCGCTCCTCGACGTAGCGCTGCACGATCGCCTGGAACTCCTCGGCGATGCGCTCGCCCTTGAGCGTCACGGTCTTCGCGCCATCCACGTAGACCGGCGCCACCGGCACCTCGTTGGTCCCGGGCAGGCTGATGCCGATGTCGGCGTGGCGCGATTCCCCGGGGCCGTTGACCACGCAGCCCATGACCGCTACGCGCATCTCCGCCACCCCCGGATAGCGCTCCTTCCACGCCGGCATGCTCTGCCGCAGCCAGTTCTGGATGCGGTCGGCGAGCGCCTGGAAATAGGTGCTCGTGGTCCGGCCGCAGCCCGGGCACGCGGCGACCAGCGGCGTGAAGCTGCGCAGGCCCATCGTCTGCAGCAGCTCCTGCGCCACCACGACCTCGCGCGTGCGGTCGCCGCCCGGCTCCGGGGTGAGCGAGACGCGGATCGTGTCGCCGATCCCCTCCTGCAGCAGCACCGCCATCGCCGCGGCCGAGGCCACGATGCCCTTCGAGCCCATCCCCGCCTCGGTCAGGCCCAGGTGCAGGGCGTGGTCGCAGCGCCGCGCGAGCTCGCGATAGACCAGGATCAGGTCCTGCACGCCGCTCACCTTGCACGAGATCACGATGCGCTCGGCGGCGAGGCCGAGCTTCTCGGCCTGGGCGGCGGAGCCGATCGCCGAGGCGATCAGCGCTTCGCGCATCACCTGGTCGGCGTCGAGCGGCTCGGCGCGGCGCGCGTTCTCGTCCATCAGCCGCGCCAGCAGCTCCGGGTCGAGGCTGCCCCAGTTGACCCCGATGCGCACCGGCTTGCCGTGGCGCAGCGCGGCATCGATCAGCATCGCGAACTGCTCGTCGCGCCGCTCGCCGCGCCCGACGTTGCCGGGATTGATGCGGTACTTGGCGAGCGCCGCCGCGCAGTCCGGGTAGCGGGTAAGGAGCTTGTGGCCGTTGTAGTGGAAGTCGCCGATGAGCGGCACATCGCAGCCCTGGGCGTCGAGGCGCTCGCGGATGCGCGCGACCTGCGCCGCCGCCTCGGGCGTGTTGACGGTGATGCGCACCAGCTCCGAGCCGGCGCGCGCGAGCTCCAGCACCTGCCGCGCGGTCGCCGCGGCGTCCGCGGTATCGGTGTTCGTCATCGACTGCACCACGATCGGCGCGCCGCCGCCGATCGCCACGCGGTCCACCATCACCTGCTTCGAGATCCTGCGCCCGCCGCGCGTTTCCATCCGCCGTCCCCGCGCCTCACTGCAGCGTGAAGCGCGCCACCTCGACCTTGGTGTGCGGCGCGAGGTCGACCGGCTGATCGTCGTACCTCAGCCGCACGTGCTGCGCTTTGCCGATCACCAGCGCAAACGGCGGCTCGCCTTCGACCACGCGCTCCGTCCCCCCCGGGTTGAGCGCCGAAGTGAGCACCCGGCCGCCGCGGCCGCGGACCTCGACCCAGGACTCGCGCTCGAAGTGCAGCACGATGCGGTGGCCCGCGGCCGTGGCCGGGCGCTCCGCGTCGGCGCGCGGCTCGGGGCCGGGCTCGGCCGCCGCGGCGAGCGGCGCGATCTGCGGGGTCACGGTGCTCGCCACCGCCGCGCGCTGCGGCTCGAGCGGCGCCTGCGCCGCGGGCACGAAGCTCAGCCGCGCGGCGCGGGTGCGCTCCTGCTGCCATTCGATCACGACCGCCGCGATCACGCCCAGAATCGCGAGCGACAGCGCCGCGTACACGTAATTGACGCGCTTCGAGGTGTCGGTGAACGGGATCGGCCTGCGCGCCGACGCCACTGCCGCGACGTTGTCGGGCGCCGCCACGCGCGCCGCGATCTGCTCGAGCAGCGGGCCCGGATCGAGCTTGAGCAGGCGCGCGTAGGTGCGCAGCATGCCGCGCGCGAACGTCCCGGGCGGCAGGCTCTCGAAACGCTCCTGCTCGAGCGCCTCGATCTGGCGCGGCGCGAACTTGAGCTGCTGGGCGACGTCGGCCACGGTCAGGCCGAGCGCCGCGCGCGCCTGCGCCAGCTCCGCGCCGACTCCGGACGCCTCAGTCATACTCGCCGCGCTGCAGCTGCTGGTACTCGCGCGAGCCGGGGAAGCGGCGCCGCAGCTGGTTGGCGTAGCTCGACTCGGCCACGCGCTCGCCGAGCTTGCGCTCCACGCGCAGCGCCAGCCACAGCGACTCGGCCGTCGGCTCGACCAGCTTGTTGTAGCGCGTGACGAGCTTGCGCGCCTCCTCGAGGCCGCCCTGGCGGTAGCGGATCTGGCCCAGGTTGAGCAGCGCCGGCGGGTCGTCGGGCTCGAGCTTGAGCGCGCGCTGGAAGAACTCCTCGGCGTCCTTCTCGTTGTTGTTGCGCAGCGAGCAGATGCCGGCGCCGGAGTACGAGCGCCACGGGGTCAGGTAGAGCGGGTTGCGGATGGCGTGCATGAAGTACTTGATCGACTCGACGCCGCGCCCGGTCTGGCACAGGAACCAGCCGTAGTTGTGGTTGATGTCCGCGTCGTTCGGCGAGAGCCTCAGCGCGCGCTCGAAGCTCTGCTGCGCGAGCTGGTTCTCGCTCAGCTCCATGTACACCAGCCCGAACATGCTGTGGGCGAGCGCGTAGTTCGGGTCCGCCGCAGCCGCGACGCGCAGCTCCTCGAGCGCCACGGCCATGTTGCCGCGGCTGAAGTAGAGCGAGGCGAGCTCCGTGTGCACCTTGGCCCGGTTGCGCGGGTCGCCCATCTCGCCGACGATCGTGCTGCTCTCGGCGACCGGATCCTGCGGCGACGGCGTGGCGCAGCCGGCGGCAAGCGACGCGGCGAGCGCGACGCGAAGCAGGCGTCTCATGCGCACAGCTCCGTGATCGGGATGGCCCGCTTGCGGCGGGTGCGATCGGCGACGTCCCCCGCGAGCTGGCCGCAGGCGGCGTCGATCTCCTCGCCGCGCGTCTTGCGCGTGGTGGCGGTGAGCCCTGCGCGCCGCAGCACCTCGGCGAAGCGCGCCACGCGCTCCGGCGGCGAGCGCCGGAAGCCGGAGCCCGCAAAGGGGTTGAACGGGATCAGGTTGAACTTGCAGCGCACCCTGGCGGCGACACGCACCAGGCCGCGCGCTTCCGCGACCGAATCGTTCACGCCGTCGAGCATCACGTACTCGAAAGTGATGAAGTCGCGCGGCGCGCGCTCGAGGTAGCGCCGGCACGCGGCGAGCAGCTCGCGGATGGGGTACCTGCGGTTGACCGGCACGAGCCGCTCCCGCAGGGCATCGTCCGGGGCGTGCAGCGACACCGCGAGCGCGACCGGGCACTCGGCGGCCAGGCGGTCCATGCCCGGGACGACGCCCGAGGTGGACACGGTCACGCGCCGCCGCGACAGCCCGTAGGCGTGGTCATCCAGCATCAGGCGCAGCGCCGGGATCACCTCGTCCAGATTGAGCAGCGGCTCCCCCATCCCCATGAACACGACGTTGCTGACCTGGCGCCCTTGCCGCGCGCGCCCCGCGGTGCGCCGCGCAGCCCCCGCGCCGAGCAGCTTCTCGGCGAGCCAGAGCTGGCCGATGATCTCGGCGCTCGACAGGTTGCGGTTGAAGCCCTGCTTGCCCGTGAGGCAGAAAGCGCAGTCGAGCGTGCAGCCCGCCTGGCTCGAGACGCACAGGGTGGCGCGGTTCGCCTCGGGGATCCAGACCGCATCCACCGCGTTGGCGCCGTCCACCTTGAGCAGCCACTTGCGCGTGCCGTCGGGCGAGGTGCTGTCCCCGATCACCGCCGGTGCCTCGATCACGGCCTGCGTGACGAGCTTCTCGCGCAGGGCCTTCGCGATGTCGGTCATGGCGGCGAAGTCCTGCACCCCGCGCTGATGGATCCACTGCATGAGCTGGCGGGCGCGGAACGGCTTCTCGCCGAGCGCGGCGAACCAGCGCCCGAGCGCGCGCGCGTCGCAGCCGAGCAGGTTGACGCGGACGGGGGCACTCACCGGGAATAGACCTCGCAGGCCGGAAAGAAGAACGACACTTCGAAGACCGCCGTGTCCGCGCTGTCGGAGCCGTGCACGGCGTTGGCGTCGATGGTGCTGGCGAAGTCGGCGCGGATCGTGCCGCGCGCGGCCTGCTTCGGATCGGTGGCGCCCATCAGCTCACGGTTCTTCGCGATCGCGTTCTCGCCCTCCAGCACCTGCACCAGCACCGGGCCCGAGGTCATGAATTTCACCAGGTCGGCGAAAAACGGGCGCCCGCGGTGCACGGCGTAGAACCCTTCGGCCTGGGCGCGCGAAAGCATCATCATGCGCGCCGCGACGATCCTCAGGCCGGCGGACTCGAGGCGCGCCAGGATCTGGCCGATCGCATTCTTGCGCACCGCGTCCGGCTTGATGATCGAAAGGGTCCGCTCCTGCGCCATTCGCGCCTCTCCCGAAAGCGATTGTAGGCAATCAAAAAGTATAGCACGACGATGAACTTCTTCCATGGAAAAACAAGGGGTTAAAGAGCATGACCCGCAACCTGCGCCTGGACCTTCGCGGCAGCACCGCCTCGGTGACCCTGGACCGCCCGCGCGCGCGCATCGCGATGTCGGCCGAGCTGATGCGCGAAATGATCCGCTGCGCGCGGCAGCTCGGCGAGCGGCGCGAGCTCGATGCCGTCATCGTGCGCGGCGCGGGAAAGTGGTTCTCCGCCGGCGCGGACCTCAAGGACGCGGCGCGCTGGGGCAACCGGTCCCTGCCCCTTGACGAGCAGCGCGAGGTGGCGCGCAGCAGCCGCGGCACGGTGAACACGTAATTAGAGCCAGTTGAACCTCCAGCAACTGGAGGTTCTAACATGGTAGCGAAGGAGAGGGGGTGACGCGATGAACCCAGGGGCCATTATTTCGATCGGCGATGCCGCCAAGGCGTCCGGGCTCACGGTGAAAACCATCCGCTATTACGAAGAGATCCTGCTGATCCCGAAGGCCGGGCGCACGAACGGTGGGGCGCACACTGGCGGCAATCGCGTCTATACCGAAGCCGAGGTCGGTCGGCTGAGCTTCATTCGCCACGCGCGACTGTTCGGGCTGCGCCTGTCCGACGTCCGCGAGCTGCTCATGCTCGCCGACGGCAAGGGCTGTCCGAGCCGACAGCCCAAGTATGGGGAAATTTTGCGACGCCACCTGCACGAGATCGACGAGCGCGTCCGTCATCTCCGGGGCCTACGCGCCGCCATCGAGAACCTCGTGTCGCCTCCACGGCAGCGCAAAGGCCAGAAGTGCTCGTGGAGCACGTGTGGATGTATGCAACAGCATGCCGGGTCACCGCCGCCGTCCGGCGCAAGCTCGTTTGGCGGCGACCGAAAGAAAGGAGCCAGCCATGTGCGAGATCTGCGGCTGCGAAACGGCACGGCCGGTGGAGCACCCCTTGCAGCGAGGGAAACTGAAGGGAAAGGCGCTGGGCGTCCGCGTCAAGGCGGCGCCGGCCGAGCCGAAGTCCTCTCCCCCGGTCACGACCGACTCCCGTGAAAAGCGACGCCCGGCGCTCGAAGAGCTGACGGCCGAGCACGTCTGATCCGCCGGGGCGTGAATCGGAACGGCGCCACGTCGCGGCGGCACGCTGGCGCTTCGTTTTCGTGACCATGCAGGGGCCGATCGCTTCGTGCGATCACGGTTCCCGGGAAGAGGAGACCGCAGCATGAATCCCGTTCTGTGGTCGGCGCTTCGGTTGTGGATCCGCTATCGCCGTGGGCGTCTGCCGCCTGCTTCGCTGCCGGACCCGATCTGGTATTTCGCCTACGGGTCGAACATGAACGAGCGGCTGTTCCGGGAGCGGCGCCACATGACGTGGCTGGAAGCTCGGGTTGGCCGTCTCCACGGATACCGGTTGGTCTTCACCGTCGCCGGCGGGATGCGCCCCGGCCTGTCGGCCCCGGCCAACATCGTTGCGGCGCCTGGCGGCGTGGTTTATGGCGCTCTCTATCTCCTGCCCTTGCGCAAGTTCGCGCGGCTCGATAACAGCGAAGGCAAGCAATATGGGTATTTGTGGACTGAAGCCGAGGACCTTGCCGGCAATCGCTTGCCTGTCATGACATTCAAGGTGCCGCACGCGGCGCACGAAGGCCGTCCGGGGCGCGCCTATCTCAACCTGATCCGCGAAGCGGCGCGCCAGCGCGGGCTGCCTGAGGATTATGTCGCTTTTCTCGACCGTGTCGAGGCGAGGGAGTGACGCAGGGCGTGGCGCAGAGCCGCCTGCGCCGGTGGTGGCCGTGGCTAGGCGCGCTGATCGGCATCGCCGCGCTCGCGTGGGTGCTGCGAAGACTGGATCTCGACCGCTTCGGGCAGGTTCTCGTTGAGTCCGAGATCCGCTTGTTACTGCTGGTGCCGCTTGCCATCGCCGCCGAACAGTGGGTTCGGGCGTGGAAGTGGCGCCAGCTCCTTTACCCGCTGCGGCTGGTCGGCACGCTCCCCCTGTTCGGGGCAATCATGGCAGGGTATCTCATGGGGATGCTGGTTCCGTTCGGCTTCAGCGCGTTGGCGCGCTCCTGGTTCGTCGCCCGCCGCGAGGGCCTGACGACGAGCGGCGTGCTCGCCACCGTCGCGCTCGACCGGCTGACCGACGGCGTCGTCTTCGCTTGTCTCGTGCCGGTCGCGCTGGTTCTCGTGGTCTTTCCCGACCCGACCGGCGGCATTCGTACCGGACTGACGTGGGGCGCGGCGGGTAGCTTCTTACTATTCGTCCTGTTGCTGCTCGTTCTTGCAGTCTACCGGCGCGAAGCGCTGCGGCCCGACAACTTCTTTGCGCGTCTCGCCGGGCGTCTGCCGGCTCGCCTCGCTGGGCCGGTCCAGCGCGTTTCCGTCTCGTTCGCGACGGGCATCGTGTGGCCGCAGGAGTTCTGGCGCGGTTTCGGAATCGTGCTCGCGAGCGTGGTGATCAAGCTGATCGCGGCGACGCATCTCCTGTGGGCGGGTCTCGCTCTGGGCGTTGCCTTGCACCTTGGCCAGTACCTGTTCCTGATGCTCTTTCTCGGCTTCGTCGTCATCCTCGGCCACTTTCTGCGCATCGCCGGAACCTTCATCGTCGGCGCGGTCTTCGCGCTCGGGCTGTTCGGCGTGCCCGAGGAGGAGGCGCTGGCCATGGTGCTCGTCGTTCAGGCATCAAGCGTCCTGACCGTTGCCGGTATCGGCGCGCTTGCGCTGTGGCGCCAAGGTGTCGCGTTCTCAGAACTGCGCGCCGCAGGCGCGAGCGATGGCGGCCGCGGCTGAATTGAAGCGGCGTTTCCGGCGTATTTCGTTCGCCGGTATCTTCTTCCAGGGCGGCGCGGCGGCGATCGATACGAGCACGATCGTCGCGAGTCTCGTCAACACCATAACAGGAAGCCCGTTCGCGGTCGGCGCGGCCGCCGCCATCGTTCGCTATGGTTGGCTGTTCCCGCAGCTTTTCGTCGCCTACTTCGCGCAGCAGTCGCGCCGCCGCATGCCGTTCTACAAATTCGGTGCCTTTGGGCGAGTTCTCTGTCTCGCCCTCGTGGCCGCCTTGCTGCTCGCCAGCGAGGCCGCGTCGGCTGTCGTCGTGATCGCCGGATTCTTCGTGCTTTGGACGGCCTACGCGTTCGTCAGCGGCATTGTCGCCGTTCCCTACAACGACATCGTCGCCCGTGCGATCGTGCCGGCGCGCCGCAGCCGGATGCTCGCGGTCCGGTTCTTCGGTGGAGGCGTTCTCGCGCTCCTCGTTGCAGCCGTTGCGCATCGTCTGCTCGACGCGCTGCCGTTTCCCGGCGGATACGCCAGCATTTTTTTCATCGGGACGGGGCTGTTGCTCGTCTCCGCCATCGCGTTCGTCTCCGCCGGCGAGCCGGAAGCTCCATCAGCGACCCACGCGGCCCGGAGCCTGCGGCAATTCATTGGCGACGGGGTGACGGTGCTCCGGAATGACAGACGGTTCCAGCTCTTTGTTCATGCGCGCTGGCTGGACGGCGCGGTTGCGATGGCGTTGCCCTTCTACGCCGTTCTCGCCATGGCGGGCGGGATCACGCAATCCGGAATCGCCTTGCTGCTTGCAGCGCAGACCGCGGGCGCTCTGCTCTCCAATCCCCTCTGGGGGTGGTGGGGTGACTACCAGGGCAAGCGGAGCCTGCTGGAAGGGGCAACTGGTCTCGGCGTGCTGGCGCCGATGCTCGCCCTCGCCTGGTTTATCTTTGACAGCGCCGCCGCCGAATTCGCTATGCCCTGGTTCGCGGCGATCTTCTTCGTGCTGGGAGCAGTCGGCAACGGCGGCACCATTGCCATGCTCGGTTACCTCATGGAGATTTCGCCGGATGATCGCAGGCCGGCTTACAGCGGTTACTTCAACGCGCTCGTCGCACCGGCCGCGCTCTCGCCGCTGATTGGCGCTGCGCTGGTCGAGATCGCTTCCTTGGGAGTGGTTTTTATCGCGAGCGCGGCGGCTGCCGTCGTCGAATTCATCGCGATCCGGCGGTTGCGGCGCGTACCCGAGGGAGCATCAACGCCGTGATGCGAGCGCTCTGGCAAGCCCTGCGCCGACGGATCGTCCGCTCGTGGGCGTTGTCGAGGCTCTGGTACCGGCTCCGCGGTCTTCGCCTGGAGGGGCATCCTGACGAAGATGTGTGGTACTTCGCCTATGGCGCCAACATGCACGACAGCGCTTTTCGCGAACGCCGCGAGATGCAGCCGCGGGAATGGCGCGCGGGCCGGATCAAGGGCTACCGTCTGCGATTCAACCTCGAGGGGCGGCCCAAGGGCAAGGCGGCGCCGGCCAACATCGCGCCAGACCCGAATGCGGAAGTCTGGGGAGTCCTCTACCGCATCACGCGGATGGACCTCGTCTGGCTCGACTACACCGAGGGGGTCCCCGGCCCCCGCTACCGTCATCTCTGGGTAGAGGCCGAGGATGCGCAGGCGAGAGCGCTTTCCGTCTTCACCTACATCGCGGAAGGAAGCGCGACTGACGGAAATCCGTCCTTGCGTTATCTCACGATGATCCGGGAGGGCGCGCGGGCCCACGGACTGCCAGAACACTACATCCGGTACCTGGAAAGCGTCCGCCACGCGGAATAGACCAGCCGTACTGGGCGTTTTCAGCCGGTGAACGCGCGCTCCCGGAGTTTGGGCGTCGTGCAATCGGCGTTTTGTCGCATCTTGCCCGCGCTGGAGGCGCCCAGGCAAGCGATGGCCGCGCACGGGGGCGAGCGCGCGAGCCCCGGGGGCGCGGCTTCAGGCGATGTCGGGGAGCGGGTGATACGCGGGCGGCAGGTTCGCGTGCGCGGGCCAGGTGCCCGGGGCGACGGGCGGAGCGCGCTCGAGCGGCTCGGGCTGCCAGAGTCCTAGGTGCGCGAGAATGGCGCGCACCATCGCGGGGGCCTCGATCGGCGCAACGACCCGCATCGGGCTTTTGCAGTTCGGGCATTCGAGCGGGTCGGCCTCGTACACCTTGCGGATGAGGCGCGCCCAGCGAGCTTCTTGCGGCCCTCGGGATCGTCGGCGGCGACGCGCACCTCGTTGGGAACGGAAAACCCGCTGTAACGCCAGCCGAGCATGCGCTCCCGCAGGTCCTCGGAGATCGCCTTCGCCTGGACAAGGAAGTCGAGCACCGCGCGGCGAAAGCCGCGCTCGAGCAACGCCTCGGAAATCGGCGCCAGGGGAACGAAGCTACCGTCGGCCCGGAACACTCCGTCGCTTCTGGTGGCAGCTCGGGCAGAAGTGTGCCTCCCAGGCAGTTCGCCAGACCTGCATCATGATCGGATTTCGGGTCCCGCTTCGAGTCGGCTTTCGCCTTAGCCCCAGCGTATGAAATCCCCTATCCGTCGATCCGGGGGCCTTGCGTCGCGAAATGACACGCCGCCGCATGGCCGGGCGCGACCTCGCGCAGCGGCGGCGCCTCGCGGCGGCAGCGCTCCTCCTCCCGCGGGCAGCGGCCGTAGAAGCGGCAGACCTGCGGCTCCGGGTTGATCGGGCTCCTCGGCTCGCCCGGGAGCAGTTCGCGCCCGCGGCGCCGGCCGCCGATCGCGGGGATCGCGCCGACCAGGGCGCGCGTGTAGGGGTGCGCCGGGCGCCGGAAAAGCTCCCCGGCCGGCCCCTGCTCGACGATCTTTCCGAGGTACATCACGATCACCCGGTCGCAGAGCATGCGCACCACGTTGAGGTCGTGCGACACGAACAGGTAGCTCATGCCGAGGTCGCGCTTCAGCTCGGCGAGCAGCTTGAGGATCGTCGCCTGCACCGAGACGTCGAGCGCTGCCGTCGGCTCGTCGAGCACGAGCAGGTCCGGCATCAGTGCGATCGCGCGCGCGATGCCGACGCGCGCCTTCTGCCCTCCCGAGAGCTGGTGCGGGAAGCGCGGCAGCAGCTCCTCGGCAAGCCCCACGCGCCGCGCGGCCTCCGCGACCTGCAGGCGTAGCTCCGCGGCATCGCCCATGCTGGCAAGGCGCCTGAGCGGCTCGGCGATGGCATCGAAGGCGGTGAAGCGCGGGTTCAGGCTGTCGGCCGGGTCCTGGAACACCATCTGAATCTTCGGCCGGAACTGCGTGCCGGCGAAGCTTCGCGCCGGGATGAAGCCGATGTTGCGCCCGCGGTAGACGATGTCGCCGGCCGTCGGATCGAGCATGCGCGTGACCAGGCGCACGAGGGTGGACTTGCCGCAGCCCGACTCGCCCACCAGCCCGACGCTCTCGCCCTGGCCGATGGAAAAGCTGACCTCGTCCACGGCGTGCAGCAGCCCGTGCCGGGGGACCGGGAAACGCTTGCACAGCTCGAGGCAGTCGAGGACGTTCACAGCGGATTGAAGCAGTGCACGCGGCGGCCCGGTCCCGGGGACAGGGCCGGCAGCGGTTCGGCGGCGCATTTGTCGAGCGCGCGATCGCAGCGCGCATAGAAGCGGCAGCTCGGCAGGTCGGCGCGCCTCAGGTCCGGGAGATTGCCCGGGATCGAGGCGAGACTCTCGATCGCGATCTCCGGCGTCGGCGTCGAAGCGATGAGCCGCGAGGTGTACGGGTGGCAGGGTCTCTCGAACAGGAGCCGCGTGGGCGAGGTTTCGACCACGTGGCCGGCGTGCATGACGACGATGCGGTCGCAATGCTCCGAGGCGAGCGCGAGGTCGTGCGTGATGAGAATCGTCGCCATGTGCCGCTCGCGAGCGAGCTCGCTCACGAGCTGCATGATCGCCGCCTGCGTCGTGACGTCGAGACCGGTGGTCGGCTCGTCGGCGATCAGCAGCGCCGGGTTGCAGGCGAGCGCGAGCGCGATCATCACGCGCTGGCACTGCCCGCCCGAGAGCTCGAACGGATACGCCGCGTAGCGGCGTTCGGGGTCGGGAATGCGCACCCGTGCCAGGGTCTCGATCACCCTGCGCTTCAGATCCTCGCGCAGCGTAGCGGCGTGCGCGCGCAGCACGTCCTCGATCTGCGCGCCGACCCGGCGAATGGGGTTGAGCGCGGTGCGCGGGTTCTGGAAGATCATCGCGATTTCCCTGCCGCGCACTTCCTGCAGGTCGGCCTCGCCCGCCGCCAGCATGTCCATGCCCGCGAACCGGATCGAGCCCGAGGTAACGCGCCCCGCCGGATCGAGTATGCGCAGCACCGCGAAGGAAAGCACCGACTTGCCCGAGCCCGACTCGCCGACGATCCCGACGGTCTCGCCCTTGCCCACCTCCAGGCTCACGTTCTCGAGCGCGCGCACCGTGCCGGAGCGGGTGCGGAACTCGAGGGAGAGGTTCTCTACCTTGAGCAGCGGCAGCGCATCCATGTTCAGGTGCGCATCCTCGGGTCCATGATGTCGCGCAGGCCGTCGCCGAGCAGGTTGAAGCAGAAGACCGCGAGCATGAGCGTCGCCCCCGGGAAGAGCGCCACCCACCACTCCCCGGAGATAATGTAGGTCGCGCCCTCGGCGACCATGATCCCCCACTCCGCTTCGGGCGGCCGCACGCCCAGGCCGATGAAGGACAGCCCGGCCGCGTTCAGGATCGCCCAGCCCATGTTGAGCGAGATCTGCACCATCATCGGCGGCAGCACGTTCGGAAACACGTGCACGGCGAGCGTGCGCAGGTCCGAGTTGCCCGCCAGGCGCGCCGCGTCGACGTAGCCGGCGTTGCGGCGCACGTTCACCTCGGCGCGCGCGACGCGGATATAGAAGGGCAGGTTGATGATCGCGGTGGCGAGGATGATGTTCGCGACGGTGTTTCCGAGCGCGGCGACGATGCCCATCGCCAGGACGAAGAGCGGGAAGGCCATGATCGTGTCGGCGAGCCGCCCGATCAGGCGATCGCTCCAGCCGCCGAAGAAGCCGGCGAGCGAGCCGAGCGCTGCGCCGACGAGGAACGACGCCAGCACCGCAGACACCGCGATGCCGAAGTCGAGCCGCGCCGCGACGATGATGCGCGACAGGATGTCGCGGCCGAGCGCATCGGTGCCGAACCAGTTGCGCGCCGAGGGGGCTTGCAGCGCGCGCGCCGTATCGCTCGCGAGGGGGTCGTAGGGTGCAAGCCAGGGGCCGAGGATCGCGAGCGCCACGAAGGCGAGGAACAGCCCGAACGCGCCGAGCGTGACCGGGTTCTCGGTGGCGACGTAGCGGACGTGCGCGAGCGTCTCGCGCCAGCCGGGGCGCGCGGCGGCGGTCGCCGCGCTCGTCAGCGGCGCGGCCGTATCCATCAACTTTCGATCCCCGCGCGGGGATCGATCACGCCGTAGAGCATGTCGATGAGGAGATTGAGTGCGACATAGAGCAGCGCCATCGCGAGCACGAATCCCTGCACCGGCGCGTAGTCCGAGGCGACGAGCGCCTCGATGGCGTAGGAGCCGATCCCGGGCCACGCGAACACCTTCTCCACCAGCACGTTCGAGCCGAGCAGGAAGCTGAACACCATGCCGAGCGTGGTCACGACCGGCAGCAGCGCGTTGCGCAGCGCGTAGCGGTAGAGCACGGTCGCTCGCGGCAACCCGCTTGCGCGCGCGGTCCGGATGAAGTCGGAGGAAAGTACCCCGAGCATCGAAGCGCGCGTCATGCGCATGAGGGGCGCCATGACGAAGAGCGCGAGCGTCACCGCCGGAAGCACGAGCTGCTTGGCGCAGGCCCGGAAAAGCTCCGCGTCTCCCGCGATCAGGCTGTCGACCAGATAGAACCCGGTCACCGCGGGCGGCGGCGAGAAGGCGACATCGAGCCTGCCGAGCGGCGAGGGCGCCAGCCCGAGGAGGAAATAGAACACGTAGGCGAGCAGCAGCCCGGTGAAGAACGTCGGCAGGGACACCCCGGCGGTGGCGAGGACGCGGCACAGGTGGTCTATCCACGAGCCGGGCCGCGTCGCGGCGAGCACGCCGAGGGGGATCGACACCGCGAGCGCGAGCGCGAGACCGCAGAGAGTAAGCTCGAGCGACGCGGGCAGACGGCTGCGGATCTCGGCGAGCACCGGCTGGCCGGTGGAGAGCGAGCTGCCGAGGTCGCCCTTCGCAAGATCGCGCAGGTAGAGGGCGAACTGGTGCGCGAGGCTCTGGTCGAGCCCGAGCTGGACGCGGATCTGCTCGACCGCCTCCCGGGTCGCCGCGGGCCCGGCGAAGTAGGCCGCGGGGTCGCCGGGAAGCGCGCGGGTCAGCAGGAACGTGACGATCAGGACACCGATCAGACTCGGCACCGCGCCGGCGAGGCGCCTGCCGATCAGCCGCATCACGCCGTCACTCCTTCACTCATTCACGCCCTCGCTCCTTTCACGCCTTCTCCAGGTTCCGGTAGTCCGGCTGCAGGTGGAACCAGTAGCGGTAGCCGCCGATGTTCTTCTGCATCGCCACGTCGAAGTTGGGCTGCGCGATCGGAACCCTGGGCACGTCGGCGAAGGCGATGTCGATGAACCCCTTCACGTGCGCCTCGTATTTCTTGCGGTCCGCCTCGAAGCGCGCCGCATCGATCAGCTTGTCCATCTCCGGGTTCTGGTAGCTCATGGTGTTGAACACCGCGTTCTGGCCGTGGTAGTTCCAGAAGAAGAAGTACTCCGGCGTGTTCAGCCAGCCGCCGAAGCGGTTGAGCATCATCGGCAGCTCCTTCTTCAGCATCGCGGCGCGCCAGTTGGCGCCCGGGATCTTGTTGAGCGTCACCTTGATGCCGATCATCGCGAGCGATTCCTGGATCAGGATGCACGCCGGCTCGGACACGGTCCCCTGCCCGAGGTCGAACGACAGCGTGGTCTCGAAGCCGCTCTCCGTTCCCGCTTCCTTCATGAGCGCGCGCGCCTTCGGGATGTCGTAGGTGTAGCCATGCGGCTGCGGCCAGGCGGTCGAGCCGGCGCTGTTGTCCTTCTCGCCCCAGAGCCTGGTCGAGCGCTTGTACATCGCGCCGTCCATGATCTTCTCGTAGGGGATGGCATAGGCCACCGCCTGGCGCACCTTCGGGTTGTGGAACGGCGGCCGGGTGACGTTCATGCCGAGATACCAGATCGAGTTCTCGATCGGCGTGGTCTGCACCACCACCTTGCCGCCCTGGCTCATCTCGAGGAAATCCTTGGGCGGCATCTCGTAGGTCATGTCGATGTCGCCCTTCTCGAGCAGAGCGCGGCGGCTGCCGGCCGACGGGATCTCGCGCAGCACCACGCGCCGGATCCTGGGCAGCGGGCCGGACTTCCAGTCCTCGTAGCGCGCGTACACGATCTCCTGGCCCGGCTTCCAGGACTCGACCCTGTAGGCGCCGCCGCCGGCCGTGTTCGACTTTGTCCAGTTGAGGCCCCAGGGATCTTCCTTGGTCACGTGTTTCTTCACCAGCTCCGAGTTGAAGATCGAGGGCACGGGCACCGCCAGATCCATCAGCGTGTGCCGGTCCCTGCGCAGGAAATCGATGCGGAAGGTGTGCTCGTCCACGACGACGAACTGCTCCGGCTTCTCCAGCGACCCGGCCTTCATCTGGAAGGTCGGAAAGCCGCCCACGGACACCGCGCGATCGAACGACCACTTCACGTCCTTCGCCGTCACCGGGGTGCGGTCGTGGAACTTCGCGTTCTCGCGCAGCTTGAACGCGGCCGACATGCCGTCGGAGGCGAGCTGCCAGGATTCGGCGAGCTCGGGCTCCAGCCTGGTGTAGTCGTAGGTCGCGACGCCGTTGGGCAGCGTTTTCCTGCCGAAGGTCAGCAGGCGGTCGTAGCAGACCCAGGACACGCCGTAGGCGGGCCGGTTCGCGCCCACCGTGTGGATGTCGAGCGAGTTGGGCCCGGTCTCGTTGGCGACGATGAGCAGCTCCTTGCGCCGGTCGGACTGCGCCAGCACTTCGAGCGGCAGCGTGGAGGCACCCGCGACTGCGGCGCTTCGGATGAGGAAGTCCCTTCGTTTCATTGCACTCTCCTTGGTTGAAGAATCAGGCCGTGGCGCTCATTTCGTCGCCTCGACGTATCGGCGCCAGCCGCCGAAGACGCTGATGTCCTCGCACCCCGCGACCGCATACGCCTCGCACACGAAGCCTTTCACCTGCTCGCCGTCCTCCAGTTCCAGCGTGCCGATGCCGAGCGGCGGAGGAATCTCGGCCACGAACGAGCCGAAATCGCGCGTCGCCATCTCCCAGACCTCGACCTCGACCCGCGAGCCCCCTCCGTTCCGGACGCGGATCAGGCCGGGCTTGGCCGGCCTCTGGTCCGAGAGCGCGTAGAGCCGGTAGGCCGGCGCCGTGCGCGCGGTGCGCACCAGGCGCGCGTCGCGCTCGGTGAGCTGATGGTTGAGCGGCATCCCCGAGAGATGCGCGCCCACCACGGCAATGCGCACGCGGTCGCTGTTGCATCGCACCTCCTCGCCCGAGAACCGGCCGGCGAGCGCCGCCAGGGCGCGGTCGGTAAACGCCGGCCCGAGCAGCGACACGCCGAACGGGATGCCGTCGGCGCGCCTGCCCGCCGGAACGGTGATCGCTGCGAGATCGAGCAGGTTGGCGAAGTTGGTATAGATGCCGAGGCGCGCATTCAGCGCGACGGGCTCCTTCTCGACCTGCTCGATGGTGTAGATCGTAGGCGCGCCCGGAACCATGAGCACGTCCGCCTCGCGCCACGCGACTTCGCAGGCTCTTTTCAGGGCCGCCAGACGATATCCGGCGTTGAAGGCGTCGATCGCCGAATAGCGCCGGCCTCTCTCGATCACCTCGCGCGTGACCGGATGGATCGCGTCCGGACGCTCGGCGAGAAAAGCGCCCAGCGCCGCCGTGCGTTCGGCGACCCACGGCCCCTCGTAGAGGAGCGCCTGCACCTCCAGGAATGGCTCGAAGTCCACGCGCACCAGACGCGCGCCCAGGGACTGCATGCGTGCGAGCGCCGCATCGAAAAGCGCCGCGTAGCCGGTGTCGCCGAAAAACTCCAGCTTGCGCGGCACCGCAACGCGCGGGGCCTGGAGCGGCAGGCCAACGTCTTCGGGCTTGCGCGAGAAAGCGTCCTCCGGGTCGAGCCCCTGCATGACGTCGAGCACCTGCAATGCGCCGGCCACGTCGCCGGCGAAGACGGACACGCAGTCGAGGCTGCGGCACGCCGGCACCACGCCGCTCGTGCTCGTTCTGCCGCGCGTTGGCTTCAGGCCGACGACGCCGTTGAAGGCCGCCGGCACGCGCCCCGAGCCGGCGGTGTCGGTACCGAGAGAAAACGCGCACACGCCCGCGGCCACCGCGACCGCCGAGCCCGAGCTCGAGCCGCCGCTGATGTAGCGGCCGTCGTGGACGTTGCGGCAGGCGCCGTAGGGCGAGCGCGTGCCGACGAGGCCGGTGGCGAACTGGTCGAGATTGGTCTTGCCGATGAAAATCGCGCCCGCCGCGAGGAGCCTCTGCACCACGAACGCGTTCTTCGCCGGCGTGTAGGCGAACGCCGGGCAGCCGGCGGTGGTCGGGATTCCGGCGACGTCGATGTTGTCCTTGACGGCGAAGGGCAGCCCGCGCAGCGGCAAGGTCTGCGTCGTGCGCTCCACGTCCCGCGCGCGCGCGCGCGCCTCCTCGCGCGGGACCACATGGATGAAAGCCGGGTTGTCGCCGAGCGCTCTCAGGCGCGCATAGGCTTCGTCCACGGCTTTGACCGCCTCCGTCAACCTCGAGCTCCTTTCCTCGGCTGGCCCGAATCTTGTATACAACCTTGCATGCAAGATTGATGCAGGGACCATGCCAAGGCCTAAGGCCTTGAATGGCAAGATCAGTGGATGAGCCGCCGCCCGCGCGGACGCACCAGACGGGGGCAGGGGAGCACCAAGTGAAGGCACGCAGGAACGAACGCGACCGGCTCGCGGACACCGTCTATACGCGGGTCAAGGACGACATCTTCGAGTTCAGGCTGCTGCCGGGCGCGCGCTTCTCCGAGAACGAGGTCGCGGCGCGCACGCGCGTGTCGCGCACCCCCGTGCGCGAAGCGCTGCTGCGCCTCGCGCGCGAGGGTTTCGTCGAAGTGCACTCCAGGAGCGGCTGGAGCGTGCGCCCGTTCGACTTCGAGCGCTTCGAGCATCTCTACGACGTGCGCGTCATCCTCGAGCTGGCGGCGGTGAAAAAGCTCTGCGAGGTCGGGCCGGCGCACGCGCTCGCCCCGCTCAGGCGCGTCTGGCTGCTGCCGGCGCGGCAGCGCTCGGGCGACTGGCTGGAGGTGGCGCGCCTGGACGAGGAGTTCCACGCCGCTCTGGTGGCCGCCTGCGGCAATCCGGAGCTCGCGCGCATCCACGCCGAGATCACCGAGCGCATCCGCGTCCTGCGCCGGCTCGATTTCACGCAACCTCACCGCATCTCGTACACCTACGAGGAACACGCGGCGATCCTGCGCGCGATCCTCGCCCGCAAGACGCCGCAGGCGACCCTGCTCCTGCGCTCCCACATCGAGGAATCGAAGCTCGAGGTGCGCAAGATCTCCCTGCACCGCCTGCACACGGCGCACGCCGCTGCGCCCGCCCGGCTCGCGGCGCCGTAGGGCGACTGCACGCCACCGCCCTGCTAGCGCAGCATCAGGAGAGCCACCCCGGCCAGGACCAGCAGCGCTCCCAGC
>Ga0187893_10005610_pt1 | contig 22318 bp, 16 predicted proteins | sample MA1701074metaG_FD_139574 | JGI IMG/M metagenome (GOLD analysis project Ga0187893, IMG submission 139574) | White microbial mat communities from a basaltic lava cave in the Kipuka Kanohina Cave System on the Island of Hawaii, USA - MA170107-4 metaG ...
AGACGGTGACCAGGATGTCGTAGACGAAGAACTGCGCGGTGCCGACCAGCTCGTCGCGATAGTAGAGCCGCGCACCCACCTGCGCGCAGGCGGGCGGGCAGTCAAAGGGCGCGCCGAACACGGGCAGCATCTGCGGCGGCGGGCAGCTCGGCGGCGGGCTCGGTGCGCAAGTGCAGGCCGTCCACCGGGACACGCAGTTGCCAGCGCACGCCGGATCGCTCGCGCCGCTGCACGGCGCGGCCACGGCGCCGCAGACGACGCAGTCCCAGCTCGGGGGCACCGCCATGTCGCACGCGCCGGGGCAGGCGGCGTCGGAGGGCGGATCGCACTGTTCGCCCAGCTCGAGGATGCCGTTCCCGCAGACGCTGGGCGGCGTCGGGCAGGGGCCGCCGCACAGGGCATTGGCGACCGCAGCGATGAGCTCGCTGATCGATATGCTGCCGTCGCCGTTGGTATCGCCGGCGGCGCAGGCGGTGACGGGTGAGTGGCCGAGCGCGATCGCCACCAGCGTGACCAGCTCAGCGATCGTCACGCTGCCATCGCCGTCACAGTCGCCCGCCAGCTGCGCGGCGCTTTGGTCCGCGCTCGCCAGGATCAAGAGGGCGCCGAGCGATACGGCGGCGAGTGGCATGCACTGGCGAGCGGATAGGAAGAGCGGCATCTGAGAGGTGGAGACGCGTGTGTCATATAATCGCACAGCAACGGGTTTCTCAAGCCATTGCCCAATGGCTGGTGCCGCGATGCTGCCCCTCAGCATGAGGAGTCGAGTCGCAACGCCCAGACGGCGATCGCTTCGCCCGGCGGCGCGGCGACGAGCAGCAGCAGTTGGTGGGTCGGGTCGTATTCGAGGTTGTAGTTCATGCCGACGCCGAACGGCAGGTCGGCCGTCGCGACCCGCTGCCAGCGATCCCGGCCCAGGTCGTAGAGCCAGGTCTCGGACCAGCGCGTCTCGCCGGTCTCCGCCTCGCCGTCGATGAGGGCCACGCTGCGCCCGAGACCCGCGTGGTAGGCGAACGGGACATTGCATGCACCGCGGGGGCGCGGGCCCGGGGTCGGCATCACTCGATGGCGGCCGCTCGCCGGCCAATAGGCGACCACGTCATTGCCGCGCTCGTGGCTGCCGAAGACCACCAGCGCCTGCTGACCGGAGTCGTAGACGGCGTTGCTGCCCCAACCGAGCAGGCCTGGCGTCGCCACGCTGCGCCATTCCTGACTCGCCGCGGAGAGCTCGTAGACACCATGATCACGGTAGCCGAGGATCAGGTTGCGGGTGCTGTCGTAGTCGATGGAGTGGGGAAAGAAATGGACCGGCTCGCCCGCCAGCGCCGTCCACTCGCCGCTGCCCGGGTCGAACAGCCAGGTCGGATGGCGCCGAACCGATGGCCACAGATGCGCCAGCGCATTGGTGAAGGCTCCCGGTTGCATGTGCCCCGGATAGCTGGCGACGACGATGCGGTCGGCGGCTGGGTCGTACGTGACGGCGCCGAACGTATGCATCGCCCAGGGGTGGGTGCCGTCCGAACCGGCGACGGCCACGCCGGCGGCGCTGACTCGGTAGCTCGCGACGTCGTCATCCGCGTACGGCCGTTGCCATTGCAGGGTCGTCAGATCGAAGATCAGCGGGCTGTTGGTCCAGTCGCGGCCATGGCTATCGCTACCGAACAAGACCACACGGCCCCGGCGACTGTCGAAGGCGCTTCCGCCGTGACTCTGGCGGACGAAGGTGACCGCGTCCCCGGGCGCCTGCTGGTGGATCTTGATCCACCGTCCGGCGGGTAGCTCGAGCAGCCGTGGATTGGTTGGGGGGACCGGCAGCGGCGGCCGTCGGCCGAAGGGTATGACGGCGCATCCGGCCAGCAGGACGCTCAACAAAGCCGCCGGCCCTCGCCGCATCATGGCGTCGCCCTGTCCCAGGTATCGCCGCTGCTGTATATGGCGTTCGCGATGGAGACTGGTACCGCTCCGCGACCGTGACGCAGCATGAGAAGCACCGTTCTCGCGACCTTCCTATTCGGGACGATCCCATTCGTGCTCTGGCGGCCCACGATCGGCGTGTTCCTGTGGGTCTGGGTGAGCGTGATGAATCCGCATCGGCTGACCTGGGGATTTGCCCACAACTTTCGCTGGGCGTACCTCATCGCCGTTGCAACACTGGTCGGGTTGCTGTTTTCCAGGCAGCCGAAACGCCTGCCGGTAACGCCGGTCACGGTCGTGCTGGCGCTCATGGTCCTGTGGATGACCGTGAGCACCTGCTTTGCCATCGATATCACCCTCTCATTGGAGATGTGGGAGCGGGTGATGAAGATCCTCTTCATGGTGTTCATCGCGCTCTGTCTCCTGCACAGCAAACTGCACGTGCAAGTGCTCATCTGGGTCGTCGCCGGCTCGATCGCGTTCTACGGTCTCAAGGGCAGCCTGTTCACCCTGGCGAAAGGTGCACAATTCCGGGTGTATGGTCCGCCGGGATCGTTCATCGAAGAAAACAACGCGCTCGCCCTCGCGACCATCATGACGATCCCTCTCTTGTACTACGCATTCCTGCAGGCCCCGCTGCGCTGGGTGCGGTGGGGATTGCTCGCCGCGATGGCCCTCTGCGGTGTGTCTGTGCTGGGTTCGCACTCGCGCGGGGGGTTGGTCGCCATCGCGGTGATGCTCGGGTTTCTCTGGTGGAACAGCAGCGCCAAGCTCGTCACCAGCATGGTGCTGGTCGTGCTGATCCCCGTCGCGATTGGGTTCATGCCGGAGACGTGGCTCGACCGGATGCAGACGATTGTCACCTACGAGACGGACTCATCGGCCATGGAGCGCATCAATGCCTGGGAAACGGCGATCAATGTCGCGAAAGATCGGCCGCTCGGCGGCGGGTTTGAGATGGCCAGCCCGATCGTGTTCGCCCGCTACGCCCCACACCCCGGCGAGCCCCGTGCGGCCCACAGCATCTACTTCCAGGTGCTGGGCGAGCACGGCTTTCCCGGGCTGGGGCTGTTCGTTCTGCTCTGGGCGCTGGTCTGGCGCGACACGTGGTGGATCATCCGCCGCTGTCGAGATCAGCAGCAACTGGGGTGGGCGTCCGACCTCGCCCGGATGATTCAGGTGAGCCTGGTCGGCTACTTCGTCGGCGGCGTGTTCTTGAGCCTTGCCTACTATGATCTACCGTACAACCTACTCGTCGCAGTGGTCCTGACCCGCGTACTGGTCGAGAAGGAAATCACGGATCAGGGGTCAGCGCACAGGGTTCAGGGTGCTCTGAACCCTGCACCCTGAGCTCTGGTTCCCGCCCCCTATTGCCCACCGCTGGTCCGATCGCGGGGAATGCCTTACGGCGCGTGCGAGCACTTCACGGTGACGGTATCTCCCGGGGCGGAAGCGGTGCACGTGAGCGGCGCGACGAATGTCACGGCACCGAAGTCGCAGCGCAGCTCGAGGTCAGATCCGTCGAGAGCACGGAAGTCGAGATTGATACCGGTGAGCTTGACCGTGACCCCGCTCGACGAGCGCTTCACTTTCGCCTTGGTAATGCCGGAAACGAGGGTGCCGGTGTCGTCTTTGAAGCGGAACGACTTATTCGCCTTGACGACCGTCCACTGCGCGCCGGCGATGACCCGCTGGAAGACGGGTTGCCCGGCCTGCAGCAGGACCACGCGCAGCCCGGTCACCGACGGATCGATGGCGGCCTGACCCGGTGGGAGCAGCTTGGCGACGAGGCGCCGCAAGCGGTCCCGCCCCACTGATACCGAGGTCTTCTTCACCTTCAGCTTCGCCTTGTCGGCTGCATTGACGCCGATGCCGAACGCAAAGCGCGAAAACGAGGTGACCACGCCGCAGAGCAGGTTCGCGTCGACATCGAGCGATGTGGTCCGATCGACGAACGTCCCGCCCTCCTCATGGAGGAATCGGAGGAGCGGTTCTTCCCCGGGCGCCAGGAGGCTCTCCTCGTACGTGAAGCAGAGCGTGATCGGCCCCGACGTGGACGCCGTGGTGTCGATGTGCAGCAGCACGCCGGAGCCGGCGACGCGGAAATTGGCATTGAGGACCTCGCCCGGCGCCGCTTCGAGCACCTGAACGGAGGTGGTCCCGGCGCTCACCGCGAGATCGAACGTGATGCTCAGGGCGCTGATCGGGTTGGGGGCCAAGCCACTTCCACTGCCCAGATCGACGTCGACCGTCACCTCGTCTCCGGCTTGGGTCGGCGCTTCCACCGGCGCGTCGCACGCGTCGCCGAGCCCGTTGTCGTCGCGATCGCGTTGGCTGGGATTGAAGTCGTTCGGACAGTTGTCGCACGCATCGGCGACGCCATCGTCGTCGGCATCCGCCTCGGCGCCGCAGGTCGCCGAGCATCCGTCGCAGTCGGCCGTGTTGCCGTCGTCGCAGGTCTCGCCGCTTTCCGGAATGGCGTTGCCGCAGCGCGGCAGCAAGCAGTTGCGCGCACAGCTGTCGCCGTCGATCTGGTTGCCGTCGTCGCATTCCTCGCCGGGATCGACGGCGCCGTTCGGACAATTCGGCAGCGTGCAGGTGGCGCTGCAGCCGTCGCCGTCGGCTTCGTTGCCGTCGTCGCACTGCTCGTCCGGGTCGAGGGCGGCGTTGCCGCAGCGCGGGGTGGGGCAATTGGTATCGCACGCATCGCCGTTGACCGCGTTGGCGTCGTCGCACTCCTCGCCTTGATCGATCAGGCCGTTGCCGCAATCGGGCAGGCGGCAGTTGGCGTCGCACGCATCGCCGTTGCTGAAATTCCCGTCGTCGCACTCCTCGCCGAAGTTGACGGTGCCGTCACCGCACAGCGTCGCGGACAGCCGCGTCGCCGTGAAGACGAACGGCGACGTGAACTCCAGCGTGTCGCAGTCGATCAGGGTCGCGGCGATATCGAACGGCAGGCTGAGGGTGAGAGCCGTGCCGACCCGGGTCCCGGCGAGCGGACTGACAGTGTCGAGGTCGGGCGGTAGGACGTAGCCGCCCGACACCGTTCCGTTCCCGTCATCGATGAAGCGCGTGCGCAAACCCACGACGAAATCGTCGCCGCTCCACGTGCCGGTGATGTTGCAGCCCTCGAAGAGGCATTGCGACGAGCAGGAGTCGCCGTCGGCGACATTTCCGTCGTCGCATTCCTCGCCCAACTCGAGCGAGCCGTTGCCGCAGATCTGGATCGTACAGACCGCCGTGCACCCGTCGCCGTTGTCATGGTTGCCGTCGTCACACTCCTCGCCCGGATCGAGATCGTTGTCGCCACAGGGCTCGTCCGCGCACATGGCGGAGCAGCCGTCGCCGTCGACGGTATTGGAGTCGTCGCAGTCTTCCCCGGGATCGAGAATGCCGTTGCCGCATTCCTCGGGGACGCAGGTCGCCGAGCAGCCGTCCCCCGGGTCGAGATTGCCGTCGTCGCAGGCTTCCACGCCGATGTTCTGGACGCCGTCGCCGCAGACATTCAGCGTGCAATCGCTCTTGCACCCGTCGGTATCGATGGCGTTGCCATCGTCGCACGCTTCGCTGCCGGTGGCGATGCCGTTGCCGCACCCCGTGAAGGTGCAGTTGTTGTCGCAGCCATCGCCATTGGTGAGGTTTCCGTCGTCGCAGTCCTCGCCGGCATCGACGACCGTGTCGCCGCAGGTATCGTCGCACACTCCGTTGCTGCCGGCGTCGTAGATCGCCTGGATCTCGGCGTTCGAGAGGGCCGTGCCGACGAAGTAGTGCACCTCATCGACCAAGCCGTTCCAGAAGAAGCCCTGACCGCCGCGACGGCGGCCGAACAGGAGCGGCACGCTGGTGTCGAAATTGTCGCTTCCGGCCGTGGAGTCGATCTCGCTGCCGTTCAGGAACAGCGCGGAGGTCCCGCTGCTGCGGCGCAGCGCGATGTGGGGAAAACCCTTAGACGGGTCCGGCTCAGCGGCCGGGTAGCGCCGGCCCTTGTGGCCGGCCGCCCCTGTCGTCCGCGACGAAGGGCGCCCACGTGATTTGCGCGTTCGGGCGCGGCTCGGTTAACGTCCGGCCGACGCCACCCGGCCGCGCGCATGGAGAAGCTGGTCTACCTGATCTGGAAACGCGACGGCGAGGCGATCGGCTCGTTCCGCGATCGGTTGGTTGGCGACGTCGGACCGAGCCTGATCGACAGCGGTGCCCTGGCCCTGACGGTCAATGCCTCCGATCTGCGCGAGCAGGTCGGCAGCGGCACCTCGCTTTATCTCGGCGACGGCAAGACCATCGGCGCCTGCGTGTCGCTGTGGCTCGACAGCCTCGACCAGCGCGCCCCGCTGGAGGCAGCGCTCGGCGCCATCAGTGCGCGGCTCGACGGCTATCTGGTCACCGAATCGATGCCGCTGCGCTGCCCCGACCGCGACTGGCCCGACGGCAGCCGCAGTCCCGGCGTCACCCTGTGGACGGCCTTCCCGAAACCCGATCGCGTCAGCGACGAGCAGTTCTACGCCCGCTGGCACGGCTCGCACACGCCGCTGTCGTTCGAGATCCATCCGCTCTGGGAGTACACGCGCAACGCGGTGGCCCGCCCGATCACGCCCGGCGCGCCGCCGCATCGGGCCATCGTCGAAGAGCGCTTTCGCACCCTCGAAGAGCTGGTCGATCCAATGAAGTTCTTCGGCTCGACCGACAACATCCAGCGCGTCCTGACCGACATCGCCACGTTCTCCGATCTCGAGTCGATGAACACCGCGCCGATGAGCGAGTGGATTCTCAAGGGCTGGTGAGATGCAGCCGCTCAACGAGCTGGCGTTCTACACGCTCGCCGGCGCGCCGGCGTCGCCGCGCGCGCTGATCGAGGAAGTGCGCGCCGCCGAGCAACTCGGGATCGGGTCGGTCTTCATCTCCGAGCGCTTCATCATCAAGGAAGCGGCGGCGCTGTCCGGCGCGGTCGGCGCCGTGTCGGAACGGCTCGGCATCGCCACCGGCGCGACCAACCACAACACCCGCCACCCGATGGTGACGGCGAGCTTCGCCACCACCATGCACCGGTTGACCGGCGGGCGCTTCGCGCTCGGCCTCGGCCGCGGCATCAACATGCTGTTCGACATGCTCGGCATCGCGCGCATCACCACGGCCGAGATGGAGGACTTCGCCGGCCTGATGCGGCGGCTGTGGCGCGGCGAGCTGATCTTCGGCCACGACGCCCCGGCCGGGAAGTTCCAGCTGCTGCACCTCGATCCGACCTTCAACGAGGCCGTGCCGTTGATGCTCACCGCCTTCGCGCCGCAAACACTGCGGCTCGCCGGCCGCGCGTTCGACGGCGTCATCCTGCACACCTTCTTCACCGACGAGACCGTCGTGCGCTGCGTGCGCACCGTGCGCGAGGCCGCCGAACGCGCCGGCCGCGATCCGGGCGCGATCCGGATGTGGTCCTGCTTCGCCACCGTCGGCGACCACATCCCGGCGCCGCTCCGTCTCAAGAAAACCGTCGGACGCCTGGCGACCTATCTGCAGGGCTACGGTCCGCTGCTGGTCAAGACGAACCGCTGGGACGCTGCCGTCCTCGAGCGCTTCTGGTCCGATCCGGTGGTCGGCACCTTTCGCGGCGCGATCGACGAGAAAGCGACCACCGAGCAGCTCGAGCACATCGCCACGCTCGTGCCCGCCGAGTGGCTGGCGCCGGCTGCGACCGGCTCGGCACGACAGTGCGTCGACGCCATCCTGCATCAGTTCGACCTCGGCGTCGACGGCGTGATCCTGCACGGCACGACGCCGGCGGAGCTGGAACCCATCCTGGCCGAGTATCGCCGCCACCGTCCGGCCGGCCGTTTCGACCGCCTTCCAGCAAACCCCGGCGCGGCCGCATGAGAGGCTTCAGGGTTCAGGGCACTGCCCCTTGAGCCCTGAACCTAATCCGGCCGCGTGCCGCGCACGAGGAAACCGGTGTACGAGCAGAAGAAGCGACCGGCGGCGTCGGCAGCGCGCAGTCCGTCGGACCAGCGTTTGGCGTCGTCCCGGCCGACGACCCCAGCGGCGGCAAGCCGCTCGACGGTCGCCATGAAGCAGTAGATGCGATCGGCCACGTCCAGCTCGCGGAGCACCAGGGTCTTCGGCGACGCGACGACATCGCGGAGGCCGGCTTGCAGGAAGAGCGGGACCAGTTGCCGTCCGATCCAGCCGGACGGGAAGCGGTCGCACCAGGCATTCAGGACGGCGCGGGTCAGCGCGCGATCGGCCGCGTCGACCGTCAGCGTCTCCCAGTCGTTGTCGTACGCCACCAGTACGCCGTCGGGGCGCAACACACGCGCCATCTCGCCAACCACCGGCGCGGGGTCGGCGATGTGCTGCAGGACGCGGTCGATCCGGCAGGCGTCGAAGCTGGCGTCGTCGAACGGCACGTGGGCGGCGTCGGCGACGTCGAACGAGAGGCCCGCAACTCCGCCGTGCCGCCGCCGCGCCTCCTCGATCATCGCCTGGCTGCCGTCGACGCCGACGACCGCCCCGCCCGCCGCCACCAGCGCCGCCATCGCCGCGGCGTCGTCGCCCAGGCCGCAGCCGACGTCCAGTATGCGGCGGCCCGGCGCGGCGCCGAGCAGACGATAGCTCTCGCCCTTGCACTCGGCGAAGAACGGAAGCGAATCGATCAGCTCCAGGCAACTCGAGAACGCCGCGAAATCCCCGGCGTGGTCAACGTCCTTGAAGTCCGAGGCAATGATATCGTCGCTCATTCAGATTCCCCGCGGCTCGCTGTCGGTCGAACGCGCCGGAAGCGTGGCACCGCCGCCGGCTTCACCGGGTCACTCCGCCGCTCTCCCGCGCGCCGGGTCGGGCGTAGTAGTAGGCCATCGAATCGTACGTGACGTTGGTGTCGTCGAAATGCCAGAGCTCGAGGTCGAAGCGCACACGACTCGAGAAGGGGACGGCGTCGAGCAGCTGCATGCGATTCATCGAGAAGGACCCGCCGAATCCCGCGTGCCCGGCCCGCGTTTGCGCGTGAAAGGGCGCGCTGAAGCGCTCGGTCGTGGACCACGCATAGCCGTAATGGTCCTCGGTGCCGGTTCCGAACAGGCTCGGAAACGCTTCGCCGTCGACGTAGAGCTTGTCGTCGCCTTCGCCCCACCAGCTGGCTTCCGGCGGGTTCGTCAAATTGAAGGCATTGCCGACGTACACGCCGCGAGCGGCTCTCCAACTCGTCGACGCGTCGAGCGACCGCCGGCAGGCCCTGATCCGGACGCGGACGAAGTTACCCCCGGCGACGGAGCACGACCAGCGCGGCTGCTGGCAGCAGAAGGAGCCAGCCGGTCGCGCTGTCGGCCGGGGCGACGATCGCGCAGCTGTCGTCATCAGAAGACGCGTGCAACGGTTGTCGATCGGCCGCGATCTCGAGCTTCCAATCCTGGAGGTAGGCCTCGCCGTCGGCGTTGACCGCGGACGTGTCGAACCGACTCGCCAGGTAGTGGAGGAACGAGCCGTCGACGATCAGCTGGTTGTCGCTTGCCACGAGGGCTGGGTCCGCTTTCGCAATCGCGAGCTCCGCGAAGATCTGTGAAAGGAAATACGGCGGGATGGTCTGCGAAATCAGGCGGGCGCGTACCGCCGTCGCCTGCTTGCGCAGGGCGGAGGGCAGCGCGACTTCGTACGTGATCTCATCCGTCCCACGCAGCGGTGTCGCGGGGTCTGGCGGAGCGTACTCGGGGTCCGCCAGCGCTTCCCCCTTCGGAGCCACATCGTAGGGTTCGTGCACGTACATGGAGTCCCACCGGAACCCGCGCGGCGGGAGCCGGTTGTCCTTCTTGTCGTGCCAGCGGTTCAGGAACCCGGTCGTGACCACTCCGAATTCATCGGTCACGACCTCCTCGTAGATCTGTACGTCGTCCGGAGAGCGGATGACCTGATGATGGGGCTCGTACGCGGTGGCGGGGTAGTGCTCGGAGGGCAGCGGCGTGCCGTCTGCTCCGAGCAACTGGCCGAGGCTGTCGGTGCGTCCGGACGACCACAACACGTCGCCCCGGGCGTCCAACACCGAGAATTCGATGAAGAGCCGTCGGAAGCCGACGCCGCTGGGAAGGTTGTGGCCGGTCAGGTTGTCCACTCGCACCGCGGCGCGCAGTCCTTCGCGGGTCGACTGGAGATTCTGGACGGTGATCCTGGCGGTTTTCTCGCGCGCGAACTCGAGCAAGACGTCGCGCTGCGTCAGCACACCCATCTCGGGCGTGATGTTCATCCAGTCGAGATCGGCGTGTCCCAGCAACAGCGGGAACTGTTGCTGAAAAGCGTTCACAAACAGGTTCAGGCCCGGGAACACGTGCCGCTGAAAGCCGCGTCGCACCGGCAGGGCCAGAAACTCGGGGGCGCGCGAGTTGTCGTACCGGTAGAAGCTGTCGTCCTGGATGTTCGCAACCTTGAATGCCAGGTGTTCGGCGCCCGACGTCCGGTGCAGGTTCTGCATGTGACAGCCCTGGCATGTCCGCACCAGATGCGGCACGGCCGAGGGCGAATCGGCGTCGTAGGCGCTGTTGAGAAATTCGAAGTACGTCGTCTGCTCGTACTTGAAGGCCTCCACGCAGCCCTCGAACGGCGACGTCTCGGGGTTGGTCGTGCAGTCCCCGGAGCGAAGCACCGGCAAGTTGATCGCGTGACAGGCGCCGCACAACCGCGACTCCTGCAGGTGCGTGCCGCGCTCGGGCTTGAGCCCGATGGCGGCTTCCATCACGTCGCCCGGAGGGCCGATCTCATCCGGGGCGAACAGCTTGCCATCGAGCGCGTACGGAATGTTCCCGGTGAATCCGTCGGCCGGATTGCCGACGTCCGGACCGGCGAGGTGACACGCCAGGCACGTGACGCCATCGCGGCCCAGGCTGGCGGCGCGCAACTGATCGCGGGTGACGTCGGGTGTTCCAGGCCAGTTCTGCAGGTCGGGTCGGACGAAGAATTCATGGCCATCTTCCTTCGTTGTCAGATGGCTGCCGAGCGGTGGAGGGAGCAAGTCGCGGCAAATGTACGTATTCTGCACCTGCAGGACGCTGCCCGGCAGCGGATCGGTCCCCATGCCCCGGGTGTCGATGGACTTCTGCTGGTGTCCGGTCTTGGCGTGACAACTCAGGCAGAAGTCCATCACGCAGTCGGCGACCGTCGGCGCGGCGGCATTGCCGAGGCCGGGGACCTTGGCGAAGTTGCGCGCCTGCGTGTTCCACTCCGCCTCCATGCGCGCCATGAAGATGGGGTCTCGCCCGGCCTGTCCCATGCTCGAGTTCCGCCACTCCGATCCGGGAGAGAGGTTGCGCATCCGTCCCTGACGGTCGAATGCGACCATGTAGGGCAGGACCCCGTTGTTGCGGATCCCGTCGTGGCAGCCCACGCACTGATCCGAGGTGACGAACGTCCGCGGCTGCTCGGGTGCAGGCATGACCGAGCGATCCCAGCTCTGCGCGGCGGGGTAGCGCAGCGGCTCCACCTTCGGCGCGTCCTCCCCGGTCGCGAGATCGAGGCCATTCCAGACCTCGTCGTCGCTGATCGAAGTGACTTCGTCGTAGAGCGCCAGGAAGGACGGGTCCGGGGCGTTCAGCGGCGCCGGGGGCAAGGCCGGGGGACAGCCCTGCCCCACAACGACGTGGCCGGCGCCCGGATCGGTCGGTGGACCGACGACGCGGTCTCCACCGCAGCGCGGCGGCGACCCGCGACCCCGCCAGGAGAAGATCGCCTCATTTCCCAGAATGTTGTCGAGGCTGGAAAAGGTCAGCTCGCTCTTCGCGACGCTGTGACAGTTCACGCAGTACATCCCGTAGCCGAAGTTCGCATACACTTCGGCTCCGTAAGGGGCACCGTTGAGGGCACCGGTCGGGAAGTACGGGGGCTCGTGCGGCGGCAGGTGCGCGGGCGCAGGAGACGTCAGACCCGCCCGATCGATCACGGGCGGATTGGCGGCAGTTTCATCCGCGTTCACGGCGGCCCAGTAGTAGCCGTCCCACGCCGCGGAGGGTCGCTTGATCATGACAGTGAAAATGTCCGTCGTAAGGTCTTGCGACGCAGCGATGCGGTGGGTTTTCGGGTCGACGATGATCACGCCGTCGCCCTGAAACAAATGCTCCTCCTTGATGATCGTCGCACCGGCCGGAAGCTCCGAGCTCCGATCGCCACACAGCCACTCGACGACTTCGGGCGAGTACCAGACGCGGACCAACAGGTGGACGCCGAAGCTCGCGAAGGAGCTGTCCGACGGACACCCCTGGATGTCGCCGGACAGCCGCCAGCGGGCGTCTCCCGCCCACCCCAACTCGGTGGCGTAGCGCCGCGGCCGCAGAAACTCCGAGAGCAGCCGCTCGGGGTAGGCATTCTGCTCGTCGAGCGTGACGAGGTCCTCCGGCGGCCAGAGGTCCGGCGGCAACGGCTCGCCCGGAATCGACGCGCACAGCGATTGTCGATCGGGATACTCCGCCGACCCGCCGGGCGGTAGGCTGCCCCAGACGAGATCCGGGCAGCCCGGTATGGGGCCGGCGCGCGCAGCGCCGGCGACCAAACCAGGCGCGCTGTCGACGCCAGGCAGCAGGACCAAGAGCGTCAGCAGCGCCGCCGCGAACCGGCGTAAGCGGCGTAAGAGTGTTGTGCCGCAAGGCACGCTAGTGCCTGGTCTCTCTACGCACAATTGGACACCACCATTTCACCTACCCAGCGATCCAAAATCAGGAAGATCGCGCTCGAGGCCGATAGTGCACAGACGAGCAAGACAACGACGATCAGGGGGTTGGCGCGCGCCAAGACGCTGAAGGTGGCGAAGATGAAGGTGAGCCACAGCACCAGAACCGTGATGAACGGTGTCGATATCGCGTTGGCGGGCTGGGCGAACAAGAGGAGCTGAATCTTGGCCAGCTCGAGGCCGACCTGCAGCGCGCGCTCCCGCCGGGCACGTTGGTCGTCGTCATGCGGAGAGAGTTCCATGAGCGTGGCGAGAACCGCTTCGGCACCCGCGTCAGGAACCGCATTCGCCTCGGGCCTAAACCGGCTGGCATTCTCGCGCCAAATGGAATCGATCATCGTGGGTACGGCGTCGCGCATGACTTGCCGCGCGGGCTGGGCCTCCGCTCCGTAGTCCTTCATGAGCAGATCGAGCTCGATGATGTCGGCGGTCATGCGAATGACCTGAGTGCGCTTCTCCTCGTACGACGTCCGTGTCGACGAGATGAGCAGGCCGAGCAGTACCGCCGACATGGTGGCAATGAGGGCGGTCCCCAGGCTGACCACTTCCTTCGATTCGGCGCTCAGATAGCGATCGGGCAGAACCGCACGAAGCAACATGCCGAGGGCCGTGCCGGAGAGAATCGACGCGAACGCGATTGCGGAGATGGCGATGGCGCTCATGGGTCGGGGTGCAGGCTGCAGGATTCAGGGCCTCTGGAGGCAACGGCTCATCACGTCAAGTGTTACCACCAAGGCCACCGAGGGCACCAAGTGATCCGGACCGGACGGCGCGGATTGACCGGCAAGGATGCCCGGAACTGCGCCGACCGCTGCCCGTCAGCCGCACCCCGCGAGCGCGTTGGCGACGGCGCCGATCAGCTCGTTGATCAGGACGACTCCGTTGCTATCTGCGTCGACCGCGCGGCAGGTCGCGACGTCGGCCCGACCGAGCGCGATGTTCACCGCCGAGATCAGCTCGGAGATGGTGACGCTGCCGTCGCCGTCGCAATCGCCGGCGCAGGCGACCGGTGGGCCGGTCGGCGTGCGCTCGGGTGTCGCGGTGTGCGACGGCTCGTCGGGTCCGGTCGCGGTCGGGGTCGGCGACGCCTGGTCGCCGCCAGTGGCGGTCGCGGTCTGTGACGGCTGACCGCTCTCGGTTGCGGTCGTGGTCGGCGTCGGGTCGCCGGGCTGCGTCGCAGTGCTGGTCGCCGTCGGTGTCGCGTCTCCGGGCTGCGTCGCGGTGCTGGTCGCCGTCGGTGTCGCGTCCCCGGGCTGCGTCGCGGTGCTCGTCGCCGTCGGTGTCGCGCCGCCGGGTTGTGTCGCGGTGCTGGTGACCGTCGGTGTCGCGTCGCCGGGCTGTGTCGCGGTGCTGGTGACCGTCGGTGTCGTGCCGCCGGGCTGTGTCGCGGTGCTGGTCGCCGTCGGCGTCGCGTCGGCCGGCGGTGTCGCGGTCGTGGTCGCAGTCGCGGCCGGTTGCGTCGGCGAGGGCGTCGGGGTCACCGTGGGGCTGGCGGTCGCCGTGCGCGTCGGTTCCGCCGCCGCGAGCACGACGCGGCCGATCTGTCCGTAGTTGAAGACGCCGAACCACAGCGTTCCGTCGTCGAGGCCGGCGATGCCGGTGGGCCCCGCGTCGCTGAGCGGCAGGTTGAACTTCGTCACGCGGCCGTCGGTGGTGACGCGGCCGAGCCGATTGGCGCCGTTCTCGGTGAACCACATGGCGCCGTCCGGGCCGAGCGCGATGAACTGCGGGAACGACGTCGAGATTATTGTGCCGAGCTCGGTGATGACCCCGTCGGTCGTGATGCGCGCGACGCGCCCGCCTTTGTGCTCGACGAAGTACAGATTTCCGTCCGGACCGGCGGCGATCCCCCACGGCTCGCTGTCAGCGGTCGGAATCGGAAACGCCTCGACGTCGCCCGCGGTGGTGATGCGCCCGATGCGGTTCGCCGTGCGCTCGGTGAACCACAGGTTGCCGTCCGGGCCGACGGCGATCCCCTGCGGCCCCTTGCCCAGCGCGATGAGGCCCGCTTCCGGCAAGGGCTTGGTGTCGAAGTGGGTGATGACGCCCTGCGGCGTGATGCGGCCGATCTGGTCGCGCGCGAACTCGGTGAACCAGAAGTTGCCGTCCGGCCCGAGGACGATGTCCTGCGGACTACTGGCGGGCGGCTGAATGACGAACTCCGTCAGCTCGCCGTCGGGGTTGATGCGGCCGATCGTATTGGCCTCCTGATTGGTGAACCAGGCGGTGCCGTCGGCGGTGGCCGCGATACCGGTCGGGGTATGGCCACCGCCGAGCTCGAACGTCACCGTCTCGGCCGGGCCGATGAGATGCACGCGGCTTCCGCCGGCGTCGGCCACCCAGATGGCGCCATCATCGCCACGCGTGACGTCCATCGGCGCTCCACCGCCTTCGCCTTCCAGGGTGGTGAACTCGAACGCGAGCGCCGCCAACCGACCGATCTTGTTGTCCATCGGTTCGGTGAACCAGAGCGCGCCGTCGAGTCCCGCGGTGATGCCGAAGGCCCTGATCAGCTCCGTGCCCAGGATGCGATCGACGGTGCCCGCCTGGTTGATGCGCCAGATGCCGCCCGTAACGTCGGTGAACCAGAGATTGTCGTCGGGCCCGCGTGTGATCAGGCTCGGCTGACTTCCCAGCCGCAGCTCCGAACGGACGCTGAATTCCCCCGCCGTGGTGAGGCGGCCGATCTCGTAGTCGCTGCCGCTGGTGAACCACAGCGCGCCATCCGGACCGGTGGTGATTCCGAGCGGATTACCCGGTACCGGGAACAGGGTGACGACCCCGTCGACCGTGATGCGACCGACAAAGTCGCCGGTGGTGAACCACATGTTTCCGTCCGAGCCCGCGGTGATCACGGTCGCCTCGGCGCCGTCGACGTCGAACTCGCGGATCATGCCGATCGGAGAGATACGCCCGATCTGCGAGCTTTCGTCGCCCCCGCGAAACGGCAATCTCTGCGTGAACCAGAGATTGCCGTCCGGTCCTCCGGCGATAGCCAATGGCTGTGCGGCGGGCGACAACAGTGGGAACTCCGTAATGGTGCCGCCGGGCGTGATCCGTGCGATCGCGTGGGTTCCCTCGGATTCGGTGAACCAGAGGTTGCCATCCGGTCCCATGGTGATGAACGTCGGTCCGCTGGGCGCCGTGGGCACCTCGAACTCGGTGATCTCGAAGTCCGAGTTCAGACGGCCGATCCGCTCATTGCGCTGCTCGGTGAACCACAGATTTCCAGCCGGACCGGTGGTGATGATCAGGGGCTGCGAGCTCGGCGTGGGCAGGGGGAACTGGGTGAGCTCGTGCATCGGCACCGCCGGTCCTCCGGCGCCGGCCGGTTGACGGAGCGCCACAAGCAGGAGACCGACGACCATCCCAATGAGGTGGCGAGAGCGTGGCGCGGACCGTGGACGATGGAGCATCAGAACTCCTTCCCGCCCAGTACCGCATCAATCCGTCGCACGTTGCAAGGTCGTGTCGCTCCGGCGGCGTTCGTTGCCCGTCTCGGTTCGCGCCGCCAGCCTCGCGGCCGTCATCATGGCCAGCGCCGCGGCAATCGATGCGATAGGCGCACACCGATTCGCGGTCACTGGCTGGTCCGAGGGTGGACCGTGGGCGCTTGCGGCCGCCGCGTACATAGACCCAGCGCGCCTTGTCCATGTCGCGTGCATCGGTGGGCCAGCTACGGAACGTTCGGATCGAACTGGGCCGCGAGGTATCTCAGCAGCGTGGACGGGCTGGGCGGTCGCCTCGCGCTTCACTTCCAGCCTGGCTTCAAGCTCATGTATGAGCTGCTCGGTATCAGCGCCACGCACTTCGAGGATCGCTACGCCAACGCGATCAAGAAGGCGGTGAGCACCGCGGATCGGGAGGTGCTCGCTCGCGACGAGGTCTTGAAGCCGTTTCTGAGGGCGGGGCGAGAGTGTTTTCGACATGGCGCAGACGGACTCGTCGTCGATGCCACGATGATCTACGAGGCGTGGCCGTTCGACATGACGAAGGTAAAGCGCCCGGTACACTTCTGGCAGGGCAGCGCGGACACCTTGGTGCCCGAGGTCATCAACAAGTCAGTCGCGGACAAGACCCCGGGAGCTGTCTGGGACCCGATCAGCGGTCGCGGTCATTTCATCGCCCTCAGTCACGCCAACGACATTCTCGCGCTGGCAGCGAACGACCTTGCGCAAGCGCAAAAGACTTGACAATGAAGTGAGCCGTCTGGGACTCGAACCCAGGACCCTCTGCAGCCGCGTAAAGAAACCACTCTGCCGCTCTCGGCAACGAACTGGGCGCTTCTCGATCAACAGCGGAAGGCGGGCGGGTCAATGTCCGAAGTCGACCGGCAGATTCTCCGGTCGCCGGAAGAACATCAGTCGCTGCCACTGCACCAAGTCAGGGCGGTAACGCGCGCCGCGCGGCAGGAAGTCCAGCGCAGCGTCGATCATGCACCGCATCTCGGCGCGGGCCAGGTGCACCCCGAGGCAGTAGTGGGGGCCCTGCCCGAAGACGGTGAGCTCGCTGGTATCGCGCTCGATGTCGAAGCGGTCGGCGTCGGGGAACACGCTCGGATCGCGATGTGCTCCCGCGAAGGACAGCATCAACATCTGGCCCTTGCGGACGAGCTTGCCGCGCAACTCGAAGTCGCACACGGCATAGCGCGGCAGGCCGCCGCCGCCGCCGAAGGCAAAGCGCAGAATCTCGTTCACCGCGTTCGCGATCAGCGATCGGTCGGCGCGCAGGCGCTCGAGCGTGTCCCGATGCTCGAGCAGGGTCAGCATCGACACCAGACCACCGATCGCGGTCGTCTCACTGCCGGCACCCAGAATCCCGGCCATCAGGGTGACAATCTCGTCGTCGTTCATCGCCTCCCCGCGGTCCCGCGCCCGTACGAGGTCGGTGATCATGTCCTCGCGCGGCGTCCGGCGCCGCTCGTCGGCCAGACGGCGGACCCACTCGGCGATCTCGGTGAACGCCTCGCCGCCGCGTTGCTTCGCGTCGGGATCGGCGAAGGAGAAGAAGCCGCGGATCGTCTCTTGCGCGAGCTGCCGGAAGCGCACCTCCTCGCCGCCCTTCGCAGCGATTCCCGTGACCCGACTGATGACGGCGTTGGGGATCGGATCCGTATACTCCGACATCAGATCGACCACCCCCGTGCGACCATGCAACGGCCGCGCAAATTGCTCGACCACGTCCGCCACCTGGCCGTCCATTCGCGCGATGGCACGCGGGGTAAACGCCGCCGAAACCAGACGTCGCACGCGCGCGTGCTCTTCGGGCGGCAGCGAGAAGAGGCCATTATCGGAGGCCCAGCGAATGAACGTCCCCTCGGGCGGGGCAACGTAGTGCTCATAGGCGCGCGGGTCATTGGTGACGTTCGGATCAGTGAACAGACGCCGCACGTCGTCGTACCGAGTCACCATCCAGAACCCGAGCCCCGGCACGAAGTGCACCGGATCCTCGACGCGCAGCCGCGCGATCACCGCGTGCGGCTCGAGCACGAACTCCTCGCTCAGGACGGGCGAATCGAGCACTTCAGCTGCTTCAGCCATGGTCGATCAGTAGTTGTGCGGTGGTGACCAGTCAAACCCAGCCGAAATCAACGCGAGGCCGATGTGCCGCAGCCGTGAGCGCGTTGTTCACCGCCTGAATGAGCAGCGCGATGTCGACCGCGTGGTCAGCCGGAATGCCGTGCGCGCAGGCCGACGGTTGGGCGCTACCGAGGGCGATGTTCACCAGCGTGATCAGCTCGCCGATCGTCACGCTGGAATCGCCATCGCCAGAAGGAAGCGCGGTTGAATGAAGGTATAGTCGACGGGATCGGTTCCGAAGAAGCGTCCGGGGTTGGGAATCTCGGTCGGGGGAGCCTCATTCGCAGCAGTCAGATCGGCGGTATCGGGCTCACCCGGGAAGAGACTCACAGGCGGCGCCGTCAAGGGCGGTGGGTCGCCGTCGCCACAGCCGCCGAGCGCGGCAGCCACCGCCAGGCTCACTTGAGGAAATCTCGACTATCCCCTTCATGCATCCGAATGCCTCTGGCGATGGATTCAGGAGTCTCTTCCGCGGTCGTTGGTCGGATTCGTTCGCGTTCGCTTCAACTCTTCGACTCTTCGACTCTTCGAGAAACATCAGAAGAGTCATCGCGTCAATCATTTCCGCTTGGAGGAACCCTCGGGTCGGGTTCGCAAGTTTGTGGATGGACGTCGCGCCATTGCCCGCAGTCGGGTCACTCGGCTATCGCAGGCGCCGGGGACACGGGCGGGTATCAGCATATGGGCTTCAGCAGGAACAGCGCGGCCGTGGCGATCCCGACCCGCAATCGCGGCGCGGACGTCTGCCGAACGATCGAGTCCGTCCTGGCGAGCGATCATCCGGATTTCGGGCTGGTGGTCGTCGACCAGAGCGACGACGATGGCACGTTCGACGCCGTGCGCGATTTCCTCGACCGAACAGATTTTCGCTACATCCGCTCCGCTGACCGCGGCGTCGCCGCCGGCCGCAACGCAGCGATCGCCAGCGTCCAGAGCGAGTTCGTCGCCATGACCGACGACGACTGCGAAGTCGCACCCGACTGGTTGCGCCAGATCGAGGCGGGGCTGCAACATCGCGACTCGATCGGTCTCGTGTTCGGCACGGTGGCCGCGGCGCCACACGATGCCAGCCGCGGTTTCATCCCGGCGTACTACCCCACCACCCCGTTTCTCGCCACGAGCATCCGCCACAAGCATCGGGTCGAGGGGCTTGGCGCTTCGATGGGTATCCGGCGAAGCGTCTGGCACACGCTGCAGGGCTTCGACGAGAACTTTGGTACCGGAGGGCGATTCCACGCGGGAGAAGAGCTGGACTTCGCCGTCCGCGCGCTACTCAGCGGTTACGCCGTATACGAGGCTCCGGCCGCTCGCGTAACCCACCACGGTTTCCGCACCTGGTCGCGCGGCCGTACCCTGATCTGGGGGTATCTCTACGGCGGCGGCGCGATGTTCGGGATGCGCCTGAAAGCGCGGCAGTGGCCGGTCGCGAGCCTGGCGTACCGCCTCGCCTGGCGCTGGGCCTTCGAGCAGCCCTTGATCGATCTGGGCCACAAGCCCTCGCGCCTCCTGTGCCTGCGCGCCTTCACCTGCGGCTTCGTCGCGGCGCTGCGCACTCCGGCACGGCGCTGAGTCCGCGCACCATCCTGAAGGCGCCGCCAGCGGCCGCGATGGAAATCGACGCCACCGTGCTCTACGAGGTGCTGGCGTGGAGATGAACTGGCGAAACGGCACGGCGCGAGGCGTCTGCAACCTCGAGCTGTTGCCGGTCCGTCTCGAGCCCTACCCGCACGTCGTCTGCGAATCGTTCGTAGAGCCCGAGCACTACCGGCAATTGTGCCAGAGCTTCCCCCTGTGCCCGCCGGGCAAAGGCCCGACCGGCTTCTCGCTCTACTGGGGCGAGGCCGGCTATGACCGGTTGCTCGACGAGCAGCCCGCGTGGCGCGCGCTGCACGACACCTTCCACAGTCAGACCTTCATCGACTGGGGCGCCAAGCAGTTCGCCGACGTCTGGACGCGCGCAGGATGCACGATCGATCCGGGGGCGGCCCGTTACGTTCCCTACCGCGAAGACCGCATCGACAAGGAGCGTTCGTCGCTCCGCAAGGTGGCGCATGAACCGCACGAGCTGTGGGTGCGGATGGACATCCATCAGGGACGCGTCCGGTACCTCCGCCAGCCGCACGTCGACTACCCGCGCCGCCTGGTCTCGATGCTGATCTACTTCTGCGACCACGATGAGAATCGGATGGTCGGGGGCGAGCTGTTTCTTCATGACGCCGCCCCGCAGCGCCGGGAGCCGGTGCGGATCGCGCCGCGGCACAACCTGATGGTCGCCTTCCCCTGTGCGAACAACTCGCTGCACTCGGTCGCGAAGCTCACCGCGGCAACGGCCCCGCGCAACTACGTGCACGTGTTCATCTCCGGCTCCGGGACTGTCTGGCCGCGCGACCCGCCCCCCCCTCGCTGGCGTCAGGCGCTCGCCTCGTTCACGCGCCTGGCCAGGGCACGTGTGCAAGGATGAGTGGGAACAGCGCGTTCCGCGCCAAGCTCAAGGCACGGCCGACCGTCGGCGTGGTGCTGCAGAGCGCCTCGCCGCTCGTGGCCAATTCGCTGAGCGCCGCCGGTTTCGACTGGCTCGTCATCGACCCAATACACTCGCCGCTCTCGCAGACCGCAGCGTTTGGAATGCAGACGGCAGTCGGCGACGCCAATCCGACGCCGGTCTTCATGCGAGTCGGCGGACCGAGCGACCGCAGCGGCATCCAGCAGGCGACGGACACCGGCGCAGCGGGAGTTCTGGTGCCCAACGTCCGGTCGGCCGCCGACATCGTCATGGCGCGCCGACCGACGCTGTACCCTCCGGCCGGTGATCGGAGCTTGTTCGCCCCCGTGCGCGCACATCACAAAGATGGCGTGCAGGTGCACTTCTTGCGGGCGAACAGGAGTTTCGTCGTCGCCATCCAACTCGAGAAGGCGCCCCGCGAGTCGTGGGGCGATCTGCTGGACCTCGACTTTCACGTCGCGGTGCTCGACATCCCACAGTTGTGCGTGGAGATCGGACTGTACGACCGGTTGCTCGCCGCGCCGCCGGAAGGTGACGGCACACTCGCATCGCGGCTCGAGCCGTGGCTGCGCGTCTACCAAGAGCCGTGCGCGGAGTTGTCCAGACTGGTCACGCACTTCGCGGCACTCTGCAAGCAGCACGGCAAAGTGGCCGGCGCGCTCTTGGGCGACCACGCGGCGGCGCCGATGTACCAGAGCCTCGGCATTCGGTTCATCGGCATCGGATCCGACTTGATGGTGATGAGGGAGCGCGCTGCGGCGGGCATCGACAAGCAACGCGTCAACACGACCCACGATTGGACTCCCGCACGCCTCAACTGCGGCGCGGACCGGGACCGTTCCGATGCGTTCTGGGAGTTGCTCCAGGGGCGCGCGCCGTTCGTCGGCTCGATCCTGACCAACGGCAGCTACGAGGCGACGCGGTCCGTGCGGCCGGCTCCGGTCGTCCTGGTCGACTGCTTCCGCGAGGGACTCAACACTCCCGCCGGCCTCGCGTGGGCACTCCGTTCGCTCGATGGACTCGGTCACCGGCTCGTGCGAGCGCCGTCCGTCGACCCCAAGGACACCCCGATGACCGCCGCCGCTGCGCTGGCGCTCGGAGCGGACTCCGTGGTGGTACCCGTGAGCAGCGCCGCCGAGGCGCGCGCCGTCCGCGCCGCGTGCTCCTACAAGGGTTCGCGCGCGCTCAACATCGGGCCCGAGCTGCCGTACCACGTCGCCAAGGTGCCGGCAGCGGGGGTGGAGCTTCTGAGTTTCCCGCTCGCAGAGATCGGCGAGATCATCGCCGCGGCCGATTTCCTCATGGCCTCGACTGCCAACTTCATTCTGGCGCAGGGCCGGGACCGAGCGCTCACGACCCTCGCGTCCCTGCAGGAGGAGTGCCGGAAGGCCGACAAGCCGTTCTTCCTGCTCGAAGACTCGCCGGCGGACGAGCCGTCGGGCGATCGGCTGCTTCGATGCGATCAGCGCATCGCGCTGCCGTCATCGCCATCGGAACCTGAGGACGCGCACGTCGAGGCGGACAACGCCCGTTTCGCCGACTTCACACGCGCGCTGCGCAGGGGGGCGAAATCTCTCGGGCAAGTCGTCTGCGCGGCGAGCCCCGCGGTCGCCGCGTCGTACGTCGCGTTCGGCG
>Ga0187893_10005611_pt1 | contig 22318 bp, 17 predicted proteins | sample MA1701074metaG_FD_139574 | JGI IMG/M metagenome (GOLD analysis project Ga0187893, IMG submission 139574) | White microbial mat communities from a basaltic lava cave in the Kipuka Kanohina Cave System on the Island of Hawaii, USA - MA170107-4 metaG ...
AAGCTCCAGCGAAAGTACGCTCACGGACCGTGGTCGCCTTCGGAGGCCACCGACAATCCACCAGCAGTGCGGTTCAGCCTCGTGGCCTGAGGCCCGATGTCATTCGTTTGCCTCGCTACCGACAATTCCCGAGTCCATGGGCCGCTCGCGGCGGCGGTTGTGAGCGCTTGGATTGCCGATATCCACCCTTTCGCAGATGGAAATGGTAGGGTGTGTCCAGGCTCGTGGCGAACTATGTCCTTCTTCGGCACCGTTGGCCGAGCCTCATTGTTAGGTCGGGTCCTGATCGCCAGCAGTATTACGATGCTCTTGCCGCGAGCGATGGAGGCGACCTCACGCCGCTGTTTTCGCTCTTTGTTGAAGGGCTTCACCGGACGCTCACCGAAATGGAGGACCCTCAATTCGCTCGGTCGCTTCTCGCCCGAGATCTTGCCCGTGAGCGAGATCTGGACTCGTGGAAGACCCTTCACCAACACTTCTCTCAGTTGCTTGTCCAGGAACTGCACTCGCGTCAGCTTTCTCTGGATGTCGTCGGGTTCATCAGCGAGCAAGATTTTGCTTGGCTTCAACGACGAGACTCGGCCGGCAACGGTTGGTGGGCCAAGGTGCGCGATTCCGCAGGTTCCGCACGGGCGCTGCTTTGGTTTGGGTACCAGAGTGACGACTTGAAGCGGTTCGCCACAGTGCACAAGCCTACGCCGAGTGTGTTCGTTTCGGAGCCAGATTTTGCCCCGGAGGCGATACACCCTTATCGACCTCTGTGGAAAGACCCTCGTTTGGATGTGCACGAAGTCACGCTTCAGCCGGTCCCGAACAGCGAGCGTGCCGTGATCGGTCTAAGACCACGGTAGAAACATGCTCGGTCGGTGATGCTGCCAGCCGGCTGGCGTCGGCACTCGTGCGGCTGCTGTCGGGGTAAGAAGGGCGGGCGTACACACCCAGCTCTGTAACTGCGACTGGCATCCTACAACACACTCCCGGCGCCGCATCAGACCAGAGCCGGCCGAGCTGAGCTGGAACGCACTGGCAGGTCGAGGGCGCAGAAGCGAGGGCGGCACAGCTAGCGACGGGTTTCGTCGATGCTGCCGGGATCGGAGCCGCTGGCCCCCGCCCGGCGGTTGGCCAGCCAGAGCACCACGGCGAACAACGCGATGGGTACGGCCACCAGGAGCACCTCGTCCCAGCCACCCTGATGCGCCAACACGATGCCAGCCTAGAGCTGAGGGCGCACCCAACCCGGGAACACCGGGCGCGGGCGTGAGGTTGGCTGAGGCGGGCGACCCTGCGAGACTCGCAGACATCGACGAAGGAGCCCCGGACATGCGCGAGAAGGTCGAGCAGACGATTGTCGCCATCCGGCCGGCCATCCAGGCCGACGGCGGCGACATCATCCTGAGCGACGTCGACGAGCAGACTGGGGTGGTCACCGTCGAGCTGGTCGGGGCGTGCGTGAGCTGCCCGGCGTCGACGGTCACGCTCAAGGCCGGGATCGAGCGGATCCTGAAGGACCGGGTCGCGGGGGTCACCGCGGTCCGCAACCTGGGCGACGCCGAGTTCGAGGGAACCCCGCTCTCGCTGTAGCTCGGGGTGCCCGAGGGCCGGGCGACGAGATCGTTGTAGCTTGACCCTCTGGACCGCGCCCGCTCGCCCGCCGAGCTCGTCACGGCCGCCATCGGCGGCGACCGGGCCGCGTTGGCCCGGCTCATCACCGTCGTCGAGCAGGCCGGTGAGGCGGCCCGCGAGGTAGGCCGCCTCACCCATCACCGCGGTGGCGACGCCTACACGCTGGGCATCACCGGTGCACCGGGTGCCGGGAAGTCGACGCTGGCCGACGGCTTCGTCTCCCTGGCGCAGGCGTCGTCGCGTGCGTCGTCCCAGAAGAACGGCTCGCCGGTCTCCATGGTGGTAAAGGGGCCCGAGGTCGCGGTCCTGGCCGTCGACCCCTCGTCGCCGTTCACGGGAGGGGCCATCCTCGGCGACCGGGTCCGCATGCAGGCGCACGCCCTCGAAGCGGGGGTGTTCATCCGGTCCATGGCCACTCGCGGGGCGCACGGAGGGTTGGCCCTGGCCACGCCGGCCGCGGTGCGTGTCCTCGACGCGGTGGGTGCTCGGTGGGTGCTGCTCGAGACCGTCGGCGTCGGCCAGGTCGAGGTCGACGTCGCCGGCACCGCCGATACCACGGTGGTCGTGCTCAACCCCGGCTGGGGCGACGGGGTCCAGGCCAGCAAGGCCGGGCTCCTGGAGGTTGCCGACGTCTTCGTGGTCAACAAGGCCGACCGTCCCGGAGCAGCGGAGGTGCGGCGTGATCTCCAGCTCATGGTCGACCTCGCCGGCGAGCGCAGGGCGGACGAGGCGGCCAGCGTGGCTCCGCCATGGCGGCCTCCCATCCTGACCACTGTGGCCTCGACCGGAGAGGGTGTCGCTGAGGTGTGGGCGGCGATCGAGGCGCACCGCACCCACGGGGCGCAGAGCGGCGAGCTCGCCCGGCGACGCTCGAACCGCGTGAGCAACGAGATCCGCTCGCTGGTCGCTCGACACCTCGACGAGGCGGCGAGGCGCGCCTGCGTCGGGCCGCGCTTCGAGTCGGTGCGTGACTCGGTGCTGGCGCGGCGTCTCGACCCGTGGACGGCCGCCGACCAACTCGTTCCGGCGTTCGTCGAGGTCACGGAGCAGCAGTAACGCACGCCGGTTGGGAAGGGGGCGGTATGGTCCGGCCATGTCCGCAGCTCCGGCCTCGCGGGTGGACGTCGAGCGGCGCGACGACGGCGTGGCCGTCGTACGCCTCGACAACCCGCCGGTGAACGCGCTGTCCGGCGCCGTTCTGGAGGAGCTGCGTCTCGCCGCGGAGGCGCTCACCGACGACCCCCCGGGCGCCGTGGTGGTCACCGGCGCGGATCGTGTGTTCGCGGCCGGGGCCGACATCGACGAGCTGCACGGCCCGGACGACGCGTCGCGGCTGGGTGGGCTTTTCCTCGGCGCGCTGGGCGCGCTGGCCGACGTGCCCCGGGCCACCATCGCCGCCATCGACGGCTATGCCCTGGGCGGCGGGTGCGAGCTCGCCCTGGCCTGTGACTTTCGCATCGCCTCGGAGCGGGCCCGGCTCGGCCAACCGGAGATCCTGCTGGGCATCCTCCCCGGCGGGGGCGGCACCCAGCGACTGGCGCGCCTGGTCGGCCCGGCACGAGCCAAGGACCTCATCTTCACGGGTCGCCGGGTGCGGGCCGCCGAGGCGCTGGCCATCGGGCTGGTCGACGAGGTCGTCGCCGACGGGGACCTCCATGCCCGAGCGCTGGCCCGGGCCGCCGAGCTGGCGCGCGGGGCCGTCGTGGCCCAGGGCATGGCCAAGCACGCCATCGACCGCGGCCTCGACATCACCTTGGGCGGCGGCCTCGACCTCGAACAACAGCTCTTCGTCTCGGTGTTCCGCACCGACGACGCTCGGGCCGGGTTGGCCAGCTTCCGCGAGCAGGGACCGGGCCGGGCCACGTTCTCCGGCCGATTGACCCGGCCCGTGGGCCCGCCGGCCACGGCTCGCCATGACCAGCCATCACGAGGACCGGCGCCGGGCGGGGTCCTTCGGCGAGGACGCCGAGCGTTACGACCGGGCCCGGCCCTCCTACCCCGCCGCGCTGTTCGACGATCTCGTCGGGCAGGCCCCGACCGGCCCGGTGCCACGGGTGCTCGACGTCGGCTGCGGCACCGGCATCGCCGCCCGGGCGTTGGTGGCCCGCGGCTGTGCCGTGGTCGGTGTCGAGCACGACGAGCGCATGGCGGCCCTGGCCCGCACCCACGGCCTCGAGGTGGAGGTGGCGACGTTCGAGTCCTGGGACGCCGGGGGCCGTCAGTTCGACCTGGTCACCGCCGCGCAGTCATGGCATTGGATCGAGCCCGTGCAAGGCGCCCGCCGGGCCGCCGCCGCGCTGTGCCCCGGGGGACGCTGGGCCGGGTTCTGGAACCTCGCGGTGCACGACCCGGCCGCCGAGGCCGCCCTCGACGCGGTCTACGAGCTGGTTGCTCCCGACCTCCGGCAGGATTCGGTGACCCGCCTGGCGACGATGCACCCGGAGTTGGTCGGGGCCGAGCTGGACGCGTTCGCCGCCACCGGGGGCTTCGAGGAGCACGAGATGCGGTCCTATGCCTGGACGCGGCACTACTCGACCGACGAATGGCTCGACCAGCTCGGCACCCACAGCAACCACCGCGTGCTCCCGGCGGCCACGCTGGAGGCGTTGCTCGACGAGATCGGCGTCGCGCTCGATGGTCTCGGAGGCTCGATCGAGGTGCGGTACGACACGGTGCTGTACACCCTCGTTCGCCGGCGCGGTTCCGCCGAGCGGGGCTTTTCCGAGTGAGGCTCCCCCGAGTGACACGTCGCTGCGCCCGCCGGGCGCTGTTGGGGCTGGTCGGGACGACCACCGGCTTCATCATCCTGGTCGGGGTGGAGGTGCAACTGGCGCGCACCGGGACCAACCTCCCCGAGCGCGACCCCCACGACCTCGACAGCCTCGTCGGTGCCGGTCGCCGCGGTGACACGCTCGTCATGGTGTGGCTCGGCGACTCCACTGCGGCCGGCGTCGGCGCCACCGACGCGGGTCGGGCCGTCCCCCGCCTCGTCGCCGCCGGGCTCGACCGACCCGTCGAGCTCGTATCCCTGGCCCGCTCGGGGGCCCGCATCGACGACCTGGCCGACGACCAGCTCACCCGCCTGGCGGCCCTCGACCTCGACGTGGACGTGGTGGTGATCAGCGTGGGTTCCAACGACGTGATCCACCTGGCCGGCCGAGGCGAGTTCCGCACTCGCTACCGCGAGGTGATCGACGGCCTTCCGGCTCGATCGGAGGTCGTGCTCCTCGGCGTCCCCGACCTGGGCGGCGTGCCGCGATTCGCCCAGCCGCTGCGGGCCATAGCCGGCTGGCGCGGCCGCATGCTCGACGAGGACATCGCCAACCTGGCCCTGGAGACGGGCGCGTCGTACGTGGACATCGAGGCCGAGACGGGACCGGCGTTTCGAGACGACCCCGGCCGGTTCTTCGCGGCGGACGACTACCACCCCAACGACGCGGGCTACCGCCTCTGGGCCGACGCCGTGCTCGACGTCGTGCGCGAGGTCGTCGCCCGCCGGTAGGCCGCCAGCCCGGGAGGCCCGTCGGTCGCCTCGCGTCGTCGGCGGCACCGGGCCGTCGTCCCGGAGCCGGTACCGTCATGGCCATGACCAGTCCCGCCCCTCCGTCTGTGGTGCCTGCATCTCCGGGCTGGGCGCCCGACCACCGATGGGCTCCCGGTGCGGGTTGGGGGGCGAAGCCGCTCGACGGGTTGGCGACCGCGCTCACCGTGCTGCTCGGCGTCGCCACGCTCACCTCGTTGTTCGGCGCGGCAGCCTTCGCCAACCGGGTGTCGGCGGTGGGTGACGTCGGCCAGGACGGGCTCTTCGCATCCCTCGACCGTCTCGACGACGCCGACTCGCTGGCGGGTGGGGCGATGGCCTTGCACATCGTGGTGTTCATCGCCACCGCCGTGGTGTTCATCATCTGGCAGCACCGCCATGCCCGCAACGCCACGATGCTGCGGGGCCAGCTCGACCTCGGTTCTGGGTGGGCCATCGGGGGTTGGTTCATCCCGGTGGCCAACTACGTGCTCCCCGGGCTGCAGATCCGGGGCGCGGCCAAGGCCTCCGATCCCGGCCTGGCCCCGGGTGCCCCGCGCCAGCAGGGCCGTTGCCCCGCGGTGGTGGCGCTCTGGGCCGTCGCCTTCGGGGGCGGCTCCGCCCTGCTCGGCGTGTCCGTGGCCACCCGTCCCGACCAGGACGAGCTCGGGCTCGACCTGACCACCGTCTTTCAGGACTTCGAGCGGGCCGACACCGTGGGTGCGGCGGCCTTCGCCGCGCTGGTGGTCGCCGCGCTGGCGGGGCTGGCCATGGTGCGCCAGCTCAGCCGCCGCCAGCAGGTTGCGCTCGGCGCCGCCAGCACGGCCTGGGCACCGCCCCCGCCGGCGCCACCCCCGCCGTGGGGCCCCGCCGCGGCCCGGGTGGGGCAGCCCTGGCCCCCGCCCGCGCCGGTGGTCTCGCCCGCACCCGCGCCGCCCCCGCCCCCGCCCCCACCCTGACCCCGCCCGCGCCCTGATCGGCCGGGACGCGTGGTCGGAGATCGACCGCGCGGCAGGGCGCGCCCGGTCAGGCCCAGGCGATGCGGCCCAACTCCACCGGGCTGATGAGGTCGCCGTTCGCCGGCACCACGCGCACGGTGAACCCGTAGCGCCCGGCCTGCGCACACCGGAACGCCCCGCGATAGCGCAGCCGGCCGTCGACTGCGGAGCCGACAGGGGTCATGGTCGCCACCTGACGTGGTTCGATCTCGTCGTTCTGTCCCACCGGCCCGTGCACGAGCTGCACCTCGACATCGTCGGCACCCAGCGGGCCCAGCACGATGGTGGTCTCCACGATGCGCTCGGCTCCGAGGCTGGCCACCGTCGAGTCGGTCTCGACCCCGTCGACGCGCAGGCCGTGCCAGCCCTTCGTCACCCGGGCCTTCCAGGCGGCCAGGCGTCGGGCCCGGGCGTGGCCGTCGGCGGCGAGGCGGTCGGCGCGCGCCGCGGTCGGCTCGTAGAGCCTCTCGACGTAGTCGCGCACCATCCGTGCCGCGACGACCTCGGGGCCCAGGGAGCGCAGCGAGGCCTTGACCCGGTGCACCCAGCGGCGCGGGACGGGGCCCTCGTAGCGCTCGTAGAAGAGGGGCACGATCTGGCGCTCGAGTAGCTCGAAGAGGCTGTTGGCCTCGATCTCGTCGCGCCGGTCCGAGTCCTCGAGTCGTTCGGCCGAGGAGATGGCCCAGCCGTTCTCGCCGTCGAAGAGCTCGTCCCACCAGCCATCGAGGATCGAGCAGTTGAGGGCGCCGTTGAGGGCAGCCTTCATACCCGACGTGCCGCAGGCCTCGAGGGGGCGCCTGGGTGTGTTCAGCCACACGTCGGCGCCCTGGTAGAGGCACCGGGCCACGCCGATGTCGTAGTCCTCCAGGAAGACGAAGCGGTGGCGGATGCCGAGCTCGGCCGCGAAGGTCACGATCTCGCGGATCATCTCCTTGCCGCTCTCGTCGGCGGGATGCGCCTTGCCCGCGAACACGAACTGCACCGGGCGGTCGCCGGCCACCACCAGGGCCTCGAGGCGCTCGGGCTGGGACAGCAGCAGGGTCGCCCGCTTGTAGGTGGCGAAGCGCCGGGCGAAGCAGATGGTGAGCGCCTTGCCGTCGAGGGCCTCCTCGGTCCAGGCCATGTCCGAGCTCGAAAGTCCCCGAGCCAGGCCAGAGCGTCGCAACCGGCGCCGGATGAAGGACACGAGCTGCTCGCGGCCCTGCTCCTTGGCCCGCCACACCTCGTCGTCACGCGCCTCGTCGATCTGGGCCCAGCGGGCGGCGCCGGCCTCGTGCCACTCGGGCGTCACGTAGCGCGCCAGCAGGTCGGCCATCTCGGGGGACACCCAGGTGTTGGCGTGGACGCCGTTGGTGACCGCCACGATCGGGTCCTCGTCCGGGGGCACGTCGGGCCACAGGTCGCTGAACATCTCGCGGCTCACGGCGCCGTGGAGCTTGGACACCGCGTTGCTGCGCCCGGCCAGGCGCAGGCCCATCACGGCCATGTTGAACCGGTCCTCGGGCGGGTCGCCCGGGCGGTGGCCGAGGGTCATGAGCTCGTCGATGGTCGAGCCGCACTCCTTGGTCCAACCGATGAAGTAGCGCTCGATCAGCTCGCGGGGGAAGCGGTCGATGCCGGCGGGGACCGGCGTGTGGGTGGTGAAGATGCTCCCGGCCCTGACCGCTTCGACGGCCTCGGGGTAGGACAGCCCGTCGTCGAGGATGCAGCGGCGGATGCGTTCCAGGCCGAGGAAGCCGGCATGGCCCTCGTTGGTGTGGAACACCTGGGCCTCGACGCCGAGCGCCTGCAGGGCCCGGACGCCGCCGATGCCGAGGAGCATCTCCTGGCGGAGCCGGTGCTCGGTGTCGCCGCCGTAGAGCCGGTCAGTGACGGAGCGCACCTCTGTGGGGTTCTCGTCGATGTCGGCGTCGAGCAGGTACAGCGGCACGCGGCCCACGTCGGCGCGCCACACCTGGGCCACCAACGGGGCCCCGGCCAGGTCGATCGTGACCTTGACGCCGTCCTGGAGCGTGATGGCCATGGCGTAGGGGTCGAGGTGGGGATAGCGCTCCTGCTGCCACCCGTCGATGGACAGTTGCTGGCTGAAGTAGCCGTGACGGTAGAACAGGCCGATGCCCACGAGGGGCACCCCGAGGTCGGACGCCGCCTTGAGGTGGTCGCCGGCCAGCACGCCGAGGCCGCCGGAGTACTGGGGCAGTGCCTCGGCGAGGCCGAACTCGGGGGAGAAGTAGGCGATCGAGCGCAACGCCCGGCCCGGGTCGAGCGACTGGAACCAGCGGGGCTTGGCCAGGTAGCCGGCCAGCTCGGTGTGCACCTCGTCGAGGAAGCGCATGAAGCCGGGGTCGGCCGCCAGGGCCTCGAAGCGCTCGGTGCTCACCAGGCCGAGGAGGCGGACCGGGTCGTGGCTGCTCTCGTCCCACTGGTGGGGGTCGACCCAGCGGAACAGGTCACGCGTCTGGGCGTCCCAGGACCACCGGAGGTTCATGGCCAGTGTCTCGATCGCTCCGAGCTCGACGGGCAGGCCGGGGCGGACGGTGAAGCTGCGTAGGGCTCTCATCGGCCACGACGATACGGCGGCGGCATGACCCTCCGCGACGGGGCCGGGCCGCGCCCGCGCCGGTCGGTTTCGGCTTTGCGCGCGATTTCCCCCGGTGATGGACGGGGAGCGCGCGCAAAGCGGGAGACGGCTGGTAGTCGACGACGACCGTCGGCCTCGTGCAGGCTGGGTCGATGGCGCCCCGCATCGACCTGGTCCGAACAGCCGGCACGCTGAGCCGCAACGGCGACGACTTCGCCGTCGAGAACAACGTCTGGCTGGTGGGCGACGACGACGAGGTACTGGTGGTGGACGCCGCGCATGACCACCGCCCCATCGTCGAGGGCATCGCCGGCCGTCGGGTCGTGGCCATCGCCTGCACCCACGGTCACCACGACCACATCAACGCCGCCGAGGAGTTGGCCGATGCCACCGGTGCGCCGGTGCTGCTGCACCCGGCCGATACCGAGCTGTGGCACCGGGTGCACGCCGACCGCGATCCGGACGGGCCATTGAGCGACGGCGCCGCGCTGAGGGCCGGGGGCGCGACACTCACCGTGCTGCACACGCCGGGTCACACGCCCGGCGGGGTCAGCCTCTACGAGGCGCGCGCCGGCGTGGTCTTTTCCGGCGACACGCTCTTCGCCGGCGGGCCCGGCGCCACCGGCCGGCCGTTCTCCGACTTCGCGACCATCATCGAGAGCGTTCGCAGCCGCCTGCTGCTGCTCCCGCCCGACACCGTCGTGCACACCGGCCATGGCGACTCGACCACGATCGGCACCGAGGCCCCGCATCTCGACGAGTGGATCGCCCGCGGCTACTGATCCCCCGCAGGTTCGGCTTGCCGACGGCGTTCGGTCCGACGATGACGGCGCGATTCTGGAGCGCGACATCGAGAGTCTTGAAGTTCCGCCAGTTCTTGACCCGCAGCCTGGTGATGCGCATCAGCGCATCGGGCGTGCGGCGAGCACCATTGGCCGATCCTAACGGCCACGGTGTGACCAGGGGCCGGCCGTGGTAGTTGTGAAGGGATGCTCGGATGGCTGGTGATCGACAACGTCCGCCCTCGCACCCCCAACGGCTACTCACCCAAGGCCGCAGTCGGGGAGCGGGTGGCCGTGACGGCCGACATCTTCCGCGACGGGCACGATATCCTCGGGGCCCGCGTCCGCTGGCGCCCGGAGGTCTCGCCCGGCTGGTCGGTCGCACCGCTCGCCCACGTCGGCAACGACCGGTGGGAGGGGTTCATCGAGCCCACCGCCGTCGGCTCGCACCGCTTCGTCATCGAGGCCTGGACCGACCGCTTCGCCACCTGGCGGCACGACATCGAGATCAAGGTGGGAGCCGGCCAGGATGTAAGCACCGAGTTCGAGGAGGGCGCCCGCTTCATCGAGGCCTTGATCGACGGCGCCGCGCCGCGAGACCAGCCCCGGCTCCGCGGCGTGGCCGCCGTGCTGCGCGATACCACGGCGAGCCGAGGCGATCGCCTCAATGCCGGGCTCGACGACTACGTCGCCTCGCTCCTGGCCGGTGTCCCTGACGCCACCGACCTGACCAGCACCGACGCCCGCCCGCTGTGGGTGGACCGGGCCCTGGGTCGGGTCGGGGCGTGGTACGAGCTTTTCCCCCGCTCCGAGGGCGGCTTCGAGGGGGCCATGAAGCGCCTGCCGGCCATCGCCGAGATGGGCTTCGACATCGTCTACCTGCCGCCGGTCCACCCCATCGGCACCACCTTCCGCAAGGGTCCCGACAACACCCTCACCCCCGACGAGCACGACGTTGGCAGCCCGTGGGCCATCGGCGGGGCCGAGGGGGGGCACACCGCGGTGCATCCCGACCTGGGAACGATCGAGGACTTCGGCCGCTTCATGGCCGAGGCCGCCGATCACGGCCTCGAGGTGGCGCTCGACTACGCCCTGCAGTGCTCGCCCGACCACCCCTGGGTCAGCGAGCACCCGGAGTGGTTCCACCACCGGCCCGACGGCACCATTCGCTACGCCGAGAACCCTCCCAAGAAGTACCAGGACATCTACCCCATCAACTTCTGGCCCCCCGACGAGGCCGCACGCGTCGCCCTGTGGGGGGCCTGCAAGGCGATACTCGACCACTGGATCGACCACGGGGTGCGGGTCTTCCGGGTCGACAACCCCCACACCAAGCCGTTCGCCTTCTGGGAGTGGATGCTGGCGGCGGTCCGGGCCGAGCACCCCGACGTGCTGTTCCTGGCCGAGGCCTTCACCCGCCCCAAGGTGATGGCCCGCCTGGCCGAGGTCGGCTTCACCCAGAGCTACACGTACTTCACCTGGCGCACCGCCCGCCGCGAGCTCGAGGAGTACCTCGTCGAGCTGGGCCGGGGCCCGACCGCGGACTACATGCGGCCCAACTTCTGGCCCAACACGCCCGACATCCTGTCCGGTCCCCTGCGCAACGGGCCCCCGTCGGCGTTCATGTCCCGCCTGGTCCTGGCCGCCACCATGGGGCCGTCCTACGGCATCTACAGCGGCTACGAGCTGGGCGAGAACGAGCCGGCCTCCGACACCAACGAGGAGTACCTGCACTCCGAGAAGTACGAGCTACGGGCCCGAGACTGGGATGCTCCGTCGTCGTTGGCGCCCCTCATCGCCCGCCTCAACGACACGCGGCGCCGCCACCCGGCCCTGGCCGAGCTGCGAACGATCCGCTTCCACACCATCGACAGCCCGCACATGATCGCCTACTCCAAGACGGCCCCCGTGGGCGACGCCGCCCCGAGCGACGTCGTGTTGGTCGTGGTGAACCTCGATCCGTACTCCTGGCACGAGGGCACGCTCTCCCTCGACCTCGGCGTGCTCGGCCTACCCGACGGCGTCCTCTTCGAGGCCCACGACGAGCTCACCGGCGCCACCTTCGGTTGGACGGGCCCGCACCAGTACGTTCGCCTCGACCCCGCCCTGCCCGCGCATGTCCTGCATCTGCGCCCGCCCGCCGCGGCGGCCAACCGGTGAGCGCCGCGGCGCGACGATCGCGTACGACGCGATGATGCCCTAGTGGCCTCGCCGATCGACTTCTCCGACGAGCGCTGGTTCCAGAAGGCGGTGTTCTACGAGGTGGCGGTGCGGGGGTTCGCCGACGCCAACGGCGACGGCACCGGCGACCTCAAGGGCCTCACCGACAAGCTCGACTACCTCGAGTGGCTCGGCGTGGACTGTCTGTGGCTGTTGCCCTTCTACCAGTCGCCCCTGCGCGACGGCGGTTACGACATCGCCGACTTCGTCACCGTGCTCCCGGCCTACGGCGACGTGAAGGACGCCGCCACCCTCATCGAGGAGTCCCACCGCCGGGGGATCCGGATCATCGCCGACATGGTGATGAACCACACCAGCGACGCCCACCCCTGGTTCCAGGAGTCTCGGCGCGACCGCACCAACCCCAAGGCCGACTGGTACGTCTGGTCCGACGACGACACCCGCTGGTCCGAGGCCCGCGTGATCTTCGTCGACACCGAGACGTCGAACTGGACGTGGGACGCCAGCCGCGAGCAGTACTACTGGCACCGCTTCTTCCACCACCAGCCCGACCTCAACTACGACAACCCCGAGGTGGCCGAGGCCATGCTCGACACGGTGCGGTTCTGGCTGGACCTCGGCCTCGACGGCTTCCGCCTCGACGCCGTGCCCTATCTCTACGAGCGTGACGGCACCAACGGCGAGAACCTGGCCGAGACGCACCGCTACCTGCGGCGTCTCCGGGCCACGGTGGATGCCGAGTTCCCCGGTCGGGTCATGCTGGCCGAGGCCAACCAGTGGCCGTCCGACGTCGTGGACTACTTCGGCGCCGGCGACGAGTGCCACATGTGCTTCCACTTCCCGCTCATGCCCCGCATGTTCATGGCCGTGCGGCGAGAGCAGCGCTACCCCATCACCGAGATCCTGGCCCAGACGCCGGAGATCCCCGACGGCTGCCAATGGGGCATCTTCTTGCGGAACCATGACGAGCTCACGCTCGAAATGGTCAGCGACGAGGAGCGCGACTACATGTACACCGAGTACGCCAAGGACCCCCAGATGAAGCGCAACGTCGGCATCGCCCGGCGGCTTTTCCCGCTGATCGACAACGACCGGCGCGTGGCCGAGCTGTTCCACGCGTTGCTCTTCTCCATGCCCGGCAGCCCGGTCCTGTACTACGGCGACGAGATCGGGATGGGCGACAACATCTACCTGGGCGACCGTGATGGCGTGCGCACCCCGATGCAGTGGACGCCGGACCGCAACGCCGGGTTCTCCACCGCTGACTTCGCCCGGCTCTACCTCCCGCCGTTGATGGACCCCGTGTACGGCTACCAGGCCATCAACGTCGAGGCGGGCATGCGCAACCCGAGCTCGTTCCTGCACTGGGTGCAGCGGATGCTGCACGTGCGCAAGCAGCACGCCGTGTTCGGGCAGGGCACCTTCGAGGTGCTCAACGCCGAGAACCCCTCGGTGCTGGCCTACCTGCGCCGCCTGTCGACGCCGGGGCCCGAGGGCGGTGGCGAGGACCTCGTCCTGTGCGTGAACAACCTGAGCCGCTTCGCCCAACCGGTGGAGCTGATGCTGGCCACCCTGGCCGACAAGGTGCCGATCGAGCTCATCGGCCGGGTGCCGTTCCCGGCGCTCGGCGAGCTGCCCTACTTCGTCACCCTGCCGCCCTACGGGTTCTACTGGTTCAACCTCGTCGACCCGGACGGGGCCCTGTCGTGACGAGCCCCGGGCAGGGGGTGGGGGGCTCGTGATCGCCGAAGCCGCGCTCGCCCGAGGCATCGGCCACCTCCTGCCCGACTTCCTGCTACGCCAGCGTTGGTACGGGGCGGGGGAGCGCCAGCTCGAAGGCGTCAAGCTCGTCGAGCTCGAGATCCTGCGGACCGACGAGCCCCTGCTGGCCTGGGTGCTGGCCGAGGCGAGGTTCGCCACCGGCGACCCCAGCACCTATCAGGTGCTGGTGGGGCTGCGCCCGCTGGCCGCCACCGAGCGCTTCCTCGAGGGCAAGGGCCGGGCCTTCCTGGGCGACCTCGACACCGACGCCGGCCCGGCGTTGGCCTACGACGCCTTGGTCGATCCCGAGTTGTGCCTGGCGCTGCTGCGCCACGTCTACCCCGAGGACCCCGTCTCGCTGGTGCGCCCGCTCAACCTCGAGCAGTCGAACACCTCGATCGTCTACGACGAGCGGCTCATCATGAAGGTGTTCCGCCGTCTCAACGAGGGCCGCAACCCCGATGTCGAGGTCACCGCGGCCCTGGCCCGGGTGGGCTTCGAGCACATCTCACCCCCGGTCGTCGACTGGACCTACAAGGGGCGAGACCTGGCCGTCGTGCGCGAGTTCCTGGTCGGGGCCAGCGACGGCTGGCAGCTCGCCCTCACCTCACTGCGCGACCTGTACGATCGACGGCTCGATCCGGCCCAGTCGGGAGGCGACTTCGCGCCGGAGTGCCGACGGCTGGGCGAGATCACCGGGGCGATGCACGTCGCCCTGGCCGAGGCGTTCGGCACCGCCGGGGGCGACCCGGCGGCGTGGGCCGAGGCCATGCACGCCCACCTGGCCCGGGTCCCGTCCGACACCGAGGGGGCCACCTTCGATGCCGTGGGGGTCGCCGAGCGCTACGACGCGGTGGCCGAGCTCGATGATGTCGGGCAGGCCATCCGGGTCCACGGCGACTACCACCTGGGCCAGACCATGCGGGCCGACGCGGGATGGTTCGTGCTCGACTTCGAAGGCGAACCGCAGCTCCCGGTGGCGGAGCGCCGGCTGCCGTCCTCGCCGCTGCGGGACGTGGCCGGGATGCTCCGGTCGTTCCACTACGCCGCGCAATCCGGTCTGGCCGAGCGGGCCGACGAGGTCGACGAGGAGCTGCTGGGCCTGGCTCGGGCCTGGGAGGACCGGGCCGCCGGCGCCTTCCTGCGGGGCTACCTCCAGGCCGACGGGGTGGATGCGCTGTTGCCCGCCGACCCCGCGGCGCGCACGGCCGTGCTCGACGCGTTCGTGCTCTCCAAGGCGGTCTACGAGGTGGGCTACGAGCTGGCCAACCGCCCCGACTGGGCCCGCATCCCGCTCAGCGCCGTCGATCGACTGGTAGGTACGTCCCCATGAGCACGCTTCGATGAGCGACCCGATCAAGACCGTGGGGCCCGGGGCCATGGCGGTGATCGCGGGCGAGCACCCCAACCCGCACGCCCACCTGGGCGCGCACGCCCTCGACGACGCCACCGTGGTGCGCGGATGGCGGCCCGACGCGGTGGCCGCGGAGTTGGTGCGCGGCGGGCGTCGGGTCGGCATGCGCCGGGTGCACGACGCGGGGCTGTTCGAGGTCGAGGTCGACGGCCCCGGCCACTACCGCATCGACTACACGTTCCCGGACGGCACGGTGCTGCCCGTCGACGACCCCTACCAGTACTGGCCCACGCTCGGTGAGGTCGACCAGCACCTGATCGGCGAGGGTCGCCACGAGCGTCTATGGGAGGTGCTCGGCGCCCACCCTCGCACGCACGAGGACGCGGCGGGCACCGCCTTCGCGGTGTGGGCGCCCGGGGCGCGGTCGGTGCGCGTGGTGGGCGACTTCAACCGCTGGGACGGCCGGGCCCATCCCATGCGGTCGCTCGGGGCCACCGGCGTCTGGGAGCTGTTTGTTCCCGGTATAGGGGTGGGCGCCCGCTACAAGTTCGAGCTGCTGACCGGCGACGGGCACCTCGCCCTCAAAGCCGACCCGTTCGCCCTGGCGGCCGAGCATCCGCCGGGCACGGCCAGCGTGGTCGCCCTGTCCACCCATGTCTGGCAGGACGCCGAGTGGCTTGCCGGGCGCGCCGCCAGCGACGCGGTCAACCAGCGCCTGTCCGTCTACGAGGTCCACCTCGGCTCGTGGCGCACGGTGCCCGAAGAAGGCGACCGGCCGCTGTCCTACCGCGAGGTCGCGCCCCTGCTCGCCGATCATGTGGCCGGCCTCGGTTTCACCCACGTCGAGCTGCTGCCGGTGGCCGAGCACCCCTTCGGGGGGTCGTGGGGCTACCAGGTCTCGGGCTACTTCGCCCCGACGGCCCGGTTCGGCTCGCCGGACGACTTCCGCTTCCTGGTCGACACCCTGCACCAGCGGGGCATCGGCGTCATCGTGGACTGGGTGCCGGCGCACTTCCCCCGCGACGCCTGGGCCCTGGCCCGCTTCGACGGCACCGCGCTCTACGAGCACGCCGACCCCCGCCAGGGCGAGCACCCGGACTGGGGCACGCTGGTGTTCAACTTCGGGCGCAACGAGGTCCGTAACTTCCTGCTGGCCAACGCCTTGTACTGGGTGTCCGAGCTCCACGTCGACGGCCTGCGGGTCGACGCGGTGGCGTCGATGCTGTACCTCGACTACTCGCGCAAGGAGGGCGAGTGGGTGCCCAACGCCTTCGGGGGGCGAGAGAACCTGGAGGCCATCTCGTTCCTGCAAGAGCTCAACACCGTGGTCCACGGGCGCCACCCGGGTGTGCTCACCATCGCCGAGGAGTCGACCGCCTTCCCCGGCGTGTCGCGCCCGGTGCACCTGGGCGGGCTCGGCTTCGGTCACAAGTGGAACATGGGCTGGATGCACGACACCCTGGCCTACTTCTCGGCCGACCCGGTGCACCGCCGCTACCACCACCACCAGCTCACCTTCGGGCTGGTCTACGCCTGGAGCGAGAACTTCGTCCTGCCACTCAGCCATGACGAGGTGGTGCACCTCAAGGGCTCGTTGCTGGCCAAGATGCCGGGCGACCGCTGGCAGCAGCTGGCCAACCTGCGGGCCCTATACGCCTGGATGTGGTCGCACCCCGGCAAGCAGCTGCTGTTCATGGGTTCGGAGCTGGCGCCCGAACAGGAGTGGTCGCACGAGCGCAGCCTCGACTGGCATCTGCTCGAGCGGCCCGGCCATCGGGGCGTGCACGACCTGCTCCGGGAGCTGAACCGGGTCGAGGCCGAGCACCCGGCCTTGTGGCAGGACGATTTCAGCCCCGAGGGCTTCGCCTGGATCGACGCCAGCGACGTCGACCACAGCGTGTTCTCCTTCGAGCGCCGAGCCGGGGGGGTGGCGCCGGTGGTGGTGGTGGCCAACCTCACACCGGTGCCCCGCCACGGCTACCGGATCGGCCTGCCCCACGGCGGCGCCTGGCGCGAGGTGTTGAGCACCGACGACGCGCGTTGGGGCGGCAGTGGCATCGTCAACGGCGACGTGTACGCCGAAGCGCTGGCCTGGCAGGGGCACGGCCACTCCACCGTGCTGACCCTGCCCCCCCTCGGCGTCCTCTGGCTCACGCCCGTGCCCACGAGCTGATCTCGCCCTCCGGCCCGAACGCCACACGACCCCGCCCCCTGGGCAATGTGCCGCACATTGGCCAGGTTGAAGGGGGGCGCTCTCGGCCGAGCAGCACCGCCATCGACGGCTCGGGCACCACCTCTCGGCGGCCGCGGTCGAGGCGTTGGCCGCCGCGCACGCGCTCGAGGCCGGGATCGCGGTGCCCGAGCGAGACGTCGGTCCCAACCTGCGAGCCGCGGCCCACCAGGACGGCATCGAGTCCCACATCCTTGAGCCCGCCGGCACCGCGCGCTCGGCCTGCCAGGATGCCGGCGTGAAGGGCAACGCCGATGGCGACCGGGACGAGGTGCGCCTGGTGGTGCACGGCCACTTCTACCAACCGCCCCGGGAGAACCCGTGGACCGAGGTGGTGGCGGTCGAGCCCAGCGCCGAGCCCTTCCACGACTGGAACGAGCGCGTCGCCGCCGAGTGCTATCGCCCCAACGGTTGGGCCCGGGTGGTCGACGACCACGGTCGCATCACCGCCATCGTCAACAACTACCGGCACCTGAGCTTCGACGCCGGTCCGACCCTGCTGTCCTGGCTCGAGGCGCACCGGCCCGAGGTCTACCGACGGATCCTCGACGCCGACCGCGCCGGCCGGGGTGCCATCGCCCTGGCCTACAACCACGCCATCCTCCCGCTGTGCAACGAGGCCGACCTGCGTACCCAGGTGCGCTGGGGCCTGGCCGACTTCGCCCACCGCTTCGGGCGCCCGGCCGAGGGCATGTGGCTCCCCGAGGCGGCGGTGAACGACACGGTGTTGCGCGTGCTGGCCCAGGAGGGTGTGCGCTTCACCATCCTGGCTCCGCACCAGGCCGCCACCGCCGTGGTCAGCGGTCGCCCCTACCGCTGGGAGGACCCGGACGGCGAAGGGGCCGGCGTCGACCTCGTCTTCTACGACGGCGCCATCTCCCACGACCTGGCCTTCGGGTTCAGCGGGATGTCGAGCCGGGAGCTGCTCGACCGGGTGCGGGCGGCCGGTCGTGACGGTGACCCGGTCTGCTTGGCCACCGACGGCGAGACGTTCGGGCATCACCACAAGTACACCGACCGGGCGCTGGCCTACGCCTTCATCCACGCCGCCACGGCCGCAAAGGTGCGGGTGCTCAGCGCCGCTCAGCTTCTGCGTGAGCTGGGCGCACGGGAGCGGGTGGCCGTGCGGGAAAGCTCGTGGTCCTGCGGCCACGGGGTCGAGCGTTGGCGTTCGGACTGCGGCTGCTCGACCGGCGGCGGGCCCGGCTGGCACCAGCGATGGAGAGGCCCCCTACGAGTCGCCCTCGACCGGCTGCGCGACGACGCGGCCGCCGTGTTCGAGCGCCGAGGCCGCCGGGTCCTGCGCGACCCCTGGACCGCCCGTGATGCCTACATCGAGGTGGTGCTGGGCCGTCGCGGCATCGACGACTTCCTGGCGGAGCACGGCGTGGCCGGTACCGGCCCGGACGGCGTGGTGGTGGCCCTCACGCTGCTGGAGGCGCAGCGCCACGCCCTGCTCATGTACACGTCGTGCGGGTGGTTCTTCAACGACCTCGCCGGCATCGAGACGGTGCAGGTCCTGCGCTACGCGGCCCGCACCCTCGACCTGCTCGACGAGCTGGGAGAGGCGCCTCCGCGTCACGAGCTGCTCGATCGGCTGGCCAGGGCGCAGAGCAACGATCCCGACGAGGGCGACGGCCGCCGGGTGTGGGCCCGCCACGTCGAACCCGTCCGGGTCGACGCGGGGCGGGTGGCGGCGCACCTGGCCCTGGTCGAGCTGTTCGACCAAGCCGCGCCGACCGAGCAGATCGCGGCCTTCGACGTGGTCGCCCACCGGACCGAGCACCGGCGCCTGGCCGGTCGCGACGGCCTCACCGGCTGCGCGGGCCGGGTCACGCTGGTGCACCGCCGAACCCGACGGCGCTCCGAGCACGTCTACGCCGCGCTGCGCTGCGACGGGCTCGACGTCTCCGGCATCACCCGCGCCGTCGGGCCGGCCGACCGACTCGCCTCCGACCAGGCGGATGAGAGGCGCGACCCTCTCGGCGGCCTGTTGGGCACCTTCGAGGAGGCGCTCGACCGCGGCGCTCCGCTCGACAGCCTGCTCAGCCCGCTCGCGCAGGGCGAGGGTTGGCGCCGGTTCGGGCTCGACGCGGCCCTGCCCGACGCGGCCGACCAGATCGTACAGGGGGTTGTCGACTCGCTCGCCGAGCGGTTCTCGGCGTCGCTCGCGCAGCTCTACGCCGAGCACCGCCCGCTGTTCGGCGCCCTGGCCGCGGCCGGCTACTCCCTCCCGGCGGAGCTGCGCCTCCCCGCCCAGCTGGCCCTGGCCGGGCGCTTCGAGGCGGCGTTGGCCCCGGCGGGGCCCACCACGGCGGCCGACCCGAGCTCCGTCGGTCCCGACGTGGTGGCGCAGGCCATGGAGGTGCTGGCGGAGGCGACGGCGCGAGGACTGGCGCCGGTGACGCCCGGAGCGGCGGTGGTCGTCGGAGGGCGCTTGCTGCGCGCGGTGCAGGCCGCGGTGGCCGTCCCCGAGCCCGGCCCGCTGCGCGACGCCCTGGCCATGGCTCGCCTGGCCGCCGCCCTCGACGCCGCGCTCGATGTACCGGTCGACCTGAGCCCGGCGCAGGAAGCGGTCTTCGACGCGCTGTCCCAAGCCGGACCGGCATCGGCGCTGGTCCCCCTCGGTCGGGCGCTCGGGCTGGCGGTGTGAGCGGACAGGGGCGCGACCGGTTGGACGCGTCGCGCCGGTACGGTGGCTGGCCTCATGGCCACCGATCTCGACGTCTGCTACAAGCACGGGGACCGCCGGGCCGGGGTGGCCTGCCAACGCTGCGACCGGCCCATCTGCCCGTCGTGCATGCGTTCCGCATCGGTGGGGTTCCACTGCCCGGAGTGCACCAGCTCCGGGCGCCAGCGCGTCCTCACCGCGCAGTCCCTGGTCACCCGCCCGATTATCACCCAGGTGCTTATTGCCCTGAACGTGGCCGTGTACCTCATCGGTCTGGCCGAGGGGCGCCAGGATGCGCTCGCCGGGCGAACGGGGTTCACCACCGATGGTGGCCTGTTCGGCCCGTCGGTGGCCGCGGGCGACTGGTGGCGCATCGTCACCTCCGGGTTCCTGCACGCCGGCCTCGCCCACCTGGCCTTCAACATGTTCGCCCTGTGGATGCTGGGCAACCAGCTCGAGCCCGCGCTCGGCCGTGTGCGGTTCGCGCTCGTCTACGCCACCGCGATGCTGGCGGGGTCGCTCGGCGTGCTGGTGCTCTCGCCCGACTCGCTCACCGTCGGGGCGTCGGGCGCGGTGTTCGGGCTCATGGGCGCGGCGGCTGCCGCTCAGCGGGTACGCGGCACCAGCATCTGGGACACCGGCATCGGCACGTTGCTGGTGGTCAACCTGACGTTCACGTTCCTGATCCCGGGCATCTCCATCGGGGGTCACCTGGGCGGCCTCACCGGAGGGTTCGCGGCGGGATCGATCCTGCTCGGCGGCTCCGTGAGCCGGGGCCGCAGCCCCGCCGCGCCCATGGTCCTGTGCGCCGCGTTGGGCCTGGCCTGCGCGGCCGTCTCGCTCTGGGTGGCCAGCAACCCGCTGGTCTAGCGACCCAGGTGCCCGGCCGGTGCTCGCCGCGCCGGGTCACAGCAGCAGCGGGCCACGACCGGTCTCGACGAGGGCCTTGAGGTTGCGCACGTCCCGGCCGAAGACCCGCCGGAGCACCGGTCGCCCGGGGAGCCCGGCCAGGCGCCCGCCGAGCCACCACGGGAACGACAGCGTCTCGTCCCAGGTGAAGCGGGTGCGCCCGCCGCGGGCCCGCTTGAGAAGGAAGCGTCCGGTACCGGTCACGACCCCCAGGTGGTGGATGCCCATGACCTTGCCGGGCTTCCATTCCGTTATCTCGAACCGGTCGGTGAGGCGGATGGGCCCGACCCGGGTGTCGCAGTCGAAGGTCGTCCCGATGCCAGATCGCCGTTTCGAGGTGAGCCGGATGGCCACCGCGTCGTCCATCCAGTCGACGTGGCGCTCGATGTCCTCGATGGCGTCCCACACCACGTCGGGTGGTGCGTCGATCGTCGTGCTCACCCGGATGCGCATCCCGCGACGCTATCGCCCGCCCCCCCGCCCCCCCGCCCCCCCGCCCCCCCGCCATCTCGCGACAGAACGTGGGGTCATCACCCCACGTTCTGTCGCGGAATCAGGGGAGAGGAGGTCCGGGGGAGGAGGGCAGGTCGGGGGAGAGGCGGGCAGGTCAGGTCGGGTCAGGTGGTGCTGGTGAGGTGTTTGGCGGCCAGCTCGGGCGCCACGATGTTGATCATCACGCCGGTCCCCTGCTCGAAGCCGGCCACGCTCGAAACCCTCGGCACCACGTGGACGTGCCAGTGGAACCGGTCGTCGTGCATGTGGTGGGGAGCGGTGTGGAAGACCACGTTGTAGGCCAGGTCGTCGACCCGTCGGCGGAGCCGGTCGAGCGCGGTCCGCACGGCCCGACCTACCGCGGCCAGGTCCCGGGGGGCGGCGCGGGCCAGGTGCGCGCCGTGGGTCTTCGGCAGCACCAGCATCTCGTAGGGGCTCGCGCTCCAGAACGGGCAGAGCACCGACACCCTGTCGTCCGCCACCACCACCCGGTGCCCGGCTCGGGTCTCGGCCTCCCAGGTGGTGCACAGCAGGCACGAGCCGGCGAACCGCTCGAAGCCGGCCAGCTCGTCGCTGAGCTCACCGGGGACGAACGGGATGCCGAGAAGTTGGCCGTGGGGGTGGTCCAGCGACGCGCCGGCCTCGCGCCCGGAGTTCACGATGACCTGGGTGTAGCGCACGTTGGGCTGGCGGGCGTGGTCCTCCAGCCGGTCCCGGATCGCCGCCATGACCAGCCCGGACTGGGGGTCGTCGAGATCGGCCCAGCTCTGGTCGTGCGCCGGTGAGAGCACCAACACCTCGTGGATGCCGCTGGCACTGCCCTGGGTGAAGATCGGGCCCAGGTTGGTCACGGTCATCGGCTCCGCACCCGAGAACGCCGGGTACAGGTTGGGCACCACCCGCACCTGCCAGCGGCCGGCGGGGCCGTAGACCTCCAACGCCGGCGGTGTGGCCTCCTCGTGGCCGGGGCAGAACGGGCAGGGCCGGCGGGGCCCGGCCTCCACCGCCAGGGTGCGGCGAGCGAAGTCGTGGGGCCGCTGCGCCCGGTCGAGCGCCACCGTGACCCAGCGTCCGGTGAGCGGGTTCAGTCGCAGCTCGCTCATTGGTGCACCATCACGGTTGGCCATGATCGCCGACCGTGTCCCCGGCGAGCGGCCACCAATGAGCGCTCGGCCCTGCGGGCCGAGACAGGCCGTGCTGATGGTTCGCTCGCCTT
>Ga0187893_10005612_pt1 | contig 22312 bp, 17 predicted proteins | sample MA1701074metaG_FD_139574 | JGI IMG/M metagenome (GOLD analysis project Ga0187893, IMG submission 139574) | White microbial mat communities from a basaltic lava cave in the Kipuka Kanohina Cave System on the Island of Hawaii, USA - MA170107-4 metaG ...
GGCTCGCGGGGATTCCGGAGGGCAAGGGCCCTCCTGGTCGGGCTCCTCCTGACCCTCGCGCTGGCCTGCACGTTCGGGGTGAACCCCGCGGCGGCCCAGGCCCGACAGAAGATCGGGTCGGTCTCCCGGTTGCCGGAGGACGATCCCGGCCGGCGGCACTTCGAGGCGCTGCACCGTTGGTCGGTCCGGCTTTCGGGCGCGAAGCTCGTCGCGGCGCTCGGGCTGCTCCTCCTCTCTGGGTCCCGGCTCCGGTCTTCCGATGGACCATGACCCGCGGTTCCTGGAGGGCATCGGGCTCTTCAACCGGAAGGACTTCTACGGGGCGCACGACGCGTGGGAGTCGCTCTGGCTGGAGCGCTTCGGGGAGGAGAAGGACTTCCTCCAGGGCCTGATCCTCTGCGCCGTGGCGCTCCACCACTGCGATCGACGGAACTGGAGAGGCGCCCGTTCGCGCTTCCGCCTCGCGCTGGAGAAGCTGGAGCCGTATCCGGAATCCTTCTGGGGCGTCAACCTGAAGAACTTCGTCCGGCGGATGAGGGGGACCCTGCACCGCGTCCTGACCGAGGAGGATCCCCCCGCCCCCGATCCCGCCTCCGTCCCCACCCTCAAGCTCCGGTCCTGATCCCCGGCGGCGTTCGAACGGCCGCGGAGAGCACCGAGGCCGCACGGAGACCGCAGCATCCGGCTCCCGCCTCCGCGGGCTCCCGGGGATCCCCGTCCTGAACCGGGCCGCGGTGGCCGATATAGAGCTTGGGATTGACCCCCCTTTTCCCCCGTGCTAGAGTGCCGGTTCCGGGAGGCGAGGGGGCCGAGCCAGATCCTCGGTCGGGAGATTCGGATGCGGGTCCTCGCCCTCCTCTGCCTCGCCGCGTCTTCCCAGGAGGCCGCCTCCTCCCCCCCCACCGCCTACCGATCCGCCCGCGTCCACACCGTCTCGGGCGCCGTCCTGGAGAATGCGACCCTGCTCGTCGAGAAAGGGCGCATCGCCGGGGTCGGCCCGGACGTCGGGATCCCGGCCGGCGCCGAGGTCGTCGACCTCGCGGGCCGCACCGTGATCCCCGGCCTCATCGACGCGGCTTCGTCGATCCTGGTGCCTCCGGGCGAGCGCGCGGGCGGGGCCGCCGACTTCGACATCCTCGACGCCCTCGACCGCTACCGGAGGGATCCGGAGGAGGCCCTCGAGGAGGGCGTGACGACGGTCTACGTGGGGCCGAGCTCCGCGGGGGGCGTGGGCGGGCTGGGCGCGGTCGTCCGACTGGATCCCGAGCGGACGGTGCTGGCGTCCCGCTGCGCGCTCAAGGTGACGCTCGGCGGCGGAGGAGGGGGGGAGACGTCCAGCGCCGACCAGCGCTACGAGGCCTACCGCCAGCTCCGACAGGCATTCCAGGCGGCGAAGCAGTACGTGGAGGCGCTGGAGAAGCACGCGAAGGATCTCGCGGAGCACGAACAGAAGAAGAAACAGCTCGAGGCCGAGAAGAAACCCGTCCCCGACGCCCCGGCGAAGCCCAAGACCGATCCCCGGAACGAGGTCCTCGCCCGCGCGCTCGACCCGAAGCGGCCGTTGCCCGTCCGGATCGAGGCGCATTTCGGCGACTCCATCCTCCACGCGCTCCGGCTCGCCGAGGAGTTCAAGCTTCGAGCCGTCCTGGAGTGCGCCACCGAGGGAGCCCGGGTGGCCGCCGAGGTCGCCCGCGCCGGGATGCCCGTGGTCGCCGGCCCCGTCTTCCGGTACGGCCCCGGGACGGTGGAGTACCTGGAGCATTCGATCGCGACGCCGGCGGCGCTCGCCCGGGCGGGAGTCCCGCTGGCGATCGGCTCCTTCGGAGACGAGCGGGCGGGCCACACCGGCACGGGAGCCACGCGGTTCCTGGCGGAGTCCGCGGCCCTCGCCGCCTCCCGCGGGCTCACGCGCGAACAGGCCCTTTCGGCGATCACCCTCCAGGCCGCCCGCCTCCTCGGGATCGACCGGACCCACGGCTCGATCGAGAAGGGGAAGGTCGCGGACTTCGTCGTCCTCACGGGGGAGCCCTTCGAGGCGGGGACCCGGGTCGAGCGGACCGTGCTGGGCGGGAAGACGGCGTTCCTCCGGAAGGGCGGGGAGGGCGGACGGTGAGCGTCCTCGTCCTCCTGCTGGCCGCGGCGTCTCAGGCGCCGGGGGACCTCACGGTGATCCGCGGCGGCCGGCTGGTCACCCTCGCGGGCCCGGACATCGAGAAGGGGACGTTGATCCTGGAGGGCGGAAAGATCCGGAAGCTGGGCGGGCCGGACCTGGCCGCGCCGACCGGGGCGGAGGTGATCGAGCTCCCCGCCTCGTCCCGCGTGCTTCCCGGATTCGTCGACGCGCATTCCCACCTGGGGAGCTCCTACGAGGTGGAGGAATCGACGGAATCCATCACGACCGAGGTGAAGGCGGTGGAGGCCTTCACGAGCCGCCACCGGGAGGTGCGGGAGGCCCTGGGCTCGGGAGTCACGACGGTGGCGCTTGCGCCCGGAAGCGGGAACCTGATCGGGGGATGGATCGGGGTCGTCAAGCTCAACGGGGCCCGCTACGACCGGGCGCTCTACCGGGATTCGGTGGCGCTCAAGGGGTCGCTCACGGAGGACGCCCTCCGCCGCGATCGGGAACCCACCTCCCGGGCGGGGGCGACCCGGATGCTCCGGGACTTCCTGGACGGGTGGAAGCGGTCCTCCCATCCCTTCTTCGTGGCCGCCTCGACGGCGAGCGAGATCCACGCCGCCCTGGAGGCCGCCGGGGAGGGCGTCCGCGTCGTGCTGGTCGGGGGCCGCGAGGGCGGGAGCCTCGCGGAGGAGATCCGACTCCGGACCCGGGGCGTGGCGTTCGGCCCGCTGACCGTGAACGACCGGCGCTCGATCCTCGAGACCCCCGGCCGCCTCGCCCGGGCCGGCATCCCGGTGGCGTTCGTGACCGACGCTCCCCGCACGTCCGAGGAACTCCTCCGGGTGAGCGCCGCCTTCGCCGTCAAGCACGGCATGGAGCCTTCGGCCGCGCTCCGCGCCTTGACGACCGTCCCGGCCGGCTTCCTCGGGCTCGACACCCGCGTGGGGAGCCTCGAGGAGGGGAAGGACGCCGACGTGGTCGTCTGGTCGGGGGATCCCCTGGCGCTCCCGAGCTCGGTGGACCTGGTGGTCGTGGGAGGCCGCGTGACCTGGCGGAAGGAGCGGAAGTGAGCCCGCTCGTCCTCCTCCTGGCGCTGGCCCAGGCCGCCCCCGAGGAAGAGGCGGTGCTGATCCGCGGCGGGCGCATCCTCACGCTGGCGGGGCCGGATCTCGTCCGCGGCTCGGTCCTGATCCGCGGCGGGAAGATCGCCGCCGTCGCCGAGGAGATGGAAGTCCCCGAGGGAGCCCGGGTGGTGGACGCCGCCGGCCGGGTGCTGATGCCCGGTCTCGTGGACGCCGGCCCCGCGGGCGTCCCGGGCGGATCGGTCAACGAGGACGGGAGCGAGGTGACGCCCCTCGTCCGTGCCCTGGACGCGGTCGACCTCGCGGCTCCCTTCGCCGCCCGCCTCCGGCGGTCGGGGGTGACGACCCTCTTCGTGGGTCCCGGGAACCGGAACGTGATCGGGGGCCTCGGAGCCGTCGTGAAGACCGCCGCAGGCCCGCGGACCGCGCGGATCCTCCGCGAGGACGCGGCGCTCAAGGGCGCGATCGGTTCCCTGCCCTCGTCCGACAACTATCCGCCCCGGACCGCCATGCCGGGCTTTTTCGGCCGGCGCCCCACCACGCGGATGGGGGTGGAGTGGGAATTCCGGAAGGCCTTCGAGGACGTCCTCCGGAAGACCTCGGCGGGGACGACCCTCTCGAATCCCGAACGGGTGCTCGCGCGCGCGGCGCGAGGGGAGCTTCCGGTGCACGTGGCGGCGAGCCGGGCGACCGACCTGGAGACGGCCCTCCGCCTCTCCCGGGACCTCGGGTTCCGCCTGGTGATCGAGGAGGGGCACGAGGCCTGGAAGCTCGCGGACGCGCTCGCGTCGGTCAAGGCCGCGGTCCTGCTCCGGCCCACGCTGCACGCGGGACGGCAGGCGCCGGAGGGGAGCGAGACGCGGCTGGACGCCTTCGCCCGTCTTCGCGAGGCGGGGGTCCAGGTCGCCCTCCTCCCCGCGGGGGAGGACGAGTCCGGGACGCTCCTCGTCGCGGCGGCGTTCGCCGTCCGGCACGGGGCGGGCCGGGAGGACGCCCTCCGCGCGGTCACGGCCGTTCCGGCGGGGATCCTCGGGGTCGGGGACCGGGTGGGCACGCTCGAGGCGGGGAAGGACGCGGACCTCCTCGTCCTCTCGGGCGACCCCCTCGACGTGACGACGCGCGTGGAGCGGGTCTTCGTGAACGGTCGCGAGGCGGCTCCGGGCCGCTGAGGAACGGGGAGGAACGGATGAGGCGGACGATCGCGGCGATGGCGGTCCTGGCCTCCCTGGGCTCGGCCCCCGAGGAAGGCCCGCTCGCGATCAAGGGGGCGAGGATCATCACGGTCTCGGGGGACGAGATCGAGGCGGGCGTCCTCGTCGTCCGGGGCGGGAAGATCGAGGGGGCGGGAAGGGACGTCGAGGTTCCCTGGGACGCCCGGACCGTCGACGCCGCGGGCAAGGTCCTGGTTCCCGCCTTCGTGGAGGCGCACACCTTCCGGGGCATGGACCGTCCCAACGAGCGGATGGGGAGCGTCCCCTTCGTCTCCACCTTCGACGCCCTGAATCCCGTGGACCCGTACTTCGAGGACTGCCTCCGGCAGGGCCTGGGCACCCTGCACGTCGCGCCCGGGAACGAGACGCTGATCGGCGGGCAGAGCTGCGTGGTTCACCCGGGAGGCGTCACCGCCGAATCCATGATGGTCGCCCGGAACGCCTTCCTCAAGATCTCCCTCAAGCCGAGGGCCGGGACGAGCCGGATGGCCCACCTGGCCGCCCTGCGCAAGGAGTTGGACGAGGTCTCGGAGCTCCTCAAGGGGGCCGGCACCGCCAAGGGGGGCGCGCCCGATCCGCGCCGGGAACCCATGGAACGCCTGCTCAAAGGCGTGACGCCCGCCTTCGTCTACTGCCCCACCGCCTCGGACGTGCACCGGGCGATCGACCTGGCCGACACGTACAAGTTCCGCATGAAGCTCGTGCTCGGCCGGGACGGGTGGCGGGCGGCGGAGGAGATCGCGAAGCGGAAGCTCGAGGTGGTCCTCGCGCCCGAGCTGGCCTACTGGGAGACGGACGAGGACTCCCACGAGGAAGTCCGGCGGAACGCCGTCCTCCCGCTCTGGAAGGCGGGCGTGAAGTTCGCGTTGCAGTCGGACCCCTCGTCGTTCGGCGCGAGCCTGCTCTGGTACCAGGCGGCGACGGCGGTCAAGCACGGGCTTCCCCGCGCGGACGCGCTCCGCTCGGTCACTCTCTGGCCGGCGGAGATCCTGGGCTTGGGGGGGCGCCTGGGCTCGCTCGAGAAGGGGAAGGACGCCACCTTCGCCCTCCTGACCGGCGATCCCCTGGACACGCAGACGTGGGTGGACCAGGTCTGGGTCCTGGGGAAGCCGGTCTACGAGCGGTCGAAGGACGCGGCCCTCCGCCGGGTGCTCGAGGCTCGGAAGTAGGGCGGCCGGGGTCGTGAAGGAGACGGCGCGATGAACGGATGCGGGGCCCTGGCGCTTTCGGCGGCCGTCCTGGCCCTGGCGGGCGCGGCGCCCCAGGCCGGGCCGGTGGTGATCGTCCGGGCCGGGAGGATCCACACGGGGACGGGGCAGACCATCGACCGCGGGACGATCGTGATCGAGGCGGGGAAGATCTCCGCGGTGCTGGCCGAGGGAGCCTCGGTGCCGCCGGGCGGCAAGGTGGTCGACGCCAGCGGCGAAGTCGTCGTCCCGGGGCTGGTGGAGGCCCATGCGTCGCTCGCCGACCTGGGCCTGGACGCCCCGGAGTCCGTCGCCCCCGAGATCCGCGCGATCGACGGCTACGACTTCTACGCCTCCGCCCGGCGCCTCCTGTCGGGAGGCGTGACGACGATCTACGTGACCCCCGGGTCGAAGCGCCTCCTCTCGGGGACGGGGGCGGTGCTGAAGACGGCCGGGCGGAACCCGGCCGCGCGGACGCTCGCGGCCTCCCACGGCCTCCGGGTGACGCTGGGCGAGCCTCCGAAGAACCCGCCGCCCCTCTTCCGGCCCCCAGTCTCCCCGTCGGCGGAGAACCCTCTCCTCCCGGCCCTCCGCCAGTATCCCGCCTCGCGGATGGGCCAGTTCGCCGCGCTGCGGCGGGCGGCCGCGGAGCCCGGGCCGCTCCGCGACCGCTCGCAGCCGCTCATGGTCGCGGCGGCGAACGAGGACGACCTGGTGAAGGCGGTCCTCCTCGGGGAAGAACTCGGCCTCCGCATCGTGCTGCTGGGGGCCCAGGAGGCGCCTTCGATCGCCGACCTCCTGATCGAGCGGAAGATCCCGGTCGTGTACAACGCCGGCTTCGCTCCCGGAAGGCGGGACCTGAGCGACGCGTCGAGGCCCGGGCTCGAGGCCCGCGGCTCCGTCGAAGGGGCGGCGGCGCTCCGCGGGGCGGGCGTCCGTCTCGCCCTCACGGCGCCCGAGGACGGCGACCTTCCGGACCTCCTCTTCATCGCGGCGGCCGCGGTGCGGGCCGGGATGGCCGAGCAGGACGCCCTGGCCGCGGTCACCCGGGTGCCTGCCGAGATCCTGGGGGTCGCGGACCGGGTCGGTTCGATCGCGCCCGGGCGGGACGCGGACCTCGTGTTCCTGAGCGGCGAGCCGGCGGCCTCGTCCACCGTGGTCCGGCGGGTCCTGGTGGACGGCGAGGAAGTGTTCGCGCGCAAGGATTCAGACGTCGCGACCTACCGGGCGGTGCGGGACGTCACGGGCCCGGGACGCGACATCCTGGCCGTCCGGGGGGGGCGGATCCTGACGGTGACGCAAGGCGTCCTTCCCGACGGGCTCCTCCTCGTCCAGAAGGGGAAGATCGCCTACGTGGGCCGGAGCCGCCCGATCCCGGCGGGGGCGAGGATCGTGGAGGCGGCCGGCCTCACGGTGGTCCCGGGATTCATCGACCTCGGATCCCACCTCGGCTTCCACGTCGACCGCACCGAGGAGGGCCTCCGGAAGGGGAAGGCGCCGGCGGTCCCGTCCTCCCTGGTGGCCGCGCCCGCGACGCTGGTCCGCCTGGACGACCCGGAATTCCGCGAGGTGGCGGCCTCGGGGGTGACATCGGTGCTCCTGTCCCCGGAAGGGACGGGGGTGTGCAGCGTGGTGAAGCTCTCGGGAGAGAAGGGCGCGGTGCTGCGGGAGGTCGCGGCGCTCCGCTTCGTCGCCCGCGGGGGCACGGCGGGATACCAGGCGCTCAAGGACCAGCTCCAGCGGGGTCGGAAATACCACGACGACTGGGAGGCGTGGGAGAAGGCCAAGCGCGAGCCTCCCCCCAAGCCCGCCCCCGCGGAGGCGGCCAAGGCCCAGGATCCGGTGACCGGGACCTGGCAGGGGGCCTTCGAGTCCGCCGATCCGCCCTCCAAGGCCGAGTTCAGCGCCGAGCTCCGTCTGGCGGGCTCGCGCGTCACCGGCACGCTCCGGGTGCCCCTCCTGGGCGCCCAGCCCGAGGCGGTGGAAGGCACGTTCGTCAACCTGGAGCTCAAGTTCGAGACCACGCGCCCGGGGCCCAAGGCGGAGGCCGCCGCGAAGCTGGTCGCCCCGGATCGCCTCAAGGGGACCTGGCGGCTGACCGCCCCGGGCCGGAACCTTCAGGGTTCGTTCGAGGCGCAACGGACGCCCGCGGCCGAGACGGCTCCGGCGGCGCCCCGGCCGGAGGCGAAGGAGCCGGCCAAGGACGAGGCTCTCGAGCCGTACCGGAAGCTCTTCGCCCGGGAGATCCCCGCGCTCGTGGCCGCCCCCGACCTCCCGGCCGTGGAGGCCGCGCTCAGGGCCTTCCACGGGGACTTCCAGCTCGACCCGGTCGTCGTGGGCGGAGACGACGTGGCCTATGCGGGCGATCCGCTGTTTTCCCGGGGAGCGGGCGCGGTGCTCGGGCCGGGATTCCTCGTGGAGCGCCGGGGGGCGAAGGTCAACTCGGCGGAGGCGCTCGCGTCGCAGGGCGTCCCGGTGGCCTTCGCCTCGGGCGGAAAGTCGTCGACCCGCGAACTCCCGCTCCTGGCCGCCTACTCCGTGCGCCACGGGATGGATCCCTTCGACGCGCTCAAGACGCTCACCGTCCATCCGGCGAGGCTTCTCAAGCTGGAAGCCCGGCTGGGCGCCCTCGAGCGGGGGAGGGACGGGGACCTCGTGCTGCTCACGGGCGACCCGATGTCGCTGTCGAGCCGCGTGAAGATGGTGGTCGTGGACGGGAAGATCGTCTTCGAGGCCCGATGATGCGCTGGCTTCCGCTCCTGGGCCTGCTCGCCGCGGGGGCCGCCCCGCAGGGGAAGGGGGCGGGCGTGACCGCGATCCGCGCGGGCATCGTGTGGACGGCGGCGGGACCGGCCTACAGCCCGGGCGTGATCCTGGTGGAGGGCGGGCGGATCCGGGACCTGGGCCGGCTGGAGATCCCCGCCGGGGCGGAGCTCCTCGAGTTCCCCGAGGCCTGGGTGACGCCGGGCCTCGTGGACCTCCACTGCCACATCGGGGGCATGATCCGGGACATCAACGACATGGTGCACCCCACCAACCCGGAGCTCTCGACCCGCCCGACGATCGATCCCGACAGCGAGCTCCTGAAGGACGCCGTGGCCGGGGGCGTGACGACGGTGCTCTACATCCCGGGAAGCGGGACGAACCTCTCGGGCTTCGGGACGCTCATGCACACCGCGGGCGGGAAGACGGCCGCCGAGCTCATCGTGCGCTTCCCGGGGGCCATGAAGGTGGCGCAGGCGTGGAACCCCGAGCGCTACGGGGGGGACCTCGGCATGTCCCGGATGGGCATGTGGTGGGGCCTCCGGAAGCTGCTCGCGGAGGCGCGGTCGTACCACGAGACCTGGGAGGCCTTCGAGTCGGGCCGTTCGAAGGAACGGCCCCGGGCGGAACCCCGCCTCGAGCTCATGCGGGGCCTCTTCCAGCGGAAGTGGCCGGTGATCATCCACACGGCCGACGCGCGCGACGTCATGGGAACGGTGCGGATGTTCCACGACGAGTTCAAGCTCCCCTGCATCATCTCCCACGGCGAGTTCGGGGGCTTCCGGTCCGCCGGGGAGATCGCCCGTCGCGGCCTTCCCGCCAACATCGGGCCCCGGCAGTACGACTGGACCTCCATGATGTTCGACGGGAAGTGCTACGGGATCGCCGCCGAGTACCTGAAGGCCGGGGTGGAGCGACTCTCGATCAACACGGACTCACCGGTCGTGCCCCAGGAGGAACTGATCTTCCAGGCGTCCATGGCCGCGCGGCTGGGCCTTCCCGAGGAGGCGGCGCTCCGGGCGGTCACGATCGAGCCCGCCCGGGCCGTGATGATCGACGACCGGCTGGGGTCGCTCGAGAAGGGGAAGGACGCGGACCTGGTGATCTGGAGCGGGAACCCCCTGGACGTCCGCCAGCGCGCGCTGCTCACGATGATCGGGGGCCGGATCGTCTACGACGAGCGGAGGGGGCGCCGCGTCACGATGGGAGGCGGCTGGTGAGGCTTCTCGCGCTCGCCGTCCTCGCGTGCCTCCCCTCCGGCGAGGAGGAGACGGCCCTGACGAACGTCCGGATCATCCCGGTGGCCTCCGGGGAGATCGAGGGAGGGACCCTGGTGGTCCGCGGGGGGAAGATCGCCGCGGTGGGGAAGGGCATCCGGCCGCCCGCCGGGGCGCGCGTCGTGGACGGGACGGGTCTGACCGTGTTCCCCGGCCTCGTGCATCCGGCCTCGCGCCTGGGGCTGGGCGAGGCTCCCGCCGGGCTGTCCGGGGTGACGCCCCAGAACCTCGTGTACGACGAGCTGAACCCGTCGCTCGAGGCGTTCGCGCGGGCGCGCGGGACCGGGGTGACCCTCTTCGGGGTGCAGCCGGGGGGCGGGGCGGTGGCGGGGCAGGGCCTGGCGCTCAAGCCGGGGCCGGACACGCGCGAGGGCCTGGTGGCGGACCGGACGGCCTTCCTCCGTCTCTCGATGCAGTCGAGCACGGCGGTCAAGGAGGCGCTCCGGCAGGCGTTCGAGGGGGGGCGGAAGGCCCTCGAGGCGGAGAAGAAGACGCCCGCGCCGAAACCCGACGATCGGAACCTCCCGCTCGTCCGCTTCCTCAAGGGGGAGATCCCGGGCCACGTGTCGATCGCCGGCGCGGCGGACGCGGCGCATTTCCTCCAGGTCTGGGAGAGGTTCGAGGAATTCAAGGTCCGGATCGTCTTCCTCGCCTCGGGGGACTCCTACAAGGCGGCGGAGCTCCTGGGGGCCCGGAAGGCGCTCGTGGTGGTACGCCCGGACCCCGCCTTCGCCCCGTTCACGCGCGACCGCGTGAACCCGGCCGCGGAGTTCGCGCGGGCGGGCTGCGTGGTGGCCTTCGCGCCCGGAGGCGACACGCCCGAGGCGCTCGAGACGCACCTCTTCCTCGCGTCGCAGGCGGTGAAGCACGGGCTGGGCCGCGGGGCCGCGCTCCGCGCGCTGACGCTGTCGGGCGCGGAGGCTCTCGGATGGGAGAAGCGGTCCGGCTCGATCGAGGCCGGGAAGGACGCGGACCTCCTCCTCCTCGACGGCGATCCCCTGGGCGCGTCGACGCGGGTGCGGGCGGTCTGGGTGGACGGCCGGGAAGTCTACCGGGGGGACTGACATGAGCTTCCTGCTCGCCGTCCTCGTCCTGGCGCAGGAGCCTCCGAAGAAGGAGGAGACGGCCCCTCCCCCGAAGAAGCCCGCCTACGCGGCCCTCGTGGGCGGCGACGTGCACACCGTCACCCGGGGCGTCCACCGGGGCGGGACGGTCCTGCTCCGCGACTCGAAAATCCACCGGGTGGGCACGGCCGTCGAACTGCCCGAGGGGACCGTCCGGATCGACGTGTCCGGGAAACGGGTCCTTCCCGGGTTCGTGGCGGTGAGCGCGCGGGGGCTGGGGGCCGGCACGGCCGCAGGCAAGCTGGCGGACTCGATCGATCCGTTCCAGGAGTCGATCAAGGTGGCGCTCGCGGCCGGGATCACGAGCGCGCACCTCGAGGCGGGCGGGGGCGCCTTCTTCGGCCCCGGGTCGGCCGCGGCGTCGAATGCGGTCGTGAAGATGACCTACGGAAGCCTGGACGGGATGGTGATCCTGGAGCCGGCCAGCGTGTCGCTGGCCTCCTGGGTGAACGGGTCCTCCTCGGAGCGCTACGATATCCGGGAGAACTTCCGGAAGGCGCGGGACTTCATCGAGGCGGAGCGGGACTTCGAGCGGCGCCGGGCGGACAACCGGCTCAAGCCCAACGAGGCCCCGCCCAAGGCGCCCGCCCCGGTCGACCGCTACGTGCGGCAGATCAAGGGCGAAGTGGTGACGCGGATCCCGGCGGCCGGGACCGAGCAGATCCGGAAGGCTCTCGAGCTCGTGGGGGAATTCCGCTTCAAGGCGGTCCTGACGGGGGTCGTGGAGGGCTGGACCCTGCCCGACGAGCTCGGCCTCGCCCGGGCCTATTGCGTCCTCACGCCGAGGGCGAAGCTCCACGCGGACCGGAGCTCCAACCGACCGAGCGGCTCGTCGATCGAGCAGGCGGCGATCCTCCGGAAGGCGGGCGTCAAGTTCGCGATCCTCCCCCCCAGCCCCACGGCCGGGACCGGCGGCATCGCGGGCCGGGACCTGGGATACCTCCCGATGGAGGCGGCATTCGCGATCAAGGGGGGGCTCGACCCCCAGACGGCGCTCGAGGCCATCACGATCACCGCGGCGGAGATCTGCGGCGTCGACGCCCGGCTGGGATCGATCGAGGAGGGGAAGGACGCGGACCTGGTGGTCCTGGACGGCGACCCCTTCGACTTCCGCACGCTCGTCGACCTGACGTTCGTCGACGGGAAGCTGATGTACGACCGCTCGAAGGCCGGCTCCTTCAGGCACCTCAAGCGGGAGAAATGACCGAGGTCGCGCGCGGGAGGCTGGCGGCGGCGGTTCCGTTCGCCCTCTCGCTCGGGCTCTCGATCGCGACCGTCGGCGGCACGGTCCACTGGCAGGACTCGGGCTTCTTCCTCTGCGCCGTGAAGGAGGCGGGGGTCCTCTATCCGCCGGGATACGTGCTCTACGTGCTCCTGGCGCGCGCCTGGACGCTCGTCTTCTTCTTCGTCGACTTCACGTGGGCGCTGCACCTCTTCTCCTCCGCCTGCGCGGCGGCCGGCGCCGCGACCTTGGGCCGGGCGGCCGCGGCGCTCCTCCGGTCGCGGGGGAGACTCTTCCGGGTCGCGGAGGCCGGTCCGGGGCCCTGCGTGGACGTGGTGGGAGCGGCGATCGGGTGCATGGCGGCCGCGGGCTATACGTTCTGGTTCGCGGGCATCTATGCCAAGGGGTACGCCCTGTACTTCCTCGTCCTGGCGCTGCTCCTTCGCTGGATGATCCGGGCGGACGAGAGCGGACGCCCGCGGGACTTCACGGTCGCGGCCGCGCTGATCGGCCTCGCCTGGCAGGCCCATCCCTCGGCGACGCTGGCCGGCCTCGCGTTCCTCCTCTTCGTGGTCCTCCACGCGCGGACGCTCGGCTGGGCGGGGGTGGCGGGGAGGGCGGCGCTCGCGGCCGCCTGCGCGGCGGGGCCGGTCCTCCTCCTCCCGCTCTTGGCGGCGGGAGACCCGGTATCGGCCTTCGGCGACCCCCGCAGCGCCGGGGAGCTCCTGGAGTACTTCACCGGGAGGCGCTTCGTGGCCCGGCAGGACTCGTTCGGCTGGGAGCCCGAGCGGATGGCGAGCGTCTTCCGCTACGGATGGGAGGAGTTCCTGGGGATCGGGCTGCTCCTGGTCGCCGCGGGCGGCGCGCGCCTGGCGCGGAGCGGCCGGCGCTTCCTGTTCTGGGTCCTCGCCTGGGTCGTTCCCCTGATCGAGGTGACGGTCCTCTTCCAGATCGAGGGCCAGCACGACTTCTGGTTCACGGGGGCCTGGCTTCCCCTCTGGCTCGTGGCGGCCGTGGGCCTCCACGAAGCGGCCGGCCTTGCGGGCCGGCACGGGGCGGTCGCGGCCGCGGCGATCGGGGCGGCGGGCGCGGCCTGGTCCGTCGCCGCGAACGCGGGGGACCTGTCCCTCCGCGGGTACGGCCTCGCGGAGGTCCACGCGCGGGTGCACGTGGAGTCGCTGGAGGACGACGCGATCCTCCTCGTCCACAGCGACGACGCCGCTGCGGGGATCCACTATCTCCAGCTCGTGAGGGGCGTCAAGCCGGGTCTCCTCCTCGTCCGCGCGGGGCACCTGGAGCGGGGGAGGTCGGGGGAGCCCGGCTGGTACGACCGGAAGCTCCTCCGCCGCGAGCCGGCCCTCCGGATGCCGGACTACCGGGGGGTGCGGGACCGGCTGAAGGACCAGGCCGGACTGGGCATCTCCGCGGCGGCGTTCCTGGAGGCCAATGCCGACCTGGGACGTCCGATCTACCTCCTCTTCGAGCTGCCCGCGTCGGCCCTGCCGGAGGGCCGATCGCTCACGCCCGCGGGGGGGCTCTGGAAGCTGACCCGGTGGCCGGAGGACCCAGACCCCCGGCACTGGGAGTACCCGGTCACGGCGGAGTCGGTGGCGGCGGGTTTCCGGCGGGAGCGGGGGCAGCGCTCGGCCGAGGTCGACCTCCAGGACCGCCTCCTGCCGGAGGCGTACGAGCGCCGCCTCCTGGTCTTCCTCCTGGCCGCGCGCCGGAACCTGGCGGACTGGAACCACGAGCGGGGGGGCTGGCGCGAGGCGGCCCGGCTCTACGGGTCGATCCTCGAACTGGACCCCGTGCAGGAGCGCGACGCGGTCCTCCAGTTCCGCCTCGGGGATTCGCTGTCGGCGATGGGCGAGGCGGGGCGGGCCGAGACGATCCTGGAGAGGTCCCTGGGCCTCGGCCTGCCCGCGGTCCTCCGCGCCTCGGCGCACGTCCGCCTCGCGGAGATCCTGCGCTCCCGCGGGGAAGAGGAGGAGGCGCGGCTGCACCTCGAGCGGGCGGAATCGGTCCGATCGATCCCCGACGACGTGCGCGAGCGCCTCCTCCGGATGCGGGGCGTCCGCTGAGCGGGACGCCGGGGCGATTCCCTTGAAGCCGCGGAGGAGCGGGCCTATCATCGGCGCCTCGGAACGGTATAATGAACGAGGCGAAGATCCGAACCCCGTGAACATCCTGAAGAAGGTGTACCTGACGATCGAGGGGTACGACCTCATCCGCCGGGGGGAGTCGGCGCTCTGCGCGGTGAGCGGGGGCCCGGACTCGGTCGCCATGCTCCACATCCTGCGCGAGCTCAACGAGGTCCAGCAGCTCGAGTGGAAGCTCCACGTCGCCCACGTCAACCACGGCCTCCGGGGAAAGGCTTCGGACGAGGACGAGGAGTTCGTGAGGGGGCTGGCCGGGAAGCTGGGCCTCCCCCTTCACGCGGAGCGGGTGGACGTGCGGGCGCACCAGGAGCGGGCGCGCATGACGACGGAGGAGGCGGGCCGCGACCTCCGGCACCGCTTCCTCCAGAGGAAGGCCGCGGAGCTCGGCGCGCAGAAGATCTCGCTCGCCCACAACCTGGACGACCAGGCCGAGACGATCCTCCACCGGATCCTCCGGGGGACCGGGCTCCGGGGCCTCAAGGGCATGGCGCCGATCCGGGTCATCTCGCGGAAGCAGGACCTCTTCGTGGTCCGCCCGATGATCGAGATCGAGCGATACGAGATCGAGGCCTATCTCCGGGAGAAGGGGATCGCCTACAAGACGGACCTCTCGAATTTCGACACGTCGCTCACGCGGAACAAGATCCGGCACAAGCTGTTCCCGATGCTGGAGAGCGAGTTCAACCCGCGCGCGAAGATGGCGCTCGTCAAGCTCGGCCAGACGGCCGGCTCGTTCTACCTCCTTCTCCGGGAGATCGCCAACGAGGTGTACGAGAACACCAAGATGATCTCGGGGGAGGGGGAAGTCTGCCTCTCGGTGGAGGAATTCGCGAAGCTGCCGCCCGCGATCCAGACTCTGATCATCGACCGGTCGGTGAAGACCGTGCTCGGCCGGGTCCCCCAGCTGAATTTCGAGCACTACCTGGAGATCATCTCCCTCTGCGGGGAGCACGGCTACCAGAAGGCGATCCGGCTCCCCCGGGGTCTGGAGGCCCGGCGCGAGGGCTACATCCTGAAGATCGCCCGTCCCCAGGCGCCGGCTCCGCCGCTCAAGTTCGCCCACCGGAAGATCAAGGTGCCCGGGCGCACCCTGATCCGGAAGCTGAACCTCGAGATCGACGCCGAGGTGCAGGAGGGCAAGATCGTCGGGCTCAAGGAGTACATCCGGAACAAGGACTACACCGAGGAGATCATCGACTTCGAGAAGCTGGAAGGGCCGCTGGTGGTCCGGCTCCGGAAGGGCGGCGACTCCTTCGTGCCCCTCGGGTCCCGGGGAAGCACGAAGCTCAAGAAGTTCTTCATCGACAACAAGGTGCCCAAGGCCGTCCGGGACCGGGTGCCCATCCTGACCGACGGGAAGCGCATCGTGTGGGTGGTGGGCTACCGGATCGGCGACGACGTCAAGATCACCGACGCGACGAAGAAGGTGCTCAAGCTCAAGGTCAAGCGCGTGGAGGGTGTCGGGCAGGCGCCATGAGCGTCGACCCGTTCGAGCCCGCGCGCCGGAAGATGGTCGAGGAGCAGCTCGCGGCCCGCGGGATACGGGACCGCCGGGTCCTGGAGGCGTTCGGGCGGGTTCCGAGGCACCGGTTCGTGCCCGTGGAGCTGAGGGACCGCGCCTACGGGGACCATCCGTTGGCCATCGGCGAGGGCCAGACGATCTCGCAGCCCTACATGGTCGCCTGCATGACGGAGCTGCTGGAGCTGGGCGGCGGGGAGAAGGTCCTGGAGGTGGGCACGGGGTCGGGCTACCAGACGGCGGTCCTGCTGGAGCTCGGAGCCGAAGTGCTCACGGTCGAGGTCGAGCCCGAGCTGGCGGCCGGGGCGCGGGAGCGCCTGGAAGGGCTCGGATACCGGGGGGCCCGTTTCCGGGTGGGCGACGGCTCGCTGGGCTGGAGGGAGGAGTCGCCCTTCGACCGGGTGATCGTGACGGCGGGGGCGCCGTCCCTTCCGGTCTCCCTCACGGGACAGCTGGGCGAGGGCGGGTTGATGGCGATCCCGGTGGGGGGGGAGGAGGAGCAGGACCTGCTGCTGGTCCGGCGGCGGGAGGGGCGGGTGGAACGAAGGAGGATCTGCGGGTGCGTCTTCGTGAAGCTGCGCGGCGAGGAGGGCTGGTAGGGATCGCCGCGCTCCTGGCCTCCTGCGCGGGCGGAGGCGGGGGGAACGGCTCCGAGGGAGGCGAGACCGTCCAGGACCTGACGGCGCGGCTGGCCGCGCTCGAGGCCCGGCAGGATCCGGAGGCCCTGCTGGAGCAGGCCGAGCTCTGCGAGCGCCTGAGGCGGAAGGGAGGGATGGATGCGGGGGAGGCGCTGGCCCGGGGGGACGGCTGCGACCTCCGGGTCCTGGGAGGGCCGGCCCGGGCCGAGCAGAAGGCGGCGTCGGCTCGGCGGGTCGCCGCCCATTTCCTCGAGCGGGCGGAGCGCCCGGCGCTCTGCCGTTCGACCTTCACGGGGCCGATCGCGGAGCCCCTCCGGCGCTTCGCGATGGTGACGGCGGCGGCCCGGTTCGCGGAATACGCTTCGCGCGACCTCTTCGCGGACGCGCTGGAGAAGCTGGCGGGCCTGGCCGACGAGCTCGCGGACCTGGAGGCGCTCAAGCCGGAGGCCCGGGAGCGCTGGCAGCGGAGGGGAAGGGCGAGCACGCTGCGGGCCTCGGAGCTCCGCTCCCGGGCGGGGCCCTGGCAGCCGGGCGCGGAGGCGCTCAAGTTCTGCGAGTTCGGCGTGGCCCGCCACCTGGAGGAGGGCACGCGGGCGATGGACTTCGGCACGCGGGAGAAGGCGGCGCGGGGCGATCCCGACCGCATCCTCGAGTGGTACCTCCAGGCCCTGTCCCACCTCACGGTCGCCCGGGAGTGCCTGGCGCGCCCCACGGAGGCGGAGCTCCAGGCGCTCGAGGCGCAGGAGGTGGCGGCGCGGCACGTCTTCGTGGAGGGGGCGAGCAGCCCCTGAGGCGGGCTCAGTCGAGCTTCGAGTAGTCGGACCGGAGCTGGGCGGGGGTGGGCCAGGAGAGGAGCGGAGAGGTCCCCGCCGCGCCGGCCGCGATGAGCGCCGCTCCGGGGGGGGTCGCGCCCGGGGGCCGGACGTTTCCCACCAGCGCCCGGCGGAGGATCGTGTTCTCCTCGTTGACGAAGTAGATCTGGCGGCCGATGTTGCGGGTCTCGGGATAGGCCAGGAACGCGTAATTGGTCTGGTTGAACCAGGGCTGGTCGAAGGGGGCGGTCCCCCCCGTGTTTTGGGCGTAGGGGTTGCCCGCGTCGTCCGTGGGTACGGCCAGGAACCAGTAGCCCGACTTGGGGGAGGAGCTCGTGAAGTAGGAGACGCTCACCTGGGTCCCGTTGGCGGGAGAGGCTCCGGTGCCCTGGGGCGCGGAGTCCGCCCCGCACAGGGTGACCTCGATCAGCTTGAGGGGGTCCGAGTAGCCGATGGGGCAGACGGTGAAGAGGCCCGAGAGGTCCCGCGTCCAAAAATCCCGGATCCTGTTCCCGTCCCGGTCGTTGCCCTTGAAATCGGCCTCGGCGGTGGCCACGGTCTTGAGGGCGCTCGAGGCGCTCCGCTCGTTCGAGGAACGCTGGCTCGCCATGAGGGCGGGGACCGCGAGCGCCGCGATCACGGCGACGATCGCGATCACGATCATCAGTTCGACCAGCGTGAACCCTCGTCGCATGAAGCCCGTCCTCCCGGGTCCCGGGGTGCCCCGGGCCGACGACCGCCGGCCCGGGGCGAAAACGGTCGCGGAAGCGCTAGTCCAGCTTGCTGTAGTCCGACTTCAGGCTGCTGTCATTGGGGAAGCTGGTGGTCGCGCTGGTGCCGACCAGGCTGGTCACCGCCGCACTGGCCGCGGGCTTGGCGTAGTTCTGGGCCACGCCGCGCTTGAAGATGGTGTTTCCCTCGTTGACGAGGAAGTAGTTGCGGCCGGCCGACCGCGAGTCGGGATACGACTCGAACCCGAACTTGGAGAAGTTGAAGGAGGCGGCCGTCCCGGCCCAGCCGGTCCCGCCCGTATTCTGCTTGTAGTTGGCGACCGTGACGTCGTCGTCCGACTCGATCGCCCGGTACCAGTAGCCGGCCTTGGGGGAGGCCGTCGTATAGAAGCCCACGGCGGTCTCCGTAGCGACCGTCGGGGTGGCGCTTCCGGACGTCCCGTTGCCGTGGTCCGAGTCGGCCCCGGCGACCGAGATCTCGATCAGCTTGATCATCTCCGTGCTGCCGACGGGGCAGACCCCGTAGAGGCCCGAGACGTCCAGCGTCCAGAAATCGTTCACCTTGTTCCCGTCCCGGTCGTTGGACCGGAAGTCGGCCTCGGCCGAGGTCAGCGTCTTCAGCGAAGCGGACGCGTTCCGCTCGTTGGACGCGCGCTGGCTCGACAGAAGGCCCGGGATGGCGATGGCCGCGATGATGGCGATGATCGCGATCACGATCATCAGTTCGATCAGGGTGAAACCCTTGTCCTTCCGCATCTCATTCTCTCCTGGAAAAAAATAACCCTAAAGCCAAACGGTGGTCAAGCGTGCAACCCGACGGCGTCCCACCTCCTTTCGCCCCTTTGGCACCCGATCATCCGCAAATTTGGTGCCACGTCAAGGATTCCTCGCTGTCGTAAGTGCCTGTGTCCGAACCTCTTAACCCATTCTGGATGCAGCTTCAGCCGCCCGGCAGGAGCTTGACGAGGAATGTCACCAGTCCGCCCGGAATGACGGGATTTGTCAGTCCACTCTCGCGGGGGACCGCCGGGCGGGGGACGGTCGTGGCTCCCCCGGAGGAGGCTCACGGCAAGGAATAGAACCGGCCGATCTCCGGCTTCAGCAACCTGGCCTTCACCATCTCCTCCAGAACGCTCGTGGCGTCCCGGGAGCCGTAGATCCGCTTCACCTCCAGCCGGCGCATCTCGGCGACGATCTCTTCGGGTTTCCCCGCGCGGATGTAGATTACCCGGCGGGAGAAGTCGGGACCGTAAAGCAGGTAGTTGAACAGCCCTCCCCCCTGGAGGCACGCCACGGGCTCGGCGTCCTTGGGCAAGCCGGCGATCATGTCCGCCGCGCGTTTCCGCCACGGCTGACGGGCCAGCGCGGGGTACTCGCCCACGGCGTTGCGCGAGAGGAACACGGTCGTCGCGAACTGGATGGCCACGAGGATCCCCAGGAGGAGGGGGAGCCCGCGGATCCGGACCGCCAGCGGGGGAAGCGCGAGGCAGGCGAGCGCGGGAACGAAGAGGACGAAGCGCACGAACCAACGGTCCGAGAGGACGAGCGTCAGCACCGACACGAGCGACACGGCGAGGGCGGCCGCCAGGAGGCGCAGGCGGCCCGGCTCGCGGAGGGCGACGAGGAGCGCCAGGAAGCCGCAGCCGAACACCGCCGGACCCCAGCCCGCGATGTACTCGCTCGTCGGATTGTAGCCGAGGAGGTGGTCGTAGAGGCGGCTGTCGACGAGCCTCCGGAGGTTCTCCCTCAGGGACACGAGGTTGGGCCCCACTTGCTGCACGAGAAACTCGTCGTTCAGGACGAAGCCGCGCGCGCCGCCCGGGTAGATCGGGTTCCCGTAGAGCACGAGGTTCCGGAGGTACCAGTAGGTCCCCAGGAAGGCCCCGAGCAGGGCTCCGCCCGCCGCGGCGGCCCGCCCCGGCCGGGACGCCGGCGGGTCCTTCCGGACCAGGAAGGCCAAGAGCGCCAGGCCCGGGAGGGCGAAGCCGAAGGTCGGCTTGACGCCGATCCCCACCCCCAGGGGGAGGAGGAGGACGAAGGGCTGGACACGGGCCGCGATCAGCGCGGCGGACGTGAGCAAGATCGCGACCACGGGGAGGTCGTTCAGGCAGCTCACGGCCTGCATGAGGACGATGGGCGTCGTGCAGAAGAGGAGGCCGGCCGCCAGCGCCATGCCGCGGGAGAGGCCCGTCCAGCGGCCCAGGGCGTGGACGGCCGCGAGGGCCAGGATCCAGAGCTCGATGCCGGCCGCCTCGACGAGCACGTCGTGGTGGAGGAAGACCGTCCACCAGATCTCGAAGAGCTCGAAGCCGCCGGGGAAGGGGGATCGGTAGTCCACGCCCGTCTCGCGGGTGATGGCCCCGGCCTGGACCCACTCGGCGACCTTGGGGAGGTGGTAGCAGGTGGCGTCCCCGTCGTGGGGCGCGAGGAACCAGGCCTGGGCGACGAAGCGGGCCAGGACGAGCCCCGCCGTCGCCAGGAGGAGGGCCGGGTAGTCCCTCCGGAGCCCGCGGAGGGCCGCCCACGGGATCGTGCGGTGGGCACCGCCGAGCAGGAGCCCCGCCAGGGCCGCGGCGCCCAGGAGGCCCAGCGTCCGGGCCGTCAGGATCCCCAGGAGCCCGGTGGCCAGGACGGCCGCCGAGGCCAGGGAGAAGCGCAGGAGCAGGAAGAGCGCCAGGTCGGCCGAGCGCTGCCCGGTGGAGAGCCGGGACGCGAGGGCGTAGGCCCCGAGGAGGCAGGCCGCGTTGGCCACGAGCATCCAGGCCAGGCCGGCGATCACGACTGGATCCCGAACTCGACGGAGTCGAGGGAGAGGGGAAGCTGCCGGTGGAGATAGACGAGGGCCAGACCGAGCGCGACCAGGACCGTGACCACGGGCCAGGCCTTGGTGCGCCCGGCCAGGATCGTGAAGATCCAGTAGAGCGCCAGGACGGCGACCCAGTCCCGCCAGACGGTCCCGAGCGGGTACCAGGACAGCCTCCAGGCCAGGGCCATCAGGGGGAGGGCGAACTCCCAGCGCGACCAGGGGCGGCGTCGCGGAAGGGCGGACGCCCCGGGATCGCCGGTCATCGCTTCTCGCCCACGGCCAGGATCGAGAGAGTGAACCGGGTGTCGAGCCGGTCCTGGAGCCGGACGAGGGGCATCAGGAGTTCGAAGAACCCGACGTCGGAGGCGCCGATGGCCTTCTTTCCCATCGCCTTCCCCTGGATCCACCAGCCGATCGCTCCCAGGATGTTGTGATGCCGGGAGTGGAGGACCCGGAATCCCGCCCGCTCGAGGCGCTCCAGGACCTCCCCCATGCGGTAGCGGCGGTAGTGGCCCACGCCCCGGTCGATCGCGCAGTAGAGCCGGGGGTTCGCGGGCACGTAGAGGATCAGCCGCCCGCCGGGACGGAGGAGGCTCCGCATGTTCCCGAGGGCGGCCACGTCGTCCTCGATGTGCTCCAGGACGTTCAGGCAGACGATCGTGTCGTGGATCTCCTTCCGGGGATAGGAGTTCCGGCTGATGTCAAGCTCCCGGACGGAGACGTTGGGATGCTCCGCGAAGGTCCGGGAGAGCTCCCCGAGGCAGAACGGGGAGACGTCGCTCGCGGTCACGCGCCCGTGGCCCAGGTAGTGCCGGGTCATGTTCCCGATGCCGGCTCCCACCTCCAGGATGTCCCGACCGAGGTAGGGACGGATCATCCGGTAGATCCAGCCGTTGTAGCGGCTCGCCCGCTGGAGGAGGCGCAAGGTCAGCTCCCCGCGGCCGAGCCCCACGTCGTCCACGAGCCAGTACTTGAGGATGATCCCCACCGCCTGGAGGCCGTCTCGCCAGCCGATCTTCTTCCCCTCGGCGTAGCTCCGGCCCCGGTACGAGATCGGGATCTCGTAGACCCGGCAGCCCAGCCGGGCGATCTTCGAGGTGACCTCCGGCTCGAACCCGAAGCGGTCGGAACGGAGGGGCAGGGACCGGAGGATCTCCGTCTTGAAGACCTTGTAGCAGGTCTCCATGTCGGTGAGATTCAGGTTCGTGGTCATGTTGGAAAGCGTCGTCAGGAGGCGGTTCCCGAGCGAGTGCCAGAAATAAAGCACCCTCCGGGGAAAGCCGGCGAAGCGCGACCCGTAGACCACGTCGGCGTCGCCGTCCAGGATGGGCTGGATGAGCTTGGGATACTCCCGCGGATCGTATTCGAGGTCGGCGTCCTGGACGATCGTGAGGGGTTTCGAGGCGCGGCGGAAGCCCGTCCGCAGGGCGGCTCCCTTCCCGCGGTTCTCGGGCTGGAGGAGGACCCGGAGCGGAGGGAACTCCGGCGGCCACGAGGCCGCGGCCTCGCGCAGGATTTCCCGGGAGCCGTCGCTCGAGCCGTCGTCGACGACGATGATCTCGCCGGTGACGGGCACCTGCGCGACCCGGGCCAGAAGGGTCCGGAGCGTCGGCGCCTCGTTGTAGACGGGGATCACGACGCTGAGCGGCCGGTGGTCGACCA